>Ga0078972_1012204_pt1 | contig 14904 bp, 19 predicted proteins | sample YelNatPaOPGAMG01_FD_67568 | JGI IMG/M metagenome (GOLD analysis project Ga0078972, IMG submission 67568) | Hot spring thermophilic microbial communities from Obsidian Pool, Yellowstone National Park, USA - OP-RAMG-01 (SPADES assembly) (version 2) | ecosystem: Environmental > Aquatic > Thermal... | reverse complement strand
ATTTGTGCCGATTTGACGAAAACGGCACTTTGATTAAAATACGAACAATTAAAAAATATTAAGAGAAATCGGTTAAAGGAGGATTTTACATGATTGTGGCACTTGCAGCTAAAGGCGGGATAATTCCATCAATTCAGGAGGCTGCGCTCGGTCTCCTGATGAACCGATGGAATGAAAGTCGACTCGATGAGGCGACAAGAAGTGCCATTGAGAACCTAAAACGGGCTGCTGAGCAATACGCTCACAGCTACACAGAATTGAAGGGGTACCCCCTCATAGACGAATCACAAATCTGCAACGGTGATGAACACATTGTTGCAGAAGGGATTGGTAATACGACAATTCAGAGGGATGTATCTTGTATGAAGGGTGGTATTATTGTACGACGTAACGGTAAAATTGTGGGACGTGCAAGGAGTTTGTACTCTATAGCATCGGACGTACCAGGTGTGAACATTCTTGACGTCATGGACGTCAAGTACGCACTTGAGATTCGTCTGCTACGTAAAGTAGCAGGAGAAATAGAAAAAGAAATAAAACGGATGGAGGCATTAGTCCACGCCAAGCTATAGTCGGGCTGGGAGCCGTAATCTCGGCGACCACGACTGGCTCGGTGAGGACTATAGCTGTAGAGTACTCCGATGGCTATCATGGTGATACATTTCCGTACGTCTCGTCGTTCCTGTCGGCGCGAAGGTATTTTACGGGAAATAACCCATTCGACTAAAGCGGGAAAAAGGAAGGATTAATAATGTCTAAGCTTATTATTTCTGGGAGTAGAAAAAATGGTGTGAAACCTGTAGAGAGTAATTCTCTTGATAAGTTCGATCGCCCAATTGTAATAGTCGTTCCTAATTTGAGTGAAGAAGATAGACTGTGCCCAGAGTGTCATGGGACGAGGCGAACAATGGTTAGGTCAATACGAGTTGACCTAGCTAACGAATGTGATGGTGAGGTACCAGTCTCCGTTACTGTTCATTGTGATGATCCTGGTTGTAGATATGGATATACTCGTCCCTATATAGGCAGGGTCATGTATCCAGATAAAATTGGCTGATTAATCTTAATTGAGTTTTAGGTTCAAAACCTGTTTTTTACCCATAATTTGCAGGTAGAAAGAATGATCTTGATAGAATGGGAATAAATTATGCAGTAACTTAATCAATTAGTCGATAGTATTTATTTTTTCTTAAGTAGTTATTTGGTAGTATATACAAGAGCAGTTAATCTACCAGACGATTTGAGATGGTAGATTATTTGTTCACTAAGGTTATTTAGGTATCTAGTTAGTTGGTTGTGATTATATATATTCTTGTACATATATTGTTCGAGCTGTATATCTGGACGATGTAATGACCCGTACGATAGGTGCTGTATGTGTTGGATGGAAGTATGAATAATTGATTATGAGCACTATCCATAAATTTAGTCAATTGCTATAAGCCATTTTCATACAAAGGAGTTTGGTTTTATTATGGATTAGGTAAGAATATTGAGTGTGGTCTAGGCAAAGATAAATACGCTAGCTATTTTTTATATCCAAGTTCATATGCTTATATAGGTATTTGGGGAATTAGGAAAGTTAGAAGACGCTATTTGGATCTGTGTGCAACTGGTTGTGTCTATTGGTCTAAAGAAAGGAGAGTCTAAATGACTGGATGGAAGGTAAAAATTAAGTATCCTAAGAAAGGGTTTGCAGTTCAGGAAACAAAGTATATTAATTTTGAATCTGCGGATGATGAAATTAATAGTATTGAAGAGAGAGTTAACCAGGTATTGAAGGAAAACGAAGGGGTATCGGTATGTATTGAGGATTGTGATGTATATAAGCATGCATTGAAAGTTAACTTTTCGGGAGATAAGGCGCATATTTTCGATCTTCAAGAAGCAATACTTGATTCATATGTTTCAGTTGAAGATGCAAAAGGTATCCTACAGGCAAAGTATCTAAAGATGATGAAGAAAGCTAAAGAAATGTGTAAAATAGGAATGGGAGTTGGTTGATTAAATTTAGTCAGGGTTTAAGGTTCAAATCCTATTGTGTAGGGAGGAATTAATCGAGTGTATATATCGGTATAGGATTCGATGAAGCTTCTTGGTTCGATTAAAAAAGTTAAGATATGTTATCAAGTATTAGGCGGGATTGGTCGGGTTTACTGGATTATATAGAAGTCGATAGAAAGGGGAACTATAATGCTTGGATGGAAAGTAGAAATTAGTTATCCTAATGAAGGGTTTACAGTTCGGGAAACGAAATTTGTTCGTTACGAATCTGTAGATGAGGATCTTGATGTTGTCGAGAAAAGGATCGATAAGATATTGAGTGTAAGTGAAGGGGTATCGGTATCTATTGAGGATATTGATGATCCTGAAGATTCTGTAAAGTATAATTTTTCGGGAGATAATGCGCAAATTTTCAGGCAGTCTTTAAATAATTCAGCTGTTTCATCTGAATCCGCAAAGTGTATTTTGGAAGAAGAGTATGATGAGATGAGGCGGAAAGCAGTGGAAATGTGTGAAATAGGGATGTGTTAATATATTAGTATATTAAGATGAATACAATTGATTAGGTAACAATATCCTTGCTTTTTAAGTAGCTATGTAGTGTAATATATTGAGGCAAGTAATCTACCAGACAATTTTGTATGGTAGATTACTTGTCTTATTAGGTTATTCTGATACGTAGTCGATTGCTCATTTAAAATGTATGCTTGTTATTTAACTAACATATACAACGATAAAATATTAGTATTTATCCAATCAAGGATTCCTAGTTGTGACTACATATATACCTATCCACATATTGTTCGAGTACTTATGTTGGTGAATCTCTAAATGTAAATTTTTGGTTCAACTTAGAAAGTTAGAAGACGCTATTTTGATTTGGGGTAGAAATGGTTGGGTGCCTAGCCTATATTAAAGCCGAATGAAAGGGGAATGAAAATGGTCGGGTGGGAAATACAAATTAATCTTCCTAAGAACGGATTTGAAGATTGGGAAAAGACATATGTGCACTACAAATCCGCCAATGATAGCATCAATGCTATCAAGCAAAAAATCGAGCAGTTATTTGAGGAGAATGAAGAAGTATCGATATATATCGAGGATTATGATACCGATCGTGCAGTAAAGTTTAATTTCTCTGGAGACAAGGCGGATATTTACGAGAAAGTGACGGATGTAACGCAGCATTCAATTGAAGATGCAAGGAAAATTTTGAAGGAAGAGTATTCCAAGATAAGGGAAAAGGCCAAAGAAATCAGTATGTAGTTAAGAACGTTCATGTAGTTGAAGTTTTCTTAGCGGTCTAGCTGAGGGATAGGTTCCCATCCTTATTTCTACCCAGGAAGCAGGCTATGCATTAACTTAACTAGTTAGGTGATTATATTTCTATTCGGGCAGAATGATAGTAAGGACAATTGATTGTGATAGTCACACAAATCTAGTTTATAGCTTAGAAAAAGGTGATAGAAAGGACGTAAAATTATGATTCAATTTTATCAACAAGGCGACTACATTACAATTTCCAAGGCAGCTATTTTGTGGAATGTACCGGAACAAGCAATCTACAAGGCAATACGGGATGGTAAGTTTCTACCTAGCCAATTCATCCCGGTAGGTAGATGGTCTGTTACTCTAGGAGGTATGATAAATGTGTTCGGGCAACTCCCTACTAAATAAGTTTATGGTTTAACTGGTTTAACTGAGGATAGGTTTACATAGTTAACCAGTATTAATGAGTAAATGTAAAAAGGAGTGGTAGAAACTTTCAGCCGGGTTTAGAGGAAGGCTGGAGGAAAGAAGGATGTAATAGTGATAATACGCGAATTGGTAGCTCTGCTAATACATATTTCATATGGACAGTATATAATTATAGCAACTACATATGTGGTTGTTGCTTACATTGTATCTATTTTTAAACTAAATAGTATTAGTTTTGATCCTGAAACATGTTTATATAGTGATTTGGTTACTCGTCTTTGGTGGAAGATGTTGCCAATATTTTTTATTTTCACTATACCTGCAGGATTAGCTGCTGACATAACATTGCAAGGTCCGTATGTTTTTCTTGCAATGTCCGCTGTTGATACAATGAGTTTTTGCATAATGATGTCAGGATGTACTAAAGCAATTCGATTACGGTTATGGGATAAAAGATACTATTATTATGCATTACAAAGGGATAGAGAAAATGGAAGGCATCTAATTTTGATGCAATTTTATATATACTTACTCCAACTACCATTGTTTTTAGCGATAACAAGTTTTTTATATCTTTTATATATTTTATGCTGAGGACGATATTGGAATTGATGGTTTACGTAGCACTATTAACATATAAGGTATTGCTGGATGGAGTTACCTTAGTTAAAAATAATAGGAAAGGAAGTGAAAAGCCTGGTTCATTGGAGCGTAGCAGAAATCCAGGCGATACTAAATGCGTGAAAGTGAAAAGATTCATAAATATTGCGAATTTTGTATTTGGAGAGAAGGTATAATATGCTCGGTTTACTTAAACCCAAGGGAAAAGTGGAAGGGTGATAAAGAATGTTTGTCATATAGTGAAGATGCAAATGTAAAAAATAATATACAAACGGCAATCAAAATGTACGCTACAAAAAGGTTAGATGAAGCTAATAAAGAAGTAGACATAATAATTCCAGATAATACTAATAATCCACAAGATATTATAAACGAGTTGTTGCTAAATGCAGTGTAAATAAAGGGGTGACAATAAATGACTAAAATGGAATCAATGGTTAGTATAATAAATGAGATCAATAGTTGTTCACTTTGTTGGTTATGCAATATACGTAATAATACAGTTCCAGGTATCGGTAATTTAGATGCTACCACAATGTTTATTGGAGAAGCTCCTGGCGAAGAAGAAGATTTGCAAGGTAAGCCATTTGTCGGAAAATCTGGAAAACTCTTAAGAGGTGCTTTAGTAAAAGTTGGTATTAGTGCAGAAGATATCTATATAACAAATATTCTAAAATGCAGACCCCCAAAAAATAGAAGTCCGCAATTAAATGAAGTAGCTTGTTGCAGAAAATTTCTAACTACGCAAATTAATATAATCCAACCTAAATTTATTGTCTTAGTTGGCAGTGTTGCATTAAGTGTATTTTTCGGAAAGAATTCATCTATGACTGATTATAGAGGTAAATTATATAAAAAATATGGTGTTAATTTTTATACAATTTTTCATCCATCTTATATTTTGAGGTCTCCTAGCTCAATTAATATTTTTCTAGAGGATTTGAGCAGATTTAAGGATTTGATGTATTCACAAGAAGCATAAATTTGTAAATTTTTGATTATCAATCGTAATTTTGATAAAAATAAAATTTTTCGCTAAAATCGAATTTTTCGACGAATGACAATTCAGGAGCGGTTTCCTTTTTGTTAAAAAATTTCGAGTTGGCTTATAAATACAAAAATATCCGATTTCAACTGAATCTCTATGGAAGTCTGTAAACAGTGGGTGGTCCGGTTTTTTGCTTTTGTCGATTTGCAAGTGGGCTAAATAAATTATAGATATAAATTAACGATATTTAGGGGGCATAATTGTGACTTATGAAATACAAAATATAGACGTGGAAAAGATAATAATTTCACCAAGAATTCGCAGGAGTAAGAAACTGCGCGACGACCTTTATGCAAGTATAAAGGAAAAGGGTTTACTTGAACCGTTAACGGTTTTAAGGGCACCGAATGGGGAAGACTATTTTTTAGTACATGGATTAAATCGGCTATATGTTTTAATGGATATGGGCATGACAAGTGTTCCTTGCATTGTCAGGTCAAATATTGATACACAGGATATAAAATTATACGAGGCTACTTATAATGGATCGAAAAAGTATGATATATATGAAATTATAGATTTTGCAATGTATATGGAGTCTAGGCAAATATTTTTCATACCTTCTGAAATAGAGGAGCTATTAGGGCTAAACTATGGCGAATATTTAAAGCTCAAGGCTTTAATAGAGTTCGGTGACGATGAACTTTTGAGAAAGGTAAATAAGGAACTTACTATTTCACAGGCTTTCAAAAGAATGGAGAAGTTGTTAGCCAAGAAAGCAAAGGAAAATGGAGAAGAAAAGAATGACGACATGCAGGATGAAAATAAACTCGAAGAACTTCCAGAGCCAAATCTACAGCAGGTAGGAAAGAGGACACCTTTAAATAGCGCTTTAAGAAAAGAAGTAGAAGCACGGGACGAATTTACATGTCAATCTTGCGGCTTAAAAGGGCAAACATTTAACAAGATATTTGAGGTTCATCATATAGTTCCGGTTTATCTGAGTGGAGAAGATGACCTAGACAATTTAGTACTTTTGTGCCCAAACTGTCATAAGATGGTCCATTTGTTTTCTTTCAACGATTTATATATTACAGAAGAAAACAAAGAAAGGTTTATAACTATAATTAAGTTAGGCAATATTATAAAGCAGAAAATTACGAGTCTCGATAAACCAATTGATGTAGTAAAGAAAGAGTATGAGAAGTGGGTTTCCGATAGGCAGTAAGATGATAAAGGAGGTATACAATAGTGGGACTCGATTGGCATTCTGTAACTATCCTAGGTAAAGTTAAATGTGGTACTGTAGGTGCCCAAAAATTTAAAGATTTTCCTGATTTATTACACGATTATTGTATAAAGATACTAGACCGCAATAAAAAGTTAGCACTAAAATATAGTAAGGAAGATAATTATAGAATATATTGGGAAAGTATGACATTGGAGAATCTAATAGAACAAACTAAGGACAATTATTTATGCAATAGATGTGGTTTATTAAAATCTTTGGATGGTGCAGATCAAATGGATTCTTTATTTATAGGGTATACTTGTAAACCATGCGATTTTAGGGGTCAAGAAGTATATGATGTATTGATTGGGCTAAAACAATATGGTTTAGCAGACGAATGCTATTTGGAGCACGATAGTTTACAGATGTTAAATTTTGCAAATAGACTAGAGAAATTGAAGCAAGAGCATGAAAACTTAGGAACATTTACTAAGAAACCGTATGATAAATATATTAACGAGTTTAAGCAGATATTGGAAAAGTATGTAAAGGAAGAGTATGATAAAAGCGATAAAACAAAGGATTTCAATGAGTATAGTAAATACTTAAAAAGTCTGGTAGTGGCTTCTTTAGCATTAACTGGGCCTGAGGCACCTATGTCACAAGAATTATACGATAGTTATTGTGAATGGTGTGAGCGGACATTAATAGAAGCTGTTCGCTGGTTAAGGGTTACATCAAGATTTGGATTATGTATGAAAACTAGTTATTGAATACTATATAAAAGGAGGATTTTAAATGTATCATAAAATATTGAAGTTTGTTGCTAACTTTAGTTTAATTTGTGCATTAACTATAGGTATTTCTAGTCCTGTGCTTGCAGACGAATCTACAAATAACAATAATGTCTTGCAGTACTTATTAAACTCTGCCGAATCACAAAAAGAACCGTCTATTGCTGTATATACAATCGGATCAAACAGCGCACGGTTTGATGCAGAAACTAAAACAATAGTATCGCCTATAATAGTTAAGGGTCATATGATGGTAAATATTAGTAATCTACCATTTGCTAGTATTTCTAATTCTAGTGGTAGTCAAGGTATAGTAAATTTTTACTTTGTAGGTTTAGGAGGGACAGTTGAAGGGAAAGAGGACAGTAATATACTTGAGATTAATAGCGGAAATATTTCAATGCCAGAACCAATTACATTAATCGGTAGTAACTTTTTTATATCATTAGCAAGTATTGCCAAAGCTTGTGGATTTAATGTATATTGGGATTCACAATCCGAATCTGTAACTGTTGTAAAACCTGGAATATCTTATGAGCAGTCAAAATATTATTTTGGACCAGACACTGTATATATACCAACTATAACTTGTAGTTCAGGTGACTATATTTCAAAAACATATAGTTGGGCATATAAAGGTACTCCTTTTGTATTGACAATTCAAATACCTAAAATTTTGGTAGAAAAGGCCAATTGGTTTGATATGTTCTATAAGAAATATTTTAGTTCTAGCGGTAGTGAACAAGAAGTATTACGTAGCAATATAGCACAGAATTGTTATGATATGCTAAAAGAAAATTATGCCTCAAGTCCGGAGGGCGATTATCAGGCTTATATTACAGAAAATTATACCGAAGCAAGTTTTCTACAAACAATAACAAATACATTATTAAGTATCGCTAAACAGCAAAACTATTCATATATAGATACAGCAAACTTTATTTCACGTTTTGTTCAAAGTATACCATATGTTTTATATACGGTTGAAGAATTGCCAGTATATACACTTGTGAACGGAGGTATGTGTTCTACAAAATCTGTGCTTCTGGCTACGTTGTTAAGAGATGCTGGATATAATGTTGCTTTAATTAACTATCCTTCAAACGAAGTTTTTGTAATAAACGAGATTGATTATGATGGGCATGAACAAGTTGGTATTAGATTAGACGGAATTCCTAACGCGGCTACTGTAAGTGCAAACGGTATTAATTATGATATAATAGAGTCTACTTCACCTTCTGATATAGGAGACAATGATTTTGGATTTGGATTGTCTTGTAGTATATATCCAATTCCAGGAATAGCCAATTAAGTATATTTAGTGATGATTTACCGCAGGTTAAGTTGAGGATAAGCATAAAATTAAAAATCGTGATTCTAGAATTGGGCTGGGTGAAGCAAATTAGCAAAGTTGAGAGGTGACTATGTTGTACGTAATTAGTAATACAGATTTCATTGGTAGTATCATATTTAATATAATGTATGACAATAAAGAAGGAAATTGTAGATTATATGTAAGTAAGGTGGGTTATGATAATTTTGTTGCCCTTATAAGCGCAACACGATATATTAATCCAGCTGCAGCAGCAGAAGAAACAATAGCTAAAGTGTTAAGTACACTAGACGTGTGTGGAATACAAAGTGATAATATTTTGGATTCTATATACCTAGATCTTATGGAAATAATGGGGATGAGGAATCCTCATATATTCAAGTGGAATATAAGTTTTATTGGGGATACTCTTAAAGACGAACTTATACCTTTTGAAGAAGAGCATCTTCCTAAAGTTATAAGGAGTGCTTTACAGGACTTCTACAGCATGAGAACTAATGTAATTAAAGAGAGTCCACTAAGTATTCGCGATAAAACTGAATTAGCTGTTTTACCATTCAAAGAATTCTGTTGCAGTAAAGAGTATACCAATACAATCAAAAGAGGTTTAGTTGAGAGTATTCGCAATATCAGTAAGAACAGTTAAATTTTTGACATTAAGTAATTATATTTAATCGAGCATAATTTGTTAAAAATCATTATTATGAACAAAAATTTGTTTTGTGACTAGTTAGGGGGTTGACATAGTGGAGGGTGAATGGCAGACTGTTAAAAGTTTAGTAGATAGTAACATACTGCCATATCAAGTAAGCAAAATAATACCACTGGTTTGCCCCTATTGTCACAGTGATATTATAATATCATCTAATTTAACAAGAATGTGTTGCAGTAATGAAAAGTGTCCAATGTTGGTTGCAAATACATTAGAGTTGTTTTTTAAGGAATTAGGCATAGAGCAATTTGGTCAGGCAAATTGCTTGGATATTGTATACGAAAATGATATTTATAATATATACGAAGTTCTTGATTTATCTTGGGAGCAAATGCCACAAAGATATACTGATGATATTAAGAAGAAGTTATATATTAGTATACGAAATAAATTAAATCAACCTATAGCAAAAATAGTAAAAGCTCTTCATTTAGAGGGCATTAATGATTCTGCATTTAAATTATTTGGTGATGTAAATAGCATAGAAGATTTTTATGACGAGCTTGAAGAATTTGGTCAGGATTACATAAAAGAAAAATTAGGCATAAATTACGGTATTCGCACAGCTTCTATCTATAATGTACTAATGCGAGAAAAACATCAAATTATAAATACCGTAATACGATTTAATATTATAGAAGTTGCTAGTAAGAAGATAGAAATAGTAATAACAGAAAGTGTAAGCAATTTTAGCTCAAAAGATGCATTTATAGAATATTTGAATGGTAAGTTCGGAAATAAGTATAATATAATAAGAAAGAATTCGATAAGCAAAACAACTGACTATTTAATTGCTGAGAGAAAGACAAATACTTCAAAATATCAAAAAGCGCTAAATTATGGCATAAAGATTGTAACTTCCGAAGAATTTATGAAAGCACTTGAAAGCGGTGCTGTGTAAGGAAGAACTCCATGAAAGAGGAAATAACTAAATTAGAAGATTTGATGAACGTATACAGTTCGGATTACAAGATTTATTTAATTTCATCGAGGTATGAGTTATTTACAAATATTTTTATAGACAATTTTAAGAAATTTGAAAAGATAAATGTTATTGAGGTAGAAAAATATGATATTGTAGATGCTCTAAACAAGATAAGATTTAAGCCTTTGCTATACAGTAGAACAGTATTGTTAATAAGGGTAAGCAATAAGACAAAGAAATTTATAAGTGAGATTATTTCCAGGTTAGGTTTATTTGGGTACGGCAAGGTAATTTTGGTAGTAGCAGATTTTAAGGTAAAAGTGGAATTACTAAAATCCAAGGTTTTTTTAGTTAGCAATAAAATATGCTTTATTGATTTTGACAAATATAATAAATCATTTTTATCCGATATAATATTAGACTATGTATTGTCGCGGGGTAGAAAATTTGAATCTATATCTATATCCCAGCTAATAGTAAATAAGATAGGAAATGACATAGATAAATTGAACCAATATCTAGAATCTTTAATAGAGCTATCTGATGGAGAAACGATAACAAGAAAAGATGTTGCAAAATATGTTCCAGATAGTTATCAATATAAAGAAAGAGCCCTTTATGAATCTTTAATAGATGCTAAGAAAACAATTCCTTTTAAGCTTATTAAAGATTTACGTGATGAAGGTAAAGAACCTTTTAATATTTTTAAGGGTATTGAAAAATTTTTTATAAATGTATATAAAGCCAAGATACTTTTATTAAAAGGTTATTTTCTCGATGGGGAAGCTATGAATATTAGAAAGGAAAAACTAGAACGAATAGGATTAATAAAAATAGTAAACGACAAATTTTTACTTAACAAGGATTTTAAATTGAATTGGTATCTGCGAAGTGCTAGACAGCTAACATTAAGAGAGATAATATATATTTTAACTGTAATAAAAAAAGAACAAGTAAAGTTATATAAAACAATGCTGATTAACGATGAATCGCTTTACAAGATTATACTTTTAATTAAATCTAGGAGTGATAGTTATGGCAAAAAAGATTCTTGTAATATCAAAAGCAAGAGATATTATAAGAGAAGATTATCCAAAGTTAATTGAACTGTTTTCTTCAGGGAAGTCAATTATCAAAAAAAGGCAAGAGGATAAGTCTTTTTCGATTATAGATATCAAGTCAGAAAATATTGGTTTCTATTGGTTTGTTAGTAAAGACTATTCAAATCTAATTTATGATCCGGTTATTTTTAAGAATGGTAGCATGAAAGTGTTTGAATTCGATATTGCAAATTTGGGTAACTATCAGGAAAATATTAATCAGCTATATGAGTTAAATAATATTTTAGATAATATTGTTCATATGTATATAAAAATTTATTACGAAGATGCCATAAAGTTTAACAACTTTAATACTTTCCTCAGCGACATAAGTAAAACTAGAATAGGTCGCATCCAGCTAGATATGGACGGATTCAATAGTAACGATATTGAGATATTATCAAAGATAAGTGAGTTATCTGTACTTTGTAGGAAATTTGGAGTTACTTTAAATAGTTGTAAGGCAAAAGAATTTGAACATAAAAACATGTGGATAGGCAGTGAACCATGTGTAAGTGGGAGCATAGTAAAGAGTTTAGTAGGAACAAAGATGTTGACAATAAGGAATAGTGAAGTGTGCTATTGTCATAAATATACTGATATTTTAGGATGCGGTGAAATATTTAGGCAAGGTATTGATAAAGTTCGGAAATCAGACACGGAAAGATTTTATGGTGCAACATTAAAGAAGATTGTTAAGGTATCGGATGCCCAAAATAAAGTAAAAAGAGTAACGAAGAAAGGTAAAACACGTGTATCAAAAAATGATATTGAAGATAAAATTTTAGAAAAGCTTGATTTAATGCTATAAGGAAGATAACAATGATAAATGATATTGAATTTTTTAAGGTAATTAAAAAGAGAGTAGATGGTGAAATAAATTCACTTGGAACCGATATCATTTTTAACAAATACAATAATAAAGATATTTCAAAATATGAAGCCCTTTTAAATGTAAAAGCAGGAGTTGAGGAGACTGATAAATTTACAGAAGAAGAAATTCTAGTTAAACCCAAGAAGAAGGAAGGTAAAATAGGTAAACAAAAAGCCGATCAAAAGTTTGATAAAATAAATGTAATATATCAGAGTCAGATTAATGAGTTTTATGAAATAATTAATAGTATTTCTAGTAAAATCATTATAATCAATATGTTTAAAAATAAGTTATCAGCAGTTTTGGGAATAGATAGCGATATTTTATGGCAAAGTGACTGGAGGATTGGTTTAGCAGCGCAACCAATAAAGGTTAATAAATTCATAGATTATTATGGGTTGCCCGATTTTGATGGAAGTATAACTGTAGAAGACTATAATTCACTAAAAAGGTTAGTAAGTAAGTTTAAAGAATCAAGTGTTCCTATATTTCTTATTATTCCTAATAGGAAATTTGGCAGTGGGTTAAAGATTCTAGGTATATTATAATCAGGTGATAAGATGATTTATTTTAAAGGATCTGATAATAATAGAAATATTCTTATTAAAGAGGGGTTAGAATTATCTCGTAATTTAACAGATAATATAGACGCAGTAATACTAGAATTTCCTTTTAATGCAAGTATATTAAAGGAATTGACGAAATATAAAGTTTTTGTGATTTCACAAAGGATGCTTTCTTTAGCAGATATAAACTTATTAAGTAAATATAATATAGAACATGGTGATCTAAACGAAATAGTAGAAAAGGTTAATACTTATTTAGATAAATTGGAAGATAGTAAAGAAGAATTAAGTGCAAACAAATACGAATCTGAGAAGAAAATTAGTAAGAAACCTGTTATAGAAAAGAAAGATACTAGTGAGAAACAGATGAGAATGCGAGAAAGGAAAGTACAAATAGAGCAAAAAAAGGAGGTTTTACAAGCAAAAAGCAAACCTAGTAATAATCAATTAGAGGAAAGGATTTTATTAAGGAAAGAACATAAAGGATCATATAATAGAAAAGAAGCAACTTTTATTGTTGTGTTTTCAAGTAAAGGCGGAGTTGGGAAAACATTTATTTCTAGTTCATCTGCTTGTTATTTGGCATTACAAGGTAATGACTCATGTCTTGTTGATATGGATTTCAATTCAAGTAATGCAGATATTGCAACAGGTTTAGCGGACCCTATGGATCGCAGGCGAATAGTTGATAAAAGAGCGAGTATACCAAAAAATGGTTGGGTAACTGTACTTGATTGGAGAAGATATGTACCAAATTTAAAGCAAAATATGCTAAGACACAATTCTGGTTTATATGTGATACCTTCCTATGAATTTAAAGAAGATAGATATACTGAATCAGAGATAGATGAATTATTAAACATACTCGCAAGTAACTTTGCATATGTTGTTATAGATATGGGAGTAGATGGATTTTCTAAATATGCTAAATTGGCTTTTTCGTATGCCGATCATGTATTAATTGTAAGCGGGCAAGATAATAGTTCGTTAGGTAAAATAAACCATTTTCTGAAAAAATATGAGTATATGAACAAGTCAAAACTTGTTGTTAATATGATAGATGCTTTAGGAACATATTCACCCGATGAATTGGCTAGTAAGTTAGGGTTTGTTGATTTTTACGAGGTTCCTATGGATAAAACAGGTGTTTCAAGTGCAGCAAAGAATAACATGATGGTGACTCAATTAAAGAATTCTACTTCAGGAGAAGCTATTAAAGATTTAGTGAATAATTTACTAAGATTACCTATAGAGGATACGTATGTATTAAATAATAGCAAGGATTCTATTAGTAAAAAGAAAAATGTGGGCAATGAAAAAACGTCATTGGTTAGACGATTTATAAGGTTTTTTGTAGATCATTTTTAGTAACGATAGGTGATATGATGTATATTTTTAGTTTGTTAGATGACGTAAAAAATGAGATAATAAGTAGTTTATTTAAAGTAAAAATTGTCACAAGAATTGAAGATGAAGAACCTGCTTTGTGTATTTTAATATTCAAGAATAAATTAGGAGGAACTGATGACCCTTCTGATTTATCTATAAATCCAAAATATACCATTGCTATTGCAAAGAAGATTGATTTGGAAGATCCATTTGTTGTTAATTGCAGAAATATAGGAATTCCAGATGAAAACATATTTTTTCTTCGTAAGGATGGTTCGATTGATATCAGAACTCTTGTACCAAAAATGCATGAGTTATTGGAGGCAAGGGAAAAAGAACTAAATGATGAACCGAAAGTTGAAGATATGGAAGACTATAAAATTGTAGATGAAGAAGATAATATTAATAATTCTATAGATAGTAAAAACGAGCAAATAAAAGATCAAAAAGAAATAAAAACAATGGTTGTTAGTGATGTAGACGAATTTTTTAATGTTCACGCTGGAATATTTGAATATTCAAATAACAATACTGCATCTAGTAGTACGAATATTAGTGAATTACCAGGGGGTATAGAGGGTAAATTAGAAGATTCTGCAAGCACTGAAGATACATTACAATTACTGTTGGGCGATAGTGAAGAAGAAATGACTATTAGCGATAAAGATA
>Ga0078972_1012203_pt1 | contig 14905 bp, 10 predicted proteins | sample YelNatPaOPGAMG01_FD_67568 | JGI IMG/M metagenome (GOLD analysis project Ga0078972, IMG submission 67568) | Hot spring thermophilic microbial communities from Obsidian Pool, Yellowstone National Park, USA - OP-RAMG-01 (SPADES assembly) (version 2) | ecosystem: Environmental > Aquatic > Thermal... | reverse complement strand
AAGGGCGGGTCGGTGAAGATATAGTCGACGCAGCCCTCCGCCGGCGCTTGGACACAGGCCGACTGCGTTGCGACAGCCACGTTCCCGCGGTGGATAGCCAGCGCCCGACAGACCCGTGCCAGCCGACCTCTCTTTCCGTCAAGCACGTACCATGGTGACACCTCCGATATCTGGGACGGGACATAGTAGATTCCTTTCATGTACTGGCTCACCTGCGAGAATCCCGCGGGCCTGTACGCATCCATGATGGTCATGGTCCAGATCGCCTGTTCCACCGTAAACAGCAGCAACCCCCTCAGACGGGCATCGGGGACGGCGCTGGCCTTTGCCCACAGCGTCGCGAGCGCATGCTGTGCCCGCGGCAGGAAGAAGTGGTGCAGGTGGGTGACGCCCTGCTGGGCCATTTTCGCCCGCTGGTGAGTCATGTGCATGAACGGCAGTTCATCGCGCACCAGGCCCGCCGGGGCGCGCAGGGCCTCGATGCGCGCCAGGAGCTCGATGTCGGCCTGATCCACGCGTTTGGTTTGCTTCCTGCCCGCCGCCCGGTAGGCGATGAGCACAGGCTTGCGCTGCGGCGTCTGTACCGTACGCCCCAACACCGGGTCGTACGTCACCTGGAGGCTCTTCTCGAGCTTGCTCTTGTCGAGCTGGGCAGCGCAGTGGGGGCAGGGGAAGCTGCCCCGCACGCGCTGGGTCTCCAGGTCGAGCGCCTGGTCCAGGAACACGACCTCGCCGCCACACGCGGCGCAGCGGAAGACCTCGCTCCAGACGACATAGTCGATGGTCGCCTTGACGCGGAGCGGGTCGTCGCAGTGGGGGTGCCAGGTCTCGTACATCCAGCCCAGCTCGTGGCGCAGCTCGCGCAGGATGCGCCGCATCTCGCGCTCGTAGGCGGCGGCGTCGGCCGGGGTGTTATAGTTGTAGGCGATAAAGGTCGCCGCCGGCGAGAGGTCCACCAACACCGCTTTGCGGGCGCCCAGCCGCGAGATGGGGCGCTCGCCGTCGTAGACGATGCCCCCCCGCACCCGGTAGCCCAGCTCCTCCACCGCCCTGCGGTCGCCACAGAGCTGCGCCGCCACCCCCGTCATGCCGCTGCCGCAAAAGCCGTCGAAGACGATGTCGCCGGGGTCGGTGTAGTGCAGGATGTAGCGCATGATGGCCTTGTGGGGCACCTTGGTGTGGTACGAGTGAGCGTTGTAGATGGGGTCGCTCTTGCCCTCCGACACATCGGCGGCAAAGGGCTCGCGCCGGTAGACCCCCACCCCCGGCCCCTCCCCTGGGGGGGAGTCCGTCCCGCCGTTGCCGTTGTCGCCGCTGTCGTCGGGCAGGCCCAGCCCGGCGCGCAGCCGGGAGCGTTCGGCCTGCCAGCCGGCAATGATGTCGCTCAGGAAGGGGTTGGGGCAGGCGGTGTAGTAGGGCGGGTCCGACAGCGCCAGGATGGCCTCGTCGTCGCCGAGGGGAAAGCCCTCGATGGCGCGAAAGGCAGGGTCCTTCAGATGCTCGCGCAGCCGCTCGCGGTAAGCGGCGCGTTCTGCCTCCTCGCCGGCGCCGGCCGGCTGGCCGTCCATCGTAGGCAACCTCACCTGCTCATCCATTGGCTGCTCCTGAGTGGCTATCCAAAGTGAGCCGCGTGTTGCGCCGGTCGTGGCCGCGCATCGCCTGCGCCAGGAACTCGCGGAAGCGGCGCTCGAGCTCATCCACGGTGCAGGGCAGCCCGCCCGCCTTGAGCGCCTCGACCAGGGCATCGACGCTCAGCGTCAGCGCCTCGATGCCCTGCAGCGCCTCAGCAGCCGCCTCGGCAAACCCCTCGGGTATCTGTGGGTCGTCGTCGCCCTGCGCCAGGAAGCGCTCGATGGGCTCTCGTTCGGCAGCCGCCATGGCCACCAGGCTGCGCTGGGCGCTCTCGCTCTGCAGGGCGGCGCGCAGCGCCTGGCGCCAGCCCCGCAACAGGTCGCTGAGGCGGCGGTCGAGGTGCTCCAACTCCTGTGCCGCCGGCGCCCGGCCGGGCTGGAGGGCGGGCCGCAGGTGGCAGCCCGGGCAGGTGGGCGCATCGGCCAGGGCGCCCTCGTGGAATTCGCGGCACGCCGGCAGAGCGGCCAGCGATCGCCGCCAGGCATCGAGCTCGCCCCGGTTCAGGAGCGGGATGGCGGCCAGCGCCTGGAGGGCGGCCAGGCGGGCGTCGGCATGCAGGGCCTGGCGGCGGTCGATCTCGCGCGGGCCCAGCACCAGCCGGCGGTGCAGCGCGGCGGAGGCGGCGATGTACGCGGCCTTGAGCCCGGCCAGGTCGGGCAGACGGGCCGCTTCTGCGTCCTCGGCCTCGCCCCTCCCGAAGCGCCGGACCCCCTCGAGCAGCGCGGCCTGCGCCCGTGCGGCCTCCTGGGCCCAGGGGTGGTCCGCCGGCAGGTTGGCCTGCGCCTCCGCCAGGTACGACGCCACGGGCTGCAGTTGGTCGACCAGGCGCACCAGCTCCTCGATGCGGGCCGTGGCCCTGCGGTCTCTTAGCGCCTCCTCGATCTGCGCGCCGGCCAGCCGCAGGTTGCGCAGCTTGCCCACCGTGTTGATGCGGCTCAGCTCCTCGAGAAATTGCTTGTAGCCGCGCAGATGGGGCAAGAGGTCGGTCGAGTCGAGGGCCACCGCGGGGCGATCGGCGGCGATCACCGTGCCGCCCTGGCTGACGATGCTGAACCGGTCGGTCAGCACCGGCGCGTTCCACAGGTACAGCCCCTGCTGCACCCTGGCCTGCAGCGTGGCCACGGCCTGCTGCTCGCCCTGCACCACCCGCTGCAGCTCGCGCACTGCCTCCTCGCGGGTATTCTCGTCGCGGATCAGCCCCGGCGCCAGGCCCAGGCCTTCAAAGATCCTCACCCACAGGTTCACCGGCACGCTCACCGGGCGCTTGTAGAAGCGGAAGTCGGTCAGGTCGCGCATGGCATGCGTCGCCGCCCGCTCGACGGTGCCGGCGTCGATCTCCTGGCGCCCATCGAGGTTGACGACGATATCGCCGTTGTAGGCCAGGGCCATCAACACCACGGCCACCCACTCGGGCTCCAGGCCGAAGAACGCGTCTTTCTCGACGGGGACGATCCCGCCCGCTACCTGTACGATCAGCTCGCCGCGGTTGACCACCTGGCCCTCGGGCTTGGCCTCAAGCAACTCGAGGAAGCGCCGCGCGTAGCGCGACTGGCCGGGCCGCACCCGGCCTTCGGCGTCGAGCAGCTCCAGCCCCTCCAGCACGGCCAGGGCCAGGTTCGTCCGCCCGTGGCCGGCCAGAAAGCGGACCGCATCCAGCGCGCTTGTGGCGCGGCCCGCCTCGCTGATGACCTGGGCGGCACGGCGGAAGGTGGGGTACTCGGGATAGCGCTCCTCGAAGGCTGCGGCCAGCAGGCCGGAGGCCAGCACCCGCAACAGGTCCGCCATGGTCTCGCTGGCGCTGGAGCGGGTGCGGCTCAACACCGCGCGCACCGGCTGCGCCACGCCCTCGTAGGTCACCTGGAGGTGCTCGGCCATGTGCTCGCGCAGCCAGCGGTTCAGCCGCTGCCGGTGCTCCTCGGCCTTTTGGGCATAGACGTCGCGGTGCTCCGCGGCCTCATTGGCCAGCGCGCGGGCGCCCGCGTAGAGCCGCACCATCTCTTCGAACGAAGCGTCGAGGCCGGTGAGTTGGAAGATCACCTCGTCGGCCTGCTCGCCGCCGCTCCACGCCCGCTCGAGGAAGGGCGGCAACACGTACACGTAGAAATCGCGCGGCGGCTGCGCGGTGCTCCGCTCGTCGGGCGCGCCAAAGAAGAGGTAGCCGGGCCGGGTGACCTTGTGTTCGGCCCAGGGCAGCTCATAGGGCCAGATGCGATGGCCGGTGACATAGGTCGTCGTGCTCAGCTCGAGGGCCTGGCGCAGCGCGTCAAAGAAGTACAGGTTCAGGTCGCCCTTGGCCATGAAATCGCCGCGCTCGGCGATCTTGGCGTCAAAGTCGATGTCCTTTTTCAGGTCCAGGTAGTACTGGCCGTTGTCCTCGTTGTACGAGATGTACTGCCCGCTCACCGTGCGCATGATCTCGCGCAGCGCCACCTGCACCTGATCCAGCAGGAACTGGGCATCGAGCCCCTCGGCCCGCACGTGGAGGCACAGATCGTCGCGCAGCTCCTCAGCGGTCGGCCCGAGGGGCAGGTTGACGTCGTGCGTCGTCAGACGGTGCACGCTGAGAGCATGGATGATGCGCAGGGCCATGGGCAGGAGGTGCTTGCGGGTGTAGGCGTTGGCGATGCGCCCCTCCAGCACGGCGCTCCGCTCCATCACCAGCCGCACCCCTTCCAGGTTCTTCACCGATGGATCCGCGCACAGCACGCCCCAGTAGTGATCGTAGGAGACGAGGCCCGGCTCGTCGCTGGGCACCTCCTGGTCGAGGAGCGAGCGAATCGCCAGCGAAAAAGTCCTGAGTATCTGGCGCTTCTCGGCGATGTACACCTTCTCAAAGGTCTCGATGTAGGCGGGATGGATGGGGAAGAGGCGCGCGAACTCGTCGAGCCGCTCGGCCATGTGGCCGTACAGCGGCGTGAAGCGCCGCAGGTGCTCGCTGATACGCGCCACCTGCTCGGGCGTCTTGCGCAACAGGCGGTGGCCCACCACATAGGCGACATCTTCGCGCACGATGCGCACCGTCTCGAAGCGCTCGCGCACCCGATGCAGGGGCTGGGCCACGAACTGGAAGTGGGGACTGTCGAAGAGGGATTCCTGCAAGCCCGCCAGCAGACGGAAGGCGGTGTGCGTGGCGACTTCGCCCAGCTCGCGGAGGAAACCCAGGTCGAGGATCAACTGCTGCTCGTTGCGGGCGCGCAGATAGTCGAGCAGCTCATCGACGACCAACAGGATGCCCTGGCCGGGGTAGCGCTCCTGGAACCTGGCGACCGCCTCGATGAGGACGTCCTTGTGGTTGACCAGCCCGCTGGTTGGGAAGGTGTAGGGCGTGCCCCAGGCGGCAAGGGCGCGCTCCAGGCTGCCGAGCAGAATATCGCGCAGGGGCGTCTCGACGCCGCCGATCTCGACCCGCACAACCTTGGACCTGCCGGCGATCGCCTGCGCCGCCTCGCGGACCCTGGCATCCTCTACCAGGGGCAGCAGGTCGGCGTGCTCGGCAATGGCCGAAATCACCGACATCAAGTGCGACTTGCCGGTGCCATAGTTGCCGACGATGAGGACGCCCTTGTTCTCATGTTGCGTCTGGAATTGCAGCTCTGGGATGATCACCCGCGCGATCTGCTCGGCCATGCGATCAGAAATCACGTAGGTGCGCACCAGCCGCTCGGCCTCGCTCTTCCGGTCCGCATCGCGCAGTTGGATGATGGTTTCGAGGGGCTCGAACTGCACCAGGTCACGGTAGCGCATGGTCACTCCTTTGTGGGGGCTCAGGCCAATGCGGATACGGGCACCTCGGGGTTTCGCCAGATGCGATAGTGTGCATGCTCGGGGACCGCGTAGGCTAGGCGGCCGTCGCCGAACGTTCCCGGCCACGCCACCACCAGGGCGGTTACACGGCTGGCTTCCCGCAACACGGCCAGCGGGTCGAGCCTCAGCGAGGGCTCGAAGAGGAGATCGATGTCCGTGCATACGACCGGCCCGGGGCGAGCGGCCTCGAGCAGGGCGCGGCACGCCCTCTCTGCTGCGCCGGGCCGCTCCGACGTTGGGGTCGCCAGGAGCGCCGCAGCCACACTGGGCCCAATCGGAACCGTCGGCCACCCGTTTGCCAGCGCCAGCCGGGCCGCCTCTCGCCGGAGTCGCGCCACTTCCGGGTGTGCCAGTAGGACGCATCGATAAAAGCCCGCCTGGGCCAGGAGCTCTGCGACCGGCTCGCCCATCGCGACCGTCTCTCCGCTAGACTTCGTCGAGGAACTGCTCAAGCCTGCCAGGCTCCTCAATCCGACAGCTGTTGTCGAACCCCACGAGCACGCGACCGCCCAAGAAGCTGCGGTTGCGCAGACTCGCGGGCGCCCCGCTGCGCGGTGGCCCGGCCCATTGCAGTAAGCACTGCCCTGCGCCTGCGCCATCTCGCGGCCCCTCTGATCGCCAGCCTATTATACCACGCCGTGTGCCCCTCAGCAATGTTCACTTTTCCAGCACTATACATAAGCCTGGCCTGTGCCGCCACGAAATGGCGTAGCTGGGCTCTGGGCCGCGCCTGTCGTGTGGCCGGCGGCTCTCGCCGAGAGCAGCAGCCCACGGCCGTCAGCGCCCTATCCCTCCAGGAACGCCATTCTCCAGCGCTTCTCAGGGTCGTCGAACCGGACCTTCTGCGGATCGAATTCCTCGGGATCATAGGAGCCACCCACCCAGGTGAGCGTGCTCTCGTGCTCCTCATCCTCCGGGTCGGCGAGGACGCGCAGGAGCTCCTCGTACCCATAGACCCCACCGCAATCCTCGGGCGGGCAGCGGCGCTTGCCCGCCATACAGATGGGATAGCGAACCGAGCGGTCGCGCGGCAGCACCTTTTCGAGCGTCACCGTGTGCTGCCAGGAATCCCCGAAATCGTAGAGGTACTCGCTCACCCGGTTGTCGGGGCTGAAGTAGGTGCCGATGGGGATCCGCCAACCGGGCAGCGTGGGGAACTCGTCCTGCCAGTCCTCGTCGGGGACGCCGATGGTGTCGCGCTGGCGGGTGGCCGGGTTGGTGATCTCGAAGGCGTGGAGGTGATAGTCGAGCCAGCCCATGGCATCCTGGATGGCCACGTGCAGGTCCCAGAAGGTGTAGACCTCGGGCACCTGGATGCGTCGCCAGATGGGGGGCTCGATGCCCTCGAGCACGATCTTGAACTGGTAGACACCGTCGTACTTGCGCCTCATAGCAGCGCCTCCAGGTAGGGTCTGATCACGCCCTCGACACGACAGATGCGCGCGTAGTGGAGCAGCGTGTCCGGGTCAAAGCCCGGGCACTGGCGATAGGACTTGAGCGTCGAAACGAGCCAGCAGGCGCTGCAAAGCCCGGAGTGGCGCTACCAGGGACGCAACCTCAGGACTCACCGCATGCGCCCCTTGAGGCGGGCCCAGCGCTCGTAGACTGCGGCCTTACCGTCGCTGCAGGCCTTTCCCGGCAGTCGCAGGCCCACGGCCAACGTGTAGATGGCGTCCATCTGCTGCAGGCGCCAGCCAACCGGTGAGCGGCGTAGTTCGCTTGAGTCGACGGCCTCGACGGCACGCCAACGCTCTCTATATGCTCGCGCCAGGTGCTTGTCCACGTGCACTCCGCCCTCCTGCCAATCATACGGCAGATGATGGTCGCTGGCAACTCTGCAGTCCATCGGGGTCTAGTTCATTCTGGGGGCAAGCCAGCGACCAGCGTTCTGGACAGGTATGAGGCCCATCCCCCCGGCCCCCTTCCCACCGCGGCGGCAAGGGGGAGCCCTTCGACGGGGGTTTGGGGCGGGCGCAAGGCGCCCGCCCCAAACCCCCAAACCCTTTAGGGGTGCTTGCGTTCACCCCTTTTCTCAGGATATGATGAACCGGCAGACGTAGTACATGGCAGGGAGCAGGCGAGGGTGAACATGAAAGGCACGGGAACGCGCCGGCGGGTGCAGAGCGACATGCTCAACGTCCGGCTGCCCCAGGCGCTGAAGCGGGAGATCGAACGCCGCAGCCAGGCTCAGGGGCTCAAGGTCTCGGAGGCGATGCGCCATACACTTCAAGCCCAAGCAGTGGGCTGCCTGGACTGGCAGCGCGACGGCCTGGGCAGCCCACCGGCCGTCCAGGAAGCGACGGAGGCGTACCGGCTGGAGCAGGACCGACTGGGGCAGTTCCTGGCCGATTGCACTGTGCCAGCCCCCAGGGCTCGGAGCGCGCCGCCGACCTCTACCGGGCCTACGAGCGCTGGTGCCGGGATAGCGGCGATCAGCCCATGTCGGGCACGGCCTTTGGCCGGCAGATGGCCGAGCGGTGTGGATGCCAACCGGCGCTCGTGGTCGCGCCCGCGGTTCCAGGGAACAAAAAAGGCGTGGCCTGTGCCACGCCCCTTGGCGGAAGCGACGGGATTCGAACCCGCGATCTCCTCCTTGACAGGGAGGTATGCTAGGCCGCTGCACCACGCCTCCGCAACGCGCAATACTATACCATAGCCCTATCCCGCTGTCAAATGCGGCGGAAGCGACGGGATTCGAACCCGCGATCTCCTCCTTGACAGGGAGGTATGCTAGGCCGCTGCACCACGCCTCCGCAACGCGCAATACTATACCATAGCCCTATCCCGCTGTCAAATGCCATCGCCCCTTGGCCCGATTCTTGCCGCTCCCCTCATGCCGGCCTCCCCACAGCCGGCATCATCTTGTGCACACTCGGGAGGAAACGATGGCGTACCAGGCCATGGATTTCAACTACCTGTTCGGCATGCCGGGCTTTAGCGATGCCTTGCTCCGCAACCACATCGACCTCTACCAGGGTTATGTGAACCACACCAACAAGACCCTGGAGGCAATGGCCCGCCTGGAGAAGGAGAACAAGGTCGATAGCCTCGAATTCCAGGAGCTTGCCCGCCACCTGGGCTGGGAATTCGACGGCATGCGCCTGCACGAGTTCTACTTCTCGAACCTCGGCGGCACGGGCAACCCCAGCGAGGCCGGCGACCTCAAGACCTACATCGCCAGCCAGTTCGGCAGCTATGAGTCCTGGGAAAAAGAGTTCCGGGCCATCGGCGCCGTCCGCAGCGTCGGCTGGGTCATCCTCTACCAGGATAGCCTGACCGGCCGGCTGCTGGACTTTTGGATCACCGAGCACGACAAGGGCCACCCGGCCGGCTGCATGCCCATCCTGGTGATGGACTGCTGGGAACACGCGTACATGCTCGACTACGGCATCAAGCGCACCGGCTACATCGACGCCTTCTTCCACAACGTGAACTGGCCGCAGGTGCAGAGCCGCGTGAACTTTCAGCTCGCCAGGATGGCACAGCCCGCCTTCTAACCCCAACGTGCCCCCTGCCCCTGGACGAGCCCGAGGCAGGGGGCAGCGCTTCATGGCGCACCCTACTCCGGCGCCGGAGCCCAGCACTCGGTCTGCAGGGCTGCCAGCCGGGCCGCCACCTCTGCCATCGTCGCTTCGGGCAACGCCTCGCCGGCCAGGGCACGCCGTCCGAGCTCGGCCTCCTCACGGCACAGGGCGTCGTGCAGGGGAAAGTAGTGGCGGTCGAGGAAGATGGCCAGGTCCACCAGATCGAAGGGGCCAAACGCCTGCAAGCGCGGGCGTGCGGGCTGGCCGGGGGGCTCGAGCACCCAGAGGCCACAGGCCACCGAGCAGCGCTCGTCGATCGCTCTGAGGATGGCCTCGCGCGTCTGCGCCTCGGCCCACACCAGCGTCCAGAAGCCGCCGAAGGTGTGCGCAGCGCCGTGCGTATCCGAGTTGCCCAGGATGGGGTAGCCCCCCTCCACGCCCAGCTCTGACCAGCGAGCAAGCGAGCGCAGGTTATCCTCCCATGCCACGTCGCCCAGCAGTTCGATGCCGTCCAGGCCGCCTTCGGTGAGCAACCGCTCGTAATCCGCCGGCGGCAGATGGTGGCGACGGCTGGTCGTCCAATAGGGGTGGGCCAGGTAGGCGCGGCCGCCCAGGCTGTGCACCCGGTCGATGGCCGCGCGCAGGCCCGCATAGCCGGCCGGTGCCTGTTCGATCGGCGCCCGCGCGTCGATAGCCAGCAGGTGCCAGTCGGGCGCCGAGACCTCCTCGCCGGCGAAGCAGAGGAGCCCCAGCCCCAGGCGCTCGGCCACCTCGATGGCCTCCTGCGAGCCAACGTACTGATTGTGGTCGGTAATGGCCAGGGCATCGAGGCCCAGCTCACGGCCGCGCAGCACCATCTCCGCCGGGCTGTTGCGGCCATCCGAGTAGGTCGTGTGCACGTGGAAATCGCAGCGCAGCGGCCGGCGGCGCAACATCTCCGGCGGCGCGGCGTACAGGTACAGCGTGGCAGCCGGGGTCTGTCCCTCGTCCACAAGGATGTCGCAGAGCGCCTCGCCCTGCCACGTCACCCGCTGCGCCCAGGTCGCCCGTCCGCGCGCGTCGGCCTGCACATCCATCTCAAGCCGCGTGCCCGGCTCGCGCACCGGCAGGATGGCCACACGGTACGCCCTCCCTGGCGCCAACCCGGCCACTGCCAACCTCGCCTCGCCGCCCGAGGCCACGATCAACGGGCGCAATGTCAGTGTCAAGTCTACCCCCTGCCGGGACCCGGCCCGCACCTGCCCACCCCGCACCGACCCACCCGGGGCGCAGGCGAGACTCTAGGCTCCCTCGTCGCCTGCGTCAAACGGCCCGGCGTGCGCACTACCAGCCACGCTCGCGGTGCGTGCGCCTGCGCGCCCCAGCGTCGTGAGGCCAGGCCCGCGGGCTCGAACGCGTTCTTGACTCCGCCCACCGCGCCTCACACAATGGGCCTGGTCGCTCCTTCGCAGATGGCGGCCGGGGGCTGCCAAGGGGTCCCGTGGTGACGATGCCGTTTGCCGAAGACCTGGTGGCGCGGCCGCTGGCGCTCGAGGCGCTCAGCAACGGCCTGATGCAGACCCTGCCCGGCGAGGCCTGCCTGGTGCTCGAGGACGACCATCTGGTCAACCAGGAGCCCGCCATCCACAGCCTGGTCGAACACCTGGTGGCCCTCCTTCCGCCCCGGCCGCACCTCATCATCGCCACGCGCCAGGCGCCCCGGCCGGCCGGACGCGACCCGGCCTTCTCGGAGGAGGAGATCGAGGCCCTCTTGCGCACCCAGTACTCGTACCGATCGCCGCCTCGAGGAAGCCGCTCCCAACCCCACCGGTCCTGTTGACTCATCGAGATTAGCGGATATACTGGATGCCACGCAATCTGTGGCCTGCCGTGGATGCTGCAATGAGAGGGCGCGAACGCCTATGCCCGACAACGATGCCCATGGGCACAGACAACGGCTGCGCCAGCGTTTCTTGACCGAAGCAGCCGGCTCACGGAGCGACGAGGCGCTTCTCGAGCTCCTCTTGACGTTCGCTATCCCACAGCGTGACGTCAACCCCCTGGCCAGGCAGTTGCTCGCCAAGTACGGCAGCCTGGGCGCCGTGCTGGCCGCCCATCCGTCCACGCTCCTCTCAGAGGCCGGCCTTGGGCCGAACTCGGTAGTTCTTCTCAAGCTCGTGGATTGGCTCAGCAATCATAGTGCTCCGGAAGGGGAGATCTCCGTGTCGTCGTCGTCATGCCTGCCCGCGAGTCAGGATCCCCTCTTTGACCTCCAGGCCCTGACCCATGCTTCGGGCGCGCAAGGTGCGCGCGAGGCACAGCCCACACCCGGCCCAATGCCTGGGGCGCGCCGCACACCTGCGCAGCCCCGCCCGCGCGCCGGCACCGGCCTCTTCAGCAACGCGCTGTTGCGTGAGGCGATTGAGCTACTGCCCGAACTGCCTGATACCACCTCCCTGGCCGAAGTGAAGGCCTACCTGGTGGGCCGCCTGCACTACAGCGCCTTCAGCACCCGCCAACGCTATGCGGAGTACATCGCACGGCGTATGTTCCCTTCCGGCCAGGCCGATCGCGCCCTGCGCGCCTTTGCCCGCCACTTCGCCGGCCGGCAAGAGCTGCGCGACGCATGTTTCTACCGCTTCTGCGTATCTGAGCCGCTCATGCTCCGCGTGATCGACGAGGCGCTGCTGCCGGGGGTCAGCCGCGGCCAGATCGCCCGCAGCGAGCTGCGCGAGTACCTGGCGGTGCACTTCCCCGGCCGCGACACCCGCGACGCTCTCAAGGCGATGCTCGACGCCCTCCTCGCCACAGGGTGGGTGAGGGGCGATCGGTCGCTCCTCAGCTACGGCTATCACGAGGTCCTGCCCGCGTCGCTGGCCTTTGTGCTCCACAGCGAGTTCCCTGAGCCAGGCATGTACGCCATCGACGCGCTGGCCGGCTGCCCGGGCGCGCGCGCCCTATTCTGGGACCCTCAGGGCATCGCCTCCGCGCTGTACGAACTGCGCAACAAGGGCCTGCTCGCCAAGGTGTCGGAAATCGACGATGCTCGCCAGTTCACCGTGCGCTACACCCTCGACGAGGTTGTTGATCAGCTTGGCAGGGCAGGCATGCGATGAAGGAAACTGAGATCATCCAGGCTCTTCGTGCCCGGTTGGGCACCCCCACAGGCCGGCAGCTATACGGGGTTGTGGGCACCTACCCGGCCCTCAAGCACTTTGCCGGGTCCCTGCGGCAGGTACGGATGCCCGATGGTGAGCGCTTCCCGAAGCCGCTCTCCGTCAACCGCGGCATCCTACAAAGCCTGGGGGCCGACGAACTCAGGCGCCTTGCCGCTGACGAAGGGGTGTTCCCCGAGCCAGTGGCTGCCCGCCTGGCCCAAGCCTTCGAAGCCTTCTTGCGGTCGAGGCTTAAGGAGCACGGGCTGCTCGTGCTGCACGAGCTGGAGCTGCTCTTCGCGTATGCGGTGGAGCTCAGTTGCCTGCGCGCGCTGGCGGCCGACCGCGACCGCGTCGTGCTCCTTTTGCCCGGGCGCAAGGAGAGCGGCCGGGTCATCATGTACCCCGGGCTTACGCCGGGGAGTTACTCTCTGCCCGTGAACCTCATTGCCGACGATCATCTCTGGGAGCTCGACCGCGAGCCACGAGGCGGCGCGGACACCTGACCCTGTAATGCTGCCGATGCTACATCGGCTCGCACTTGGTTTCCCTGCCGGCGCCTTGGCGCTCACCGCCGCGCCCATCGGGCATATGATCCTACTCCGGAGGCTTGTGCATGCCGAACGTCGATGACCTGTTCTCAGCGCGAAAGAGCCTCGACCAGATCTGCCAAGTGCCCGAGAGCATCATCTCGGTCTACTCGCTGGAAAAGCACGTGTGGGCCGACGGGAATTCCGACCAGGCCCGCCGGCAGCGCCGGCCTGAGCTGCAGACCATCGCCGAATTCCAAATCGACCCTGTGCGCCCCTTCCTGACCAACATCCTGAGCAGGATGGCCGCCCCCTACAAGCGCGAGCGGAAGGAGAACCCCATTGGTCAGGGGTACTGGGTGCAGGCCGAGTTCGGTTCCGGCAAGTCGCACCTCCTCTGTTTCCTGGCGGCGCTGGCTCTCGGCTCGCAGGAAGCGTGGGACCTGGTGAACGAGAAGGAGAAGGCCAGCAACCGCGGCAAGCGCGAGTCGCTCTACCAGTTCTGGGAGGACGGCCTGCAGGCCAAGAGCACCGGCAAGGGCCGCGGCATCCTGGTGATCGTCAAGACGTTGACCGGCACCGGTGCGGGCACCATCGGCACCGAGGGCAAGGGCAAGCGCCTCACCGAGTACATCCTCGACGCCGCCAAGGAGCAGTTGCAGCTCGAGCTGGGCCAGAACATCTCGCTCTACCCCGTAGAGCTCCTGGCCGACCGCTTCCTGAAGGAGGACCTGGAGCGCTACCGGAAGGAGCTCGATCGCTTCTTGCACGACCCGCGCTTCTTCGAACCGGGAGAGTACCAGGACGTAGCCGACCTGATCCGCGTCATCCAGGGCAACGAACTGCCCGAGTACAAGCGCTCGGCCGGCAACAAGCTCTGGCGGTTCTACACCGAGTACCTCAAGGTGCAGCCACAGATCGCTGCCGAGAGCGAGGAGGTGCTCAAACACCTGGTCGAGACGGCGCTGAGCCTGGGCTACGCAGGCGTCCTGATCGTGCTCGATGAAGTGTCGCTCTTTATGAAGAACCGCGACGATGCGCAACGCGCCGACGACGAGCAGACGCTGGTGGTGCTCGCCAACCGCCTGGCCAAGGTGCACAACCTGCCCGTCTGGACGGTCTGCTCCGCCCAGCAGCGCATCGAGAGCAAGCTCGGCGAAAAGAACATCATCGCCGACGACCGCCTGCAGCTCGTCAAGCTTCTCGAGTCGGACCGCGACTATTACGACATCGTGCTGGCCCGCGTGCGCAAGATCGTCGACCCGGCGGCCATCAGCAACTACTACCTGCACTACAGACGCGGCTTCACCTGGCCCAACAGCATCGGCGAGGACGAGTTTCGCCGCTTCTTCCCATTCCACCCACAGGCCCTGGAGGTGCTGCGCGCCATCACCTTCGAGCTGACCACAGCCCGCTCGGCCATCCACTTTATGCACCAGGTCCTGAAGCATCAGGTGAAGCACCAGGGCCGCGAGCTCATCCGCCTGTGGGAGCTCTTCGACGAGGCCGTGAGCTACCAGGAGGACCCCAGCGGCGTGAACGCAGGCCTGGCCGCCATCAAAACCAGCCGCGAGGCCGAGTACCGCGCCTACGAGGCGGCCAGGCGGCAGCTCGAGGGCCTGACCAAGGGCTACCTCAAGGTGAACCGCGAGAAGGCCTGCAAGGCCCTGCAGACCCTCTTCCTCTACCACATCGCCCGCACCCGCCAGCAGGGGCTGACGGCAGAGGAGCTGGCCAACTCGGTGCTGATCGAGCGCGACGCCCAGGCCACCCCCGAGGAGAACATCCAGCACTATGACACGCTGGCAGAGAAGCTGCGTGGCGAATTGGTGCAGGTTCAGGTCACCATTGCCGGCGAGGCCGGCGCCCGCTACCGCTTTGAGCCCACGGTGGTAGGGATCGACCCCAAACATGAGTTCATGAAAGCACGCGACGAGGCCGAAGCGAGCCCCGTCATGCAGCAAGAGGCCTGGCGTCACCTGTTGGGCTTTGGGGAGTGGCTGGTCCGCACCCGGCAGATGACCCTCGACCTCTCGTACGAGGTGACCTCGCTGTTCTGTGAGGTGGCGCCCCTCACTTCGGCCAGCTCAACGCTCTGGGGCTCCAGCGCGGGGCTTAGCCTGGACCTGGAGTGGCAAGGCCGGCAGGTGAGCGGCCGGGTATCCATGCGCGACGTGGCACGCATGGCCCAGGAGGGTGTGCCCCTGCCCCAGATCGACTCTGCCGAGACCGACGAGGACTTTGCCGTGGTCATCTCCTCCCGGCCGGCGTCGCAGGAAGC
>Ga0078972_1012199_pt1 | contig 14912 bp, 15 predicted proteins | sample YelNatPaOPGAMG01_FD_67568 | JGI IMG/M metagenome (GOLD analysis project Ga0078972, IMG submission 67568) | Hot spring thermophilic microbial communities from Obsidian Pool, Yellowstone National Park, USA - OP-RAMG-01 (SPADES assembly) (version 2) | ecosystem: Environmental > Aquatic > Thermal... | reverse complement strand
TCTTGTTGGTCCAAATTGTATGGGGATAATCAATACAAAACCAGAGGTTATGATGAATGGAACTTTTGTTCAAGGAGAACCAAATGCTGGAGGCATTGGATTTGTATCTCAGAGTGGAGCATTAGGTGCTGCAATATTGAAAATTCTGAAGCAGCGAGATATAGGTTTTTCACAGTTCTTAAGTATTGGTAACAAGGCAGATATAGATGAGAATGATGTTTTAGAATATTGGAGTAATAATGAGGATGTAAAAGTAATAACATTATATCTTGAAAGTTTTTCAGATATAAAAAGGTTTAGGGAAGTTGCAGGAAAAATTACGAGAAAAAAGCCAGTAATAGCAGTTAAAGCTGCAAGAACAGGTGCGGGAATGAAAGCAGCAAGTTCACATACTGGGGCAATTGCATCTTCAGACGCATTTGTAGATGCTGTATTTAACCAGACAGGTGTAATTAGAGTAGATACTGTAGAAGATTTATTTGATCTTGCAAAATCTTTTGATAGAACCATATTACCGTCAGGGAATAGATTAGGAATCCTTACTAATGCTGGTGGACCGGCAATATTAACTGTTGATGAGGCTCAAAAATGGGGTTTGACAATTCCTGAGTTAACATCAGTCACAAAAAAGAAACTTCAGAAAATATGTGTACCAGAGGCATCACTGCATAATCCAATTGACATTTTACCACCGGCAACAGCAGAGGTGTATGGTAAAGCTACTGAGTTAATGCTTTCTGATAAGAATATAGATTGTGGGATTGTAATTCTTGGTCCACCTTTGATGCATAATACACTTGAGATAGGAAAAAAGATTTGTGAAGCTGGAATAAAGTCTGGTAAATCTGTTGCAGTTGTCTTGATGTCTCAGGATGATGTGATACAAAAGCTTGCGGAAAGTATAATACCTCATCCTCCTATATTCAATAGTTGCGAGTCGGCAGCAAGGGTTATGGGACTTATGTATAAATATAAAGTTTATAAGGAATCAAAAGTCGGAGAATATGAAAGATTTGCCATTAATACTAATGCAGCAAAAAAAGTGATTAAAAAGTATTCAGGCAAAGGAGAGGTATATATGGAGTTTGGAGATGTGGTTGATTTATTACTTGCATACCGTTTCCCGATAGTTGAATCTGTTGTAGCGAGAAATGTTCAAGAGTCTATAATAATGGCGGAGACCATAGGTTTTCCAGTTGTAATTAAAGCAATTGGTAAAAAATTAATTCATAAATCAGATGTTGGTGGAGTAGTTTTAAATATTAAAAATGTAGAAGAACTTGTTCAGGCTGAAAATAGGGTACTTGCAAATTTGAAAGAAAAAAATTTGGATAAAGCCTTTGAGGGTTTTACTATTCAACCATATCTTGAAGGTGGTGTTGAAACGCTCTTAGGCAGTATTAGAGGTCCTAACGATACTAATTTTATTGCATTTGGAATGACCCATGCTCTCAAGGGAAGCGAACCAACATCTTCTCCATCCATGTCTATGGGGCATTTTCCCTCCAGAACCTCTGCAGAAACAGTTTTTCCTCGCGTCCAGTAAATCCCTTCTACATTAAGATGGGTCCCTCTGTATATCCTCGGACCGAACTTTATAAAATCTCTGAGCCCACCCCTCTTCATAATCACTATGTCAAAAAGACCATCTGATGGGTCTGAAAGAGGGGCTATGTGCATCCCTCCTCCAAAAAATTGTCCAATGGCGATAACAAATCCCATAAGCCTTTCCGTCCTTTCTTCATCGTCTATTCTGTATCTCACTTTTGCACCTCTGTAAGAAGTGAGTGCGGATAATGTCCCTATCAAAAACGAAACAAATCCGCCAAAGACTTTTGTCGTCCTGTTTACCCTGTAAACTACCTCGCCACCTATTCCAAAATCAGTTATGTTTATAAATGCCCTTCTCTTTTCCTTTCCATCCAATCCCGTGAATTCACATATTCCACCGTCAATGTAAATCTCTCTTCCCTCAGGAATCCTGAATCCCTTTTTTATTCCAAATGCCTTGAGAAAATCAGCCCCAGTTCCTGTTGATATAACAGAAAGTCCCACATCACGGACAAACGAAGATTTTCCGTCAAAAAAACCATTGACAACTTCATTGAGAGTTCCATCTCCACCCACACATATTATGAGATTACCTCCCTCATCTATTGCCTTCCTGGTAAGTTCTGTCGCATGCAGGGGTCTTTCTGTAAGAAAATACCTTAAACCCTCATAATGCCTTGACAGTTCCTCGATTATAGCATTTATACTCTTTCCTGTTTTCCCGCCCCCAGCCCTTGGATTTATAATTGCATAAACCCTTTTACTTTCCACCCTTCACTCCCTCATAAAAGAGGTCTATTATGTCGTAAACATCTGCCCCTGCATTCTCAAAATTCTTTCTGCATCCAGGACATGAGGTGATTACTGAATCACCCTCTTTGAGTTCCCTCAATCTCATTTTCGTGATATTTTTTACCATTACCGGGTCAACAAATTCTATAACACCTCCTCCACAGCAGAAGGTGTTTTCTTTTGAAAAGAGAAATTCATGTGGAGGATTTTCAAGAACGAGAGAAAGGCTCTCTCTTATGTCATCTCCTTTTTCAAGGAATCTAACTCTGTAACATGGGTCGTGGTAATAAAAACTTTTGGTTTGCCTGTTTTTAACCGGGGGATTTCCTTTTGCAATTATTGAAATCAGGTCTCTTGTGTTCGTAAATCCGACAAATTCCCTTATAAACCATTCGCAGGTCGGACAGGCTGTTATTATTTCTCTTACTTTCTTCAGTTCCTTCTTCAATTTCTTTATATGCTCCTCAAACTCCTCTATGTATCCCATTGAATAAAGAGGGAACCCGCAGCACTTTTCCATTCTTGAAAATTTTACTCCCACATACCTTAAAAGTTCCTCTCCTCTCTCCACAGTTTTTCTGTAAAATCCAAGATATTTGCAGCCCGGGAAAAATACGGTATCCGTAACCAACGAATCTTTGAAGTCTATCTCGTAGGGATTTCCATGTTTTAAAAACCTATCAAGAACCCTCTTGCCACCCTCATCTGCGAGACCATCTTTGTTCAATTGAGCCCTTCCAAAAGGAGTATAGGATGAAACATCAATTCCATGGGCGCATACAGTCTTACAGGCTCTGCAGAGGACACAGGAGTATATCGTTTTCCTGATATCCGGAGCCATGTCTGTTTTTTTATTAAGAATCCTGTAAAGGACATAAGCCCTGAATGTAGGAGTTCTTGCCTCGTCACCAGTGGCTTCACATGCAGGACATACAAACCTGCACATCTTCGGGCAGAATGTGCAGTATTCAATTTCTTTGCTGAATTTCTTTATCACAGGAGCTTCCCCGGATTCATTATGTTTTTTGGGTCAATGATACTCTTGAGGGATTTTATTATCTCATAACCCTTTCCGTGTTCATCCTTGAGCCACTTCCTCTTGAGGAGACCAATTCCATGATGATGGCTTATTGCTCCGCCAGCCCTCAGGCAGGCTTCCATTGCATCGTTCCATATTTTCGTATATCTATCCCTCCTTTCCTCAGGATTTTTCCCTCCACCTACAAATGTGAAGTATATATTGCATCCATCCTCGTATGCATGGGAGAAATGAGCCATTACAAGAGCGTATTTTGATATAGCATTTTTTATTTCATAATAAAGGTTCTCAAGCCTATCCCACGGTGATGCTACTTCCATTGTGTCAGCAAAAAGTCCGAGGCTAAAAATTCTTGATAATCCAAAGGATACAGAATATCTGTGTTCAAGCCACTCTTTAGCGTATTTTTCTCCCTCATCGGTCCCGTTTTCTTCCCTGCATATCTCCCTTGCTAAATCCTGGGCAGTATATACATTTCTTCTCTTCCCCTCAAATATCATTATCAGGAGGCATTTTTTACTAAATTTTTCAATAAACCTGTTTACCATTGAGGGACTACCAATTAGCCATTTGAGGATTTTATCTCCAAAACCCCCGCCTTTTTTCTCTCCTGTTCCCATTGAAGAAACAAGTGTATCCACAGGGTCGTATAGCCTTAATACCGCAGGTTTTGCACCTGCCCTCATTATTTTGCGAATTGCTGATATTCCTGAATTCAGGTCATTGAAGAAAAAAGAAGAAAACCCCCTGTGCTCAGGATAGGGATGAATTCTCAAAACCGCAGATGTAATAATTCCGAGAGTTCCCTCTGAACCAATAAATACCTGCTTGATGTCAGGACCAGTTGCCCCTCTTGGCGTCTCCTTTGTCCTTAAAACATTTCCATCCGGAAGGACGATTTCCAGAGCAACGACCATATCTTCTATCTTCCCGTAAAGGGTTGAAGCCTGTCCAGCTGACCTGGTTGAAACCCATCCTCCTACACAGGAACAATAAATAGACGATGGGAAATGCCCCAGCGTATATCCCATTTTATTAAGCATCCTCTCAAACCTCTCTCCATTTGCTCCTGCTTCCACCTCTACAAGAAGAGAGTATTCGTTGAGATTTCTAATTTTGTCCATGAGTTTGAGGTCAACCACTATTCCACCATTTACAGGAACTGTCCCTCCACATACCCCTGAACCTCCTCCAAAAGGGATTACAGGAATCTCTTTTTCGTAACAGAATCTCAGGAGTTTCACCACTTCTTTTAACTCTTTTACCCATACTACTGCATCCGGAAGATTTAAAGTTTCAGCCTCCATCTTCATATCTTGAATTTCTATCAACTTCATTGGCCAGAGGTCTCTTGAGTAAGCAAGAAGATGATGAGGGGAAGTAGATAGCCTTCCTTCCACTATCTCAGATATACTCCCAATTAGTTCTTTTTCCAGCCTTCTTCTTTCCAACTTAAAAACCTATCTCCTTTTGAGTTATCGGAATTTTAGCCTTTGAAAGTTCAACTCCGAATGGGCACTCCTCCTCACCTGAAAGCAGGTTTTCAACGAATGAAACTCCACAGGAAGAAATATCCCTGAGGATGTGGGGAACCTGTGAAACCCCGTTTTTCCCCTTTATTTCGCAGTATCCACAGGAAACACATTTCTCCATTGAAGATATTGTAGTTAAACCTTCCTCAGATACCGGATATATTCCATCTTCCATGTAATTTTTTATAAAACTCTTCACTCCCTTCCTCATGCGGAGAATTTTTTTCAGTTGCGCGAACAAAAAATTAAAAGCAAGAAAAAGCCACGATTTCAACATCACTCCATCCCCTTTTCTCTTATTATTTCAAAAATTTCCTTTCTATCCCTGGCTTTTAAAAGCGAGTTGTAATTCTTTTTGTCTCTAAAAAAATTTGATATGAGAGAAAGAGCCCTTATAAATCTATCAGCAGATTCGTGGTCTCCGATAAGCATAAATACGAGATAGATGCCATCAATTCCATTTTTTAATCTTCCCAGTGCGCCCTTTATCCCTATTGACACATTATCAAACCTGGCATGGGGTATTATGATACCACCAATAGCCTCCTCCTTTAACTCCTTTTCTTTTTTAAGGATTGCTCTTGAAATCTCTTCGGGCTTGAGAATTCCGTTTATCTCCCGTGAGATTACTGCAGACATTTCTTCTATGACGGATTTTATGTCCTTACCCCTAAGTTCTTCTATAATACAGTTTTCAGATAAAAAATCTGTAATATTCATGTTGCTTTCCGAAGAATTATTCCATAAGCACTTTTCCCCTTTTTATATGCCACCGCCATCTCTCCACTTTCCTCGTCAAGAAATACAATGAATGGACGATTCAGTTCTTTCAGTTGAAGAATTGCCTCTTCCCTTGACATGGGTTTTGAATCCAGTTCCTCAATTTCAACTGTTTCCTCTTTAATCTCTGGCGGGCTTAACTCAAGAGTCTTCCTTTTTCTTTCAACGATTTTTTCCTTCTTTTTTCTTAACTGGGATTTTATGTTATCTTTTATTAAATCAATGACAGAAAGTGGTTCTTTCGCCTTTTCCTTACAATATATAGTAAAGACTTTTGACCGGATATTGCATTCAAGGTTCACTCCATCTGAATCTTTTGAGAATATAAAAGAAATGCTCACAGGTTCCCGGAGGCTTTTCTTAAGAAAGGACAACCTCTTTTCAAGGTATTCTTTCGCCCTTTCGTCTTCACCCATATCTCTGAATTTCACGTTGAACTCCATTTTTTCCTCCTTTTTTCTTCTTCTCTTAAAGATACACCTTTCTTATTTTTTTTCAAATGATATAAAAATCCATTTTTTAAGGGTTTGTCTTTTTTACTTGACAATACATCAAAAAGAGTGTATCTATTAGAGGTATATGGCTCTAACAGAGGCAATACTGGGGCTTTTGTATGAAAAGCCCAAGACGGGTTATGAGATAAAGAAATTCTATAGAGATACAATAAGGCATTTCTGGAATGTGAGCGACGGTCAGCTGTATCCCACGCTTAAAAAGATGACGGAAGATGGCTATATCGTAAAAAAGGAAACAAAGGACGATGAGGGGTTAAAGAAACATTTATACTCAATTACTCAGAAAGGAAAAGAGAGGTTTATGGCATGGCTTAAGAAGCCGGTGGATAAGTTTGAGGAGATGAAGGAACCATTCCTCATAAAACTATTCTTTTTTGATAAGTTATCGGATGAGGATAAACTCTATCACCTCAAGGTTCAGTATGATGTCCATCAGGAGGTTTTGAACGAATTTCTTGATGTCAAAAAGTTTTATGCTGAAAGCCTTTCAGAATACCAGAGAATAATAACCGACCTCGGAATACTTTATGTGCAGGTAAGAATTTTTCTTCTTTTGAGACTGATGGATATGGTGAAGAACAAGAAGGAAGAGCCTTTTCTCCCGGATAAGATGCCCGAACTACTCTGGAAACTCTATCACATAATTTTCTCAGGAGAGAAACTTGAAAAGTATTTCAAGAACGAATTCTTTAACCTTAAAATTGAAGAGATAGAAAAAACTTTTGGGAGGAAAGATGAAAAATAAAAAGGTAGTTATTGCAGGAGCAGGGTTGAGCGGGTTAACCGCAAGTATATTTCTTGCTAAAAAGGGCTATGATGTTCTTGTGCTTGAAAGGGGAAAGGGAATAGGAGAGGGAGACCCGTTCCATCCATCTTTACATGTAACCCCCTGTGACCTCCTTTATTTAAAGAGGGAAACGGGAATAGATTTTGAAAACGCTTTTAAGCCCATTAAGTGGACGAAACTGTGGACCCTTGATAAACCATGGATATCTGACGACCCCCTTGTCATGGGAGTTGAAAGGGGAAAGCGAGAAAGTTCCATTGATTATTTCCTTTATAATGAGGCAAAAAAATTGGGGGTGAAGTTCAATTTCTCAACAGAGATCAAAAAAATTGACGATGTCCCTCCTAACTCTATCATTGCGACTGGATTTAATAAAAAAGTATATACAGAATTCGGAAGAAGACCCTCTGACCTTGATGGCTTTTATCACAGGAGACCCTCAAAGGAAGGAGAGGATGGAACTGCCCACCTGTTTCCCGGATATTACACAACAGATTATTACTACAGGGCGAGCCTGAACGGAATAACATTCGGTCTCCTTTTCTCAAGAAAGCCGATAACGAAAAAAGGGGAAGAGGAATGGCTGAAGGATATGGAAGAAAAAATAGGAGAGGTTCCTGAGAAATATACCCGCTTCAGGGCTTCAATGGATTTGAGCAAACCTGTTTTGTTTTTCAAAGATAGAATTTGTGCAGGAACATTTTCAGCCACTATTGACCCATCTTTAGGATTTGGTATTTTCGGAGCAATCCTTTCAGGAAAAATCGCAGGAGTTGCTGTGGACGATAAGGAAAAGGCTTTGAGAGAGTTCAAAGGGGTGAACAGGTTTTTCCACATAGTGAAGTTCTTCTGGCAATTGAACCAGTGGACTCCATACAGGTTGCATCTTGCAAAAATTACTATGCAATTCTGGTGGCTCTTTTATCCCATGCTTTTGATTACCGGAAAGTCAATACCCGGATTTCCTCAGAATTACATGATTCATGGATTTAAGAGGACAAAACCATATAAAGAGGAGGTGTAGCATGCCGAGGATATACATAAACGACTGGCCACCCTTTTCTCCACCTGACCAGTCAAGGAGAAATAATGTGATAGAGGCTGCAAAACTCATTGTGAATGCATCTATGACTGCTCCGAATGCGGGAGGGGTTTCACAGGTAGAAGCTGAAATAGTTTATGGAATGGAGGAGCAGGAGCAGATAGCAAGAAAGATGGAGGAGCTTGCTCATGAGGAATCTCAGGAGCATATCTCCCATCTCTACAAGTATGAGGCAGTTATGGTAAGGGAGGCAGATTGCATAGTTTTCCTTGGCGACTTCAGGGCAATTGAAACTCCAATGGATGCGGGATGCGGGTTCTGTTACGGAGTTGACGACTGCAGGTGGCTTTATACGAAACATCCATCATACATGGGGCTAATTGATGCAACGGACAGAAAGTCAAAAACAGTTGTCAAAGGTCCCCTTTGTGGTGTGAGGGTTCAGGACTTTGGATATGCGATAGGTTCTGCTTTATGGATGGCTTACCACTTAATGGTTGATGCAAGACCCTATTATACAGTTGGGGTTGCCGGGCAGAAGCTTGGTTACTGCCCAAATTCTCCGATAGTTGTTGGGATACTTCTCGCTGCCCTTTCAAAGAACCCATTTGTTGATGTGAATACCGCATATCATATTGTCAACATGAACAAGCTCATTGATGCGGTGAGGAAGACCTACATTCTCTTCAGGCAATCAGGAGGGGATTACAGAATTTCTGACCCATGGGCTGAGATTTTTAGAGAAAGAAGGAAAAAGGAAAAGAAGGAAGAAAAATAGGAGGGAAAGATGTCAATAAAGGTTGAAACGCTTCAGGCGGAAACATTGTTAGATGTGGCGAAATTGTGCGCAGCAGCTGTGCTGAAGGCTCCGCAGATTACTGGAAGGGTCAAGTTTGAGATGGAAATCCTGAAGCCCGATGAGATACCAAATCTTATAGAAGCCCTCATGATTTTAGGAAGGCTCCATATGTTCTGCATGCTTTCAGCTGCTGCATACTCAACTGCCCTTCAGGAGGGGAAACCCGTAATTATTCTTCTGATTGGAGCCTCGGGACTGAGGCAATCGGAACTCAACTGGAACTGCGGGGCATGCGGTTTCAAAACCTGCGGAGAATTCAATGCCTATGCAAAGACGATAAAAGAACCTCCTGTTGGTGCGCTCATCCATGGACCTGTTTGCAACTGGAAGATGGTTGATTATGCTCAGGGGTGCACATGGGCATGTGCTACTGCATGGGCTAATAACATAACCAACAGGATTGAAATAGCATCGGGAATGGCAGCAAAGGCAATAGGATATCTTGAACACTGCGATGTTGTCCACGGGCTTCCACTCGGACCAATGGAGGAACTCTACTGGTATTCAAGGAGGTTTATAAATCAGTTTATGAGTTATGACCTGTGGAAAGAAAGACTTCAGGAGATGTTCGGGGTTCTCTTTCAGACATTTGTGGGAGATGGAAGGACTGATTTGAAAATTACCGATGACTGGTGGATGCAAAGGCACACGAGTAAGGTTCAACCTGTTAGTATGGAAGAATATGAAGAAATGAAAAAGGGAATTGCAAGGGATATTGAGGATTTGAAGAAGAGGGTTAAAGGCGGGAAATAAAAAGGAGGTGAACCATGCCGAAATTTCCTTCTATGGGATGGGCTGAGGCATTAAAAGAAGTAATAAACAGCGACCCTGAGATAAGAGAAGCGGGGAAGGACTTTGAGGCAGATGCTGTTCTCGTGATAGAACCTGCAGGTGGCCTGAAAGAGAAATTCATAGTTTATGTGAAGGGTTCTGGAGGAGTCATTCAGGAAGTCAGACAGTTGAAAAGTCCGGATGAGGTCCCTGCAAAGTTTGTGACGAGTGCGGATTACCTTACATGGAAATCCATAATAAAGGGAGAGCTTGATGGAGTGAAGGCACTTCTCATGGGAAGAGTGAAACTGAAGGGAGACATGAAGGAAGTCATGAAAAGGGCAAAGGACCAGCAGTTGATGATGAAAGCTCTTTCAAAGGTTCAAACAGAGTTTATAGATGGATAGAGAAATCAAAAAGGAACTGGAGAAGGTAGTAGGAAAAGAGGGGATAGTCTCCGAAAGGAAAAGGCAGAAGGAACTCCTCGGAGGAATCCCATCAAAGGATTCTTTAGTCCTTCTTCCGTCAAGCCATGAAGAGATAAGTGAGATTCTAAAAATTGCGAACTCAAAAAGAGTCCCTGTGAGAACCACATATTATGGACGCTTTGACTCAAAGTCCCTTTCTGATGGCGGCATCTTTCTTCTCTTCTCAAGGATGAAAAAGATTGAAAATCTTGATGTCAAAAACCTCATCGCCCATGTTCAAAGGGGAGTGACATTTGATGAACTAAATGCCGCACTAAAAGAGCATAATCAAAAAATTCTTCCACCAGTTAATGCCTATACCGATTCTGTGGTTGAAACCTATGTAATGAGGTCAGTTCAGTATGCGATGAACCGCTACCCGGACATACAGTTTTCAAACCTTTATGCAGTTCTTCCATCAGGAGATATATACAAAACAGGAAGCCATATACTTTCGGAAAAAATTGCGGACTGGAAGGATGAACCAGGTCCGCATATCTGCAAAATTTACCACGGTGGAGAGGACATTTTCGGCATCGTCTCTCGTGGTAGCATTCAGACATATCCACTTATGGAAATGAGGAAGGCAATGGTATTTCACTTCCTTGAAATGGAGAAAGCTTTTGAATTCTTAAAATGGGTTTCAAGAAAAGAACTCGTTCAGGAAGGGGTTTTGTTAAATGCAAAGGAATGGGCAAGCTTCTCTTCAGTTTCATACTTTGAGGGATGGGTTTCGGTATGCGGGTTTGAATCCTTCAAAAAGCATGTTGAGTTCCAGATGAGAAAGGTTTCTGAAAAGGCAAAGGAGATGGGTGGAGTTCATATAGAAGATGGAGATGAAATGGGATTGAAATACATTGAAACCCCCGGAAGGTCATCGCTTGAAGACACTGTTGAATTTTTCTCTCTTTTCAGAGACATAAAATTCTTTGACGACCTGCTCAAAAATTTCTTTCTACAAAATGGCATAGAACCAAAGGACATAAGGGCTTGTTATATAAGCTGTTCAACAGGAAGATGCCTTTTTGCAAAATACACCCTTCCATTGAAGAATGAAAATCTAATTAAAGAAGCCTACAAATTCCTGCTTAAAAACGGTGCCTTCGTTGACAGGTTGATTGAAGGGGTTGCAGAAGAGTATTACAGCAAAAACACCCTACCCACCCTCATAAAAAAATTGAAGGATGCAATTGACCCTTTCAGAATACTGAATCCTGAAAAATTTATAGAGGTGTAAGATGGACTGGGATAAATTTTTTGGAATCAGAAAGGAAAACCTGAAAAAGGCGAAGGAAGAGCTTGTTAAGCTCCTGGGTGATGAAAGGGTTTCGGACGACCCTGCAATCCTTATATGCTATTCCCATGACTTCACTCCCGAAGCAGGAAGGATGCCAAACCTTGTCGTCCTTCCCGAAACTACTGAGGAGGTTTCTGAAATTGTAAAGATAGCAAACAAATACGAAATTCCAGCCTATGTCATAACAACTGGATACAACCATGGAGGAATGTGGATACCGAAAAGGGGTGGAATAATGATAGACCTGAAAAAGATGAACTCTGTATGTGAAATAGATGAAGAGAGCATGACAGCAACCATTTCTCCTCATGTCCGAATTGCCTCTCTCTACGAAGAAAGCAACAAGAGGACTTCAATTGACGATATAAAACTGAGACCAGCCAACCCGATAACAATGGGAAGCGTGTCAATGCTTTCAAACTATGTATCAGGAGGAGCATCTCATATTGCCTACAAAACCGGAAATCACCACGAGAATATTGTAGGTATGACATGGGTTATGCCAGATGGTTCGATTGTGAAGACAGGAACCCATTCGTATCCATTTAGAGGGAAAATTCCATGCCTCGGTCCCGGACCGGATGTGGGGGGAATATTCCTCGCATCTCAGGGAAGTTATGGAATATGCACCGAGATAACAATAAAGCTCTTCAACGAGATGCCGAAGGAAAAACTCTGTGCAATTTCTCAGGAGGATATTTACTCATTTGACTTAGAAAAGATAAGCGAGTTCTTTTATAAGGCAGGAAGGGAGAATTTCATTCATGACTTCTACAAGAGCGGTTCAAGACATGGAGCATCTGTTTCATTTGCTCCTGTTGTTGAAGATGTCCTTGATATGCAGCCTGTCCATGTTGTAGTTGTCACACTAACAGGAATTGATGATGAAGAACTCCAGATAAAATATGAGAGATTACAAGAAATTGTGAACAGCATCCCTGGACTCATGCTACTTCCGGATGAATCCTTCGCACTCATGGTTCAGGCATTCAACTGGGACATAGAGGAGGCAAAGAGGTGCTTGTTTAAAAGGTTGTGGAGGGGGAACAGGGTTATGAGGTGGAGAGGGTCATTCCAGTGGGTTGCATTTCCGAGCAAGTTTGAGCACATTCCATACCTTGAAAAGAAGATAAGGGATTTGATTGCCCGATACTGGATCAATACAGACCCCTCGCTTGAACCATCAAGGGTTCCGTTTCAGGTGTCACTTCAGGGACCATTTCCGATGTCAAGGATGATCGCCCTTGAGTTTGACTTCTGGGTTGACCACACAAATCCAGAAGAGGTAAAAAGGACATCCATGCTATTCCGAAAAGTGGTTGAAGAAATGATAAAGGAGGGAGCAGTTGTTGGTAGAACAGTTGCCTTGAGCCAGGAAATTCAAATGCCAAGACTTGGAATTTATCATACGCTTGTTAGGGACATAAAGAAAAAACTGGACCCAAAGAATATCATGTCTCCCGATACATTGCCATTGGGAGATTAAAAAATGAAAGGAGGGAAAAATGAAGGATAGACCCTACTGGAACATGGAAATAGAGCCCATTTTAGGGACAAAGGAGATAAAAAAGATACAATGGAAAAATTTAAAATCTCATCTTGAAATGCTTTACGCTCGCTCCAGAATGTGGAGGGAATACATGGATGAGAAATCTGCACCGCCTGATAAGATAAAGAGCCTTGAGGATTTTTCAAAGGCGTTTCCTGTTCTTGAGAAGGATGATATGAGGGCAATCGCAATGAAGTATCTTCCAGAAGGACCCAGGGGGATGCTTGATGCCATGCTTTCTGTGTCATCAAGGGAAATTGTCCTCGTCTCTGCCACATCAGGAACAACAGGAGAGCCAACTCCCTATCTCTTCAGCAAAGAGGATTTAAAAATAAACTTTGAGAGCTTCGCAAGGGCTATTTGGAGAACGGGTATAAGACCCGGTGACATAATTGTCCATGCTATGGCTTTGAGTATGTTTGGAGCGGGAATCCCGCTCGTTTACGCTGTGATTGAATACGGAGCTACACTCATTCCTGTTGGAGCAGAGGGAGGGACAGAGAGGCTTCTAAACTACATAAAGGTTCTTGGACCAATGGAGGGAATAGATGGGATGTTCATCACACCATCATTTGCAGAATATCTCATAGAGAAGTGCAAGGAACTTACTGGCATGGAGGTTAAGGATTTGAGGATAAAAAGGCTTATGTGCGGAGGCGAGCCTGGAGCTGGAATTCCAGAAGTCAGAGAAAGGCTTATGAAGAGCTACAACGCCCTTGTTTTTGATATGATGGGACTCGGTCCAATTGCATTTACATCATGTCCTACCGAGGAATACCGTGGAATGCACTTCCTAACCGAGGATATGGCACTCCTTGAAATAGTTGATGTGGAGACAAAAGAGCCAATTCCTTTTGAAGATGGAGCAAGGGGTGTTTTGGTTTTCACTCCACTTAAGGGATACTGTCTGAATGTTCTGAGGCATACTCCTGGTGATGTCGTTGAGATATATACCGATAAATGCCCCTGTGGACAATCTGGAATCAGGATGAGGGTTATTGGAAGGACAGATGATATGCTCAAGGTGAAAGGCGTAATGGTATATCCGGCTGCCATTGAGGGGGTTTTAAATTCCTTCGTTCCAAGAATTACTGGAGAATTTCGTATAGTTTTAACCTCCCCTCCTCCAAGGGTTGAACCACCATTGAAACTTAAGGTTGAGTATGGAGAAGGGACAAAGAAGGAAGAACTTGATAAACTATCAAAGGAGATAGGTGAGAGGATGCACGACAAGATAAGGATTAGACCTGAAATTGAGTGGGTTCCGGCAGGAACCCTTGAAAGGGCAGTCCACAAGAAAAAATACTTTGAAAGGAGGTATTGATGCGGTCATCATTGCTTGTAAACAAAGAATTCTTTGAGGAGATTGACGGAGAACTCAAACTTGTAGGCTCAAAGTGTGAGAAATGCGGGAGGGTTTATTTTCCGAGAAAAAAATTCTGCATAAATTGTATGAACGATGACTTAAAAATTGTTCCCCTTAGCAAAAGAGGAAAGATAGCCAGCTGGACTGTAGCGAGGCAGACCTATACATACGGAATTCCAGTTCCTTACGCCTTTGGATATGTTGACCTTCCTGAGGGTGTAAGGCTCTTCACAATTTTTACAGATTGTGAACCCTTTGAGGAAAAATTAAGGACAGGAGCTGAGGTCGAATGGGTGATAAAAAAATACAAGGAGGATGAAATGGAAAACGACATAATAGGTTATCTCTTCCGTCCGGTGGAGGTGAAAAAATGAGAAGGGTTTTTGTTGTTGGTGGAGGAATTATAAAATTTGGAAAATTTCCTGAAAGGGGAATAAGAAAGATGGCTGAGGAGGTTCTTTTTAATCTCTTCAAAGACGCTGGAGCAAAACCAACTGATGTTGAGGCTGCCTATGTGGGCTCACAGAATACAGCATGCGATGACACTTTGATGATGGTTGGGCAG
>Ga0078972_1012198_pt1 | contig 14912 bp, 14 predicted proteins | sample YelNatPaOPGAMG01_FD_67568 | JGI IMG/M metagenome (GOLD analysis project Ga0078972, IMG submission 67568) | Hot spring thermophilic microbial communities from Obsidian Pool, Yellowstone National Park, USA - OP-RAMG-01 (SPADES assembly) (version 2) | ecosystem: Environmental > Aquatic > Thermal... | reverse complement strand
CCTATTCAAAACAAATATATATTTTTGTATGCAACAAGCGGTGATGCAAATAAAAAAACCAAATGTTTAAAGGAAAAAAATTTATTTACTGATGTTAAAGAAATTTCAAATACATGTGAATATAGTATAGTGAATTATTTTATTTTTATGTATTTTAATATCTTGTACATGGGAAAATGGAAACTGCAATAAAAAACCATAAAAACCCATGAATTTATTTGTTTTCGCGAACGAAGTTGGTCAATTCCTGAATACAGTCCATGGTGTGTAGACGCACGCCATAGGTGCAAGGTTGTCTCTCCCCATTATCGGTGTGTTTGTGGAGACGTAGGTAGATGTATGCAATCCCACCGTTAATTTCCACGTAAAGAATCACCTCCTGGTTTTCGAATTTGTTGATGCTTGCAACATCAAGTCGGTAATTGTTTGGCAAACCAGCATCTTCCATCTTTTTTGCCTGAACCTTTGCCAGAGGAAACTTGTCACAGAGCAAAAGCATGGCTGTTCGATACAGCCTCAGAGGACTCTCAGGGCGCTTGGGATTGACAAATTCGAAATATCCTTTTCCAGCTGGAAGTTTGTAGAAATGAAGGGTGGAAGTAAAGAGTTCCAGAGTAGATGTAGGCATTGCCTTGACACTTTCTTTACCAGCTCCTTCATCTCCAGGACTTCTATTTGCAAAGTCAACAGCGGGTCTCCTTGGTACATAGTTTGGCTGGGGTTGAGCGGGTTCTGGGCATTCCTGTCCTCCAGCTAGATATCCAGTTGCATGATCGAAATCATGACTAGGTCTGCTTTGAATTTTTTTTCTAAATTGAAAGCCAGAAGTTGATGGTTGAGAAGACGGAAAAGACTCAGGAAAATTATTACCTTCCATGGTTCTATTTCAATCTTGAACTGAATTTTTGTCACTAAAGTTTTGGCCTTTTATACTAATTTTGGAAGCATTCACATGCCTGTAAATATAACCAGCCTGCCAGCTGATGAAGATATAACTGGAATTACTAGTTCTATCTGGTATTCAGTAGGAGCACCTCGAAAGCTAAGGTACAATACAAAGTCTGATTTTAAGGAGTGTCCTAAAACTTAGAGTATATAAAGACAAAAATTTAAGAGTTTACAGAACAGTTTAGATAATGCCTTTACCTATTCAACAACTTAAAGTTGACCAAACAGCTTTACTACACAACAACTCTTATCTATTAATTTCAAATATAAATATTCCTTCTCATTTCATAAATCAGCTTGCAAACAATGGAGTTCTTCAAATGGTTATAAATTTTATTGACAATGACTATACAAACGTTCAAAATATATACTACCAAGTAACTGCAACTTATACTCTCAGACATTCACAATCTGGTGCAACTAAACAATGGACTGGAAGTTTTTCTCCAGCTGGTAATGTTTTGAATGCTATACAACCATTTCAACTGTATACTCTGGAATCTATTAGAAATCTACCACTTGTGTGCAATGTCAATGCTACAGAAACAATTCTGCGAACTTCAAACCTAGAAACTCTATGGAAATTTGAAAGTTTAACAAGTATCATCTTAAATGTTCAAGCACTCGTTCCTTTTAACCATCCTACGCTTTTAAACAGAGACTTAGTTCATACTGGCTATGGCAGACGCAGGGTCCACATCTCCTTTCCTTTGCCAGGAGGCAATAACTAAATTGTGTTCTATGACAGAGAGAAAAAGTCAACAATTGATGACAAAATACAAAGATGAATTGAAGCTATCCGTTCTGACACTATGTAAAACAAACCCTTCTATACTGTATCATATAAGTGTGAAAAGTGGAGTGAGATTAGTTATTTTCAGCAACACCAATAGTGGAAGAAAACTTTTAATTGATTTCAGACATAATGAAAATCCCAGTTACGTTGTTTTAAGAAAAAGTCACGTAACTTGGATTTTAGATGACACAACACATGAGTTGATTGACGATGTGAGATGCAACAAAAAGTTATCTAAGAAAACTATACATCCCAAAAAGTTTATGGTTCCTAAATTAGATTTGTTCAAAGATCAAAGTGAACCTCAATCTCTAGAAGATCTAAAAATTTTCTTGCATGAAAAAGGAATAGAAAAAGATGTAAATGTGACATTAATACTTTCTACATTACAACCTTTGCAGGTTGTTTGGTTCAGAGGAGCTCAAACTCCATGTGCGAAAATACATTTAGAGGCCTTTACGCGAAAAAACTTGACTATAGGTTACAAATATGCAAAGCAGGCAAAAGTGAAAAAAAAAGACCTAATTCCTCCATCTATCATGCATAAAGTCACTGAAAGGCTACCAGATATGAAAAACGCCAATAGAAGAAGTTCAGTATCTGTCAACCTTAAAGGGCTAACATTGGCTAGAAGTCTTGGGTTAATTTCAACAGAAGGGTTGCGTCAGATTTCAGAAAAACTTTCAAACTGTGTAGGAACATTATGGCTCACACTTGATAAGTCCGAAAACGTAAGACACTTAGTGTACTGTGATACAAAGACAAATTTTCGAATTGAGTTTAAAGAAAAAATCTTGAAAAATCAAGAATTCAACGAAGCCTGTTGGGCAAAAGTTTTCAATCAAATATCCAAGGCTGGAATAAATAAGAAGTGCGAAAAACAATCTATCTTATCTCCTGTATTTTATAGTTTGAGATATTATTCTTCACACAAAGACTCATCTGCTTGGAAATCATGCAATGCACAATTGAAAGCAATCTGCAACAATCACAGAATATTTCTTTTTTGTGAAAATGATCTTGGACTCCATACACTCAAAGGTCCTTTGACAGGTTGGTGTTGTACCAATGGGAAAAAAGAGTTTTCAAGAGGAGTTCGACTTCACACAACAGCAGACAATTCTCTGACTTCTCTTTCATGTTCAACACTTGTGTTTGAAAATCTGGCAAACTCTTTTAAGCTTAGTGAGGAAAAGTCGATTACTTCTGATGACACAGGATTATGGGAAATGGCTCGTCAGTGGCTTCAACCCTCAATGCAAGACGACTACAAATCTTGGGAGTTTCCAATACTGAGGGGCCCATTGTTAAAAAATCATCCAAAGGTTAGGAATGTCCCAATGAAAACCTACCTATTTGATAGAGGATTTAGAAACTGTAAAGCAATTCTAGCCCTCTGGCAAGCTCTCGCCAAGCATTACATGGATCTCTTCAAATTTGATATCACAACAATGTGTCATGTTTCAAATTCCCAGATTGCCTTTCAAGTAGTTTGGTATACTTATGCCCTCAAAGCTGGACCACTTTGTCATGCCATTGAAAAAATACATCCCTTCACAGAATTTACACTTAGGCCATGGTGCAAGGGAGGGTTCAGCTATAGTTGTGTGTCAGAGGTAAAAGCAGGAGAACCTTTAGAACCAGGAAAAGAAAATGCATCTTCTATCAGAGAACTGGATCTTACAAGTTCGTATGGATACTCTGCTATCTCAACTGGATTGGCGTCAGGATTCGGCGTCATATTTACTCCAGAATCTGGGAGAAAAGGTCAGAGACATACCTCATTCGAATACATGGCTATTATGTATCAACTTTACAAATGGTCAGTAATCGAAAAAAGAAATATTAGAAGTGTTTTTTCGAATTTTTCTCCACTAGGATGTATATCTATTGGAAAACATCAAATTGACCTCACTGTTGTGTTTGAAAATGGAACAGTTGAAATGGTACAGATGGATGGTCATTTTGTACATGGGGATTACAGGCGCAAACAGGCTTGCACAGAATCTCTTCCAAGTTATGTCAATGAACAGACTAGAGAGGAAGTTGAATCTAAGACAAAAATCAGAGATGATGAAATTCTTCAGTGGATGTTGGAGGTAGCCCCAGTTTGTATGAAATACACAGTCATTACTGATTGTTGTCATTTGGAGTTTTCAAAGGCCTCACTGAAAATTGCCTTCAAAGACATACCAGAACTTCAGAGATTGGTAGCAGGAATGGATAACTTAGATGGAAGTTTGCATTGCATCGACTACAACGACATGATGTACTTGGCAGTTGTCGAGGGTTACTGCAACACAGATCTTCCAGTAAAACCAATCTTTGCAATGGGTCAGGATCAACCTACAACCGATGGAGGCAAGATGCTCATTACCAGTGATTACTATGCATATTTAGCAAAAAATTTCAACTTTGAAATCAAGTCTATTGATTGGATTGTCTATTACAAAAAATGTAAGACACTTCCAATGGTCTTTCGAGAATTGCTTCAGCTGAGAAAACAATTTGCAAATGTGAAAAGTAAAGCTGGAAATTTAAAATCCATCGTCAATCATGCTTGTGGATACTTTGGACTTAACAGTGCTAAAGGTCATAGAACTGCTGCAAGAATGACAAACAAACTTCCTCAAAGATTTAGTGTACTGCAACATCAAGTTATGCCAATTGAAGGAATGTTTAACAACCAAGAATTGATTGTGATTAAAACTCTTAAAAAACCTTCAGGATTTTCTTTCATGTGCTCAACTCCACTAATTTTGTTTGTGAGTATCATTGAGTATGGGAAGTTGAGACTCAATCAAAGTTTACAGTGTTTACAAAAGTATTTGAGCCCTACATCATGGAAACTTCTTTACAGCAATGTAGACAATCTCATTATTTCCTGTTCTAAAGACACATTTTGTGATGCTGTTGAGGATCAAAGTAAAGTGACAGACTTTAAAAATGAATGGAGCACATTTATTGGTGAAGATGCAGGTTTACTAAAACTTGAGTGGGAAATTACTTCTGAACTCAATTGGAAATTTGTGTCTCCATATAAAATGTTCTACAGTGTCTTAACTAAAAACTCTAATGAAAGTTATCAAAAAACGTGTTCATACAAAGGGCTAGGAACTGATGAATCTTATGAATTGAGTCTCAAACTTCTCCAAAAAGTGCCCACACAAGTCAATCAATTGAGAAGGGTTGACAAGTTATGTAATACAGAAAAGAAATCAGTTGTATATAATCTAAATTGAATTTTTATATGTGTCATTTTTATTTTTTATGTTTTTTATATGTGTTATTTCTATTTTTTTATGCTTAAAGTATTTTTGAAATAAAACTAGTATTTTCTACAATGTTCTTTTATTTTTCTATTTCAGTAAGTTTACATTTAATGGGGTACAATAAATTTTTTTTTAAAAATAGGTATAAATTTTTAGTAGCATGAAGGGTTTTTTAGACAGATGGTCTTGACTTCATGTAATTTGGGATGAAAGTGTTGGTTTTCATGTCATAAATCATGTTGACATCTGTGTAGAATGCATAGATGAAATACTGAACATTGGCCACAGCTCCATTAGCCTTGAACTTAAAAGTAAGTTCTAGATTGACTGGTTGATTTAGAGCCCTTCCATCATCGCCAATTGCAATCGTTCGAGTTTGTTTTCCAGTAGGACACAAGGTATAATATACATGTGGGAAGAGTGAATTATCACCTCCCTCTCGAATCCTGTCGAGAGTTAACACTTTGGGGTCTTGATACAGTCCAAATGGTGGTGAATCTTTGTGATCAATGAAATTCTGGATTTCCATTTGAGGGTGTCTAAACATTCCGGGTTTTGGAGTCTTGACTGCAAGGGGAAGCCCATTACATGTAACCTCAATACTTTCAATGTTGTGTTTCACAAAGATAGGATCATCCAGACTTGCGACTTCTTGGTATTTATACTCTCCTCCCAATACCTTTTTTGGAAGGGCAAAAATAAATATCCCTTCAGGCATTGGAGATTTTGGCAATTCCGTTCTGTGCGTCATGTTTTCAGGAGGGATGTTCTCCACCATACCATATCTAGTAACTCCTGCGTAGACCAATGGATCCTTTCTTTTGAAAAAGGTTCTCTCAAAACTTGGTAGTAATCTTGCTTCTTCCACATAGAGCTCAATAGATTCAATCTTCAACCTGTATACTTTTGTATTTGTCGATGGTTTTTTGAAAATACAACTCAGGTCCTCTTTAAGATTGACACTTATTGTCATCCTACTTTGGGGTGTCAAAGGGAGAACGCAAGGTGGATGACCATCTTTTCCAAAATTTGCATTCTGAAAGAATGGAAATGTGAGTGGCACATATCTGAATCCAACAAGACTCTTGTTCAATACTAATTTACTGTATTCATGCCACTCTCCATTTTCATCCATGTTCCATTTCCCCTTAATAGGAACTGCATTGGAGGGATGCCAAGGTTCTGGTGTAAGATAGGCCTTCAAGTCCGAATCCATGTGAGCATGTAGATAAGTATTGAGATATGCATCGGCATATCGAGGAACATCGTCACACTTAACAATGCTATTGTTGTTGAAAACATCCACTGATTTTACCACCTGATCGAACCAGTTAGGTTCAAGAATAAGTTTAGCATAGTCTTCAAGTGGAATGGTATTGTATTTGTCATCTGTTTCTGTTGCTGCAGCTTTACACTGCAGAGCACATCTGACTCGAAACCCAGTTTTTGGACCAAAAATCAATGCAGAGTTAGTATTTGGCAATTCAAATTCGTAAAGGGTTGGAGACTTGTTGGATGGCAAAATGTGTAAGACCTCGGAACCCTGAAATTTTTGGAATTGACCTTGGTTCCATTTAGTAGGTTTGTGAAACACAAATCTACTATCAACAAGGTCTGACATCGCTTACAAATTTATTTTGTCTTCCTTCGTCTGGCTTTTCTTGTTCTTCGCTTTGTTTTCTTTCTGCCCTTTCTTGTTTTTCCTAGTGCTCGTTTTGCTGCGGCTCTTAACTTTGTAACTGGCAAATATGGAATGAGAGCAGAGGCAGGTACGTGTTGAATCCCAGAATAACCTGTAACTCTCAAAGCAACTCTGCCGTGAATTACACGAGGCTTTCCTCTGGGAGATTTTCTTGACCTGCTTGCCTTGGTTCGTTTCTTGGTTGTCATCGAACCAGCTGAGACAAGTTGAGCACGATCACTGGTGTCGAATTTCACCAGCAGCTTCTTTGGCATGGAGGTGTTGTCTCAACGGGTGTTGGACAGTAAATGAATTCTGTTTCATTGTATAAGGGATTTTATATGGGTTCCAACAAGCAGTCCTTGTGCATAAGCTGCAACTGGGAGATCAAGTGGGACCGGCTGACCGCTTTCTGATAGTCTTGATATAATAAATTCGATCTCAGGACCTGAATAGTTTGTCACATAAATTTCATTTGAAGTAAGGTTGCAGCCCATTTTAATGCAACCGTAAGGATTGGGTTCCAGAATAGCCATCACTGTATTTGTCATCTGAATAGTCTGAATGTTTGATTGATCAATGGAAACCAATGAGAGGCCAATGTCATATCCCAAAGCTCTTGCTTTCATTTCTGTATCCCTATCACCTATTTCTATTTCCAGGGGATTTGCTTCCATATCCTTTGTAATTCTAGATACGCCATTTCCAAATCCCATTTGTTTTGCTAAGACTGGTACAGTCAACACGTCAATTTTCACATTTGTATTAGTGGAATGTACAAATTTGTATTTTTTGTTAGCTCTGTCATAAGATAGTTCAAATGTCTGATTGGCATTTTTTGCTATTCTTTTTATTGTTGGATTGAAATCTTCAACAACTTTCGCTGGATCTCTATATCTTGCCCTAGTTGTTTTCACATATTCCATTGGAGTTTTCATACTTTTAGCATATATATATACTGCAACCTTGTTGGTCGTTGCTGCAGTCAATGTCTCAATTTTTCCCTGACTAGTGAGAACAACTGACTTATGAGGGTTATCATTCCCGATAAGTATCTGGCTTGAAGCAGACTTCTTTGTTGGGATTTGTTCTTCTTGAAATCCGAATTCTTTTAACATTGTATCATTTGAAAATCCAAGCAATGTATTTGGAGACAGATGCATTCGAATTCTTAGCCTGTCTAAAAATCGAGCATCTGTGGTAGTGGGAAATACTAGGTTATTGTGGACTCCTGGTTTTCTTGCTGATATCGGTAACCAATTGGAATGCTTTGCTTCATTGTATTCTTCTCCATATATTAGAAAAGCAAGGCCTTTGTGGTAATCTTCCAAACTCCCTTGTTGATTGAAGAAATCCACCATCAACCAATCGAACACAGCTGGAGGTTCTAACATACCGACTGGTTTTATGGAATCGAAAAAATTGTTGAGGCTCTTCAGTGTTTTATTAATGTCTGACTCACTCTTAGATTGAACCCATTGATGTGCACTGTTTTCTGGATTGAAGTAGTTCATGTCAAACTTAAAGTCAAGCTGTATTGGATATTTATATTCATGTGCATTTTCTGCTTCTGAGTCAAAATTCAATGCTTGAGCTTGCAAACTGTAAAACTCTGGTAACAGCTCCAAATGAAGAAATTTGAAATGTAGACCATGGTCCCACCTATACCGTGGTACAGTCACTTTAAATTTAGTTTCTCCAGCTTCAATTTTAGATTTAAATGGTATGTTGATCACCTGACTCATTGTAAATGACTGATTGTGTTTTTCTCTGATGTGTTTATTTATATTTCTTAGTTGCTTTTCTTTTCGGTCTCTCTGTTTTTGCAAATTCCTCATCTTCCTGTGTAACTATGTCATCAGGATCAACAGATTCCTCTTTACTAGGAGTTATTTCATCTTCTTGAAAAACTTCAATTCTCCCAGTCCGAGTATCCATACACTTGTATGCCTTTCCAATGCCCATTCCTCTTGTAAAGTATGGTTTTTTTCCTTTGATAATGAACAATTCTTTTGTAAGATTTACTTCAGATCTCTTTCCCAAAACTTCAGAAGATACTGCAATAAGTTTAGCTCGAACCTTGGTACCTATTGAGTACTTGAAATCGACTAGCGGAAGTGCTATATCAAATTGTGCCCAATAGTATGCTGGGACAGCCTTGTGCAACCTATTTCTAAATTTCTTGAGAGATTTTAAATTCACATCAATAGGGGCCATTTTGAGAGATTTACCATCTACAACAACATTTTGTCTGTTCATGCTGGCAACAACTTTAGGTAATAAATTCCACCACCGATCACTGGCAATGTTTCTTCTCATGAGTTTTGCAACTCTACTTCGAATCTGTCTCACTGCCCCTTCTGCAAATTTTGCTTTGGAATTTGACATTTGAAATTTATGGAATTTGATGTTTTGATTTTCCAAAAATTCCTGCACTTTATTGCCTTTTACTGAGGTCTCTTGATCGAAAGATATATTTGTAATAGGCACATTTGGTAAATGTTCGTAGTGCTGAGCAAAAAGAGTCTGGAATGCTTTAATTATGGACTCAGCACTTTTATCTTTTATCAGAGGTGTTGCATAAACATATCTTGACAGGACATCTTTTGCTACTAGGTAACCTGCTCTATAGCTTGTTGGAGTCTCATACCGTTTGTTTTTCGCAAAATAGCCAATGTCAGCATGCCACTGACCTAAATTATTCACCACCACTGGTCTATACTTTTTATCCCTTTTAGGTTGTCTTTGCTGTGGCATGCTCATCATAAAAGCATCTTGTAAAGACATGATTCGTCTTACATCTTTTGGCTTCAACTTTAATCCCTGTCTGACCACATATTCTTTTGCATCACTCAACCTAGGCACATCATCGTACCTAAGTCTATCCTGAAGCCATTCGACTAGTGCTTCTTCCTCGTCTTTCATTTTCAAACTAACTTTTTAAGTATTATCCGTCCCCTATTTATACATTCATAAAACCTATCTTAAATTTTTCATCCCTCTAAATTAACACAGATATTTAAATTCGAAATGGATTTTATTTCAGATTAAACAAAATTTGTTTACAATTTTTCAAGAAATTCAGTCATTATTGACATAGCTTCTTCTAGATGGTTGGCAACGACATGTCCCTCTTCTATACTCAAGAAACTATTGTTTTCAACGATTGGCGGTATTGCTGCATTGATATCCAGTTCCAATTTTTCAAGTCTGGTCATTGAATCTCTCTCCAGGTGTTCAATATGGGCCTGTCTTTGAATCTTCTTGAGGATGTATTCTATAACGACATACATTCCTGCCACAGTGTATGTATTCACACTCATTCTTGGTTTTAAATCCAGAATGATTGCATCATGGAGGCTCAATGCTGAATTAACAGCATTATATGCAACAATCATCAATCTTTCTTGAAGCAGAAGCACTTGATAGATTCCTTCCATGTGACAGGCAACCTGATTTTGAACCTGAGTATCCAGAGTGTTGATCTCTCTGAGAATTTTAACTAAAATAGCTATTCTATGACTTTCAATCTTGAGACGTCTGAAACTTCTTAGAATTGATCTCGTCATCAACTGAAAATTGCGAATTTTGGTTCCAATTTTGTACATTTTCAAAGATATTGAATTGTTTGCTTTGAATCCTGAGATGTTAAAATTTGGACTGAATATAGTTTATGTTTTTACATGATCTTTTATACTCTTCTTTGCCTTTTAGAGGGCGGTCCTTCATCCATCTCCTTACGCTTTTTCTCAGCTCCTGCTTCTTGATTTATATTGGAGAGTGCACCATAGTAGGCCAACAAAGCTCTCAATTTATACCCTTTCCACCAATCCTCTATAATCTCTTTCCAATCTTTTTCTTCTATTTGTTGTGGTTTTTGTTCTCCTGACAGGAAACATGTGTTTTCTGGATCAAGCTCCATAGTTGACTGACTACTTATAAAACTGCTTCAAACTAAATTTTGTTTCAAATTTCTAGTTATAACTAGTTATAGCTGTAATCCCACATTCAGGTTTTTCGGTTATTTATTTTATCCCATTTAAATATCTTAAAATTAACAAACACAGATTTTTTTTTCAGTTACTTTTATTTTTTCTGATTTTTATTTTAAGGTACATCTTTACATCGTTACATTGATTCTACACAATCTACAATGTTCGCTACTGTTTCTTGAGCTTGGTGAGTTGCCTGAGCAGAGGCAGAGTTGGTTTGGACCAGCTGAATAGCATCCGTTTCATCTTTGACAGAGGTGGATGACTTGGTGAGAGAACCTTGAAGTTTTCCTAGCATGTTGTTGATCTTCTTTTGTTGCTTTACAATTAAATTCATGGCATCGTTGTCAGCCTGTCTAGATTTCCAGAGAACATTAATACTTTCCCAGTGATATGCTTCCATAGCCCTTAAAGCTCTGTATTCCATTCTGGCATCCACAAGCCCATGGTGGACATCTGCTGTAGCGAAATTGGACATGTTGTTGGTTGAACGTTAGAGTGAAAACTGAATTGTAGGTTGCTATTTTTCATCTTTTATAGATGGTCAAAGTGATTTTCAGAGGTTAAAATTTTTGCTATCGCTGGCATTCTTGGGTGTTTTGTAAAAAGTCCAGTAGAGTGTAGGCTCAAAAATTTGATCAACCTCAATTGAAGGTTGAAGTCGGCTTGTTGTCCTAATCTATACATTTCTTCTATAAATCTGTGAAGATTTTCTCTGTCTTCAATGACGCAGTGCTTGCACATGACACAGATATCTTCCACCTTACAATGTGGTTTCCTGATGAACAACATACCTCCATAATTCTTCACACTTTCCATTACTGCCACAGATTTGGTTGGCCAGTTTGACATTGTCTGAACAATTTCACACGCAATTGGCAAAAGTCTTTCTGGAATGTCAGCTTTGAATCCATAAATGAGATACATGTTGCAGGTTTCAAAGGATAAAACAGAATATGATTTTTACTTCTGAAACTTTCAACTTTTATAGTAGTTCTGTTATTGGGTGTGTCTGGTTTTGGCTGCCCAATTCTATAATACGCAAGATATCAAGAATATCTAAAGGGATCAATGGTAATGGAAGTAATGCCAGCAATATTAGAAGCACTAGACAATCAAACCATTGTTTAAAGTCGGTTGTTAAATCTCTGTAGAGCCTGTACTTTTCAGTGCTAATAGGACACTCTCCAGATGTTTCTTTAACCATTATTCTTGCTCCTCAAACCTTTGTTTGTATCTTCTTATAACTATAGTAGATCCAAATGTAAAAAGTAACCAAAGAATGACTGACACTGCAAATCTTTTTGTATTTTTAATATATTTTTTTAGTCTCTGAGATTTTCTTTTGAGTGCCTTTAAGTCTTTATACGTACGCCTGAATTCACTGTTTGTACAATGCTGAGCCATTGAATGGCAATTTCCAACTGACAGACATTATGGCATGTACACTCTTAATCTCTGTTTTATATACCTTCTGCAACAGCAACACTCTTTCAGCTGAAAGCTACACCCAATGCAGGTAGCAAGATGTCCACAAGGTTGAAACAGAACCTGTCTCTCAGTAGTAGTGCATACTAAACATTCCTTTTCAGTTTTAGATGGTATTTCTGCTTCCTCTCCTTTTTCCATTGCTTCAATCACATCTGTTTCAGATTCTTCAACCATGTCAATTGATAGTTCTTCACAGTTTTTAGCTGTTTTATTTTTTTCTAGGGCCTTTTTTATTGAATCCTCTGTCATTGTTAATCTAACGTACGGACAGTTAGGATATGTTCTGGCATGCTCGTCTCTAGGTACATCAGTAACCTCCCACTTATGTAGTCCCATGCCACAAGAAAAACACATTGTAGCATCATTTTGCCCAGTATAGAATAAACCAGCACTAGCTAACTCACTTGCCAACTGCTTAACTTGAGGCGGCCAATGATAGGTTTTAAAACTGTCTTCTCTTTCACGTAAAGAAGTATATTCTGGAAACTCTATTTCTGACATGTTTTTCTGTAGATATTTTCACTTAAGTTTCACAACCTTTCAAGTCTAAAGTCAAATCGATACTGACATATTTACTATCCCTGTTCTAATTTTTAACTGACTAATTCCCCAAACTAATACAAAATAAAAGACATACTTTTTGACAGAGGAAATATTTATTTATTAGATCTGATAAATTTAGGAACATTGATGTATTTGAATGTTACAAAATCTGAAATGGATTGATCAAATTTTTGCATTTTTATTTCTTCCCATGTAATTTTACAATTTGGTAAAAGGGTCTCGATTTTCATCATGTCTTCTCTGATTTTTGTTCTCAGATCTTCTTCTTGTTCTAGAATGTTGGGTACAAAATATGATTTTTTGATAGTACATGTAGATTCTTTGGGATCCATGTCCCTCTGTTGTCGGATTTTGTTTATTTCATATCCATGTTTCTGCAGTATTTCTATCACTTTGTCCATCTCACAAAAGTTCTTTACAGTCCAAACACTTTCACTATCTTTTCTATCTTTCTTCTACAGCATGGACAGTTGCTGGATTTGCGTGTTTGCTGTTTAGCACATGAATAGCAACTGACAAAATGTGCTGTTTGCCCATGGATAAAACAGGAATCTTTCATCTTTGTCAAGCAAAATGGGCATGTATTTACGCCTTGTGTATTTTCAACTGGCAGAACAAGTTCTTCATTGACATCAGATTTCTGAAGGTCTCTCTTCTTTTGAATTTTTTTGGGTGTATCTTGAGTAGAGTTTTCTGAGCTGACTTTTTTTCTTTTTTTTGGTTTTGGTCTAGGTGGCAACTCTTGTTGTCTCAACTTCCAGCAAAACGTACAGAACCTGAATCCTCTCGCCAATTTATATGTGCACTTTTGACATTTCCAAGTGGATGGTTCTAAAGTTGGTTTCTCGTTCTTAATTTCCTCAAAAATGTCTTCAAGATCTGCAAGTGCTTCAGACTCTGAGCTATTGAAATTGTACACCTTTGTAACTACAATATCTTCTATGATTGAATTGTCTGAGGTATATATTTTTCCATCTGAGCTGCTGTCATCATAGTCCACCTCATATTCTACATTGTATACACTGTTCATGTGTATATCACTGTCATCTGAATCTGAAATCTGTCGCGGAATATTTTCTTCACATGATAGGTTCTCACTTGGAGTTTGAGGACCCCCTTCTGGAATTGTGATTTCGATTGGCGCGTTTCCTTCTGTTGCTTCTATTTCCTTTTCTGGTGTCGGCAATATATGTTCGAGGCTTGTGTTGATGTTGCTAAAGGCTACTTCCATTTCAGGGTCGGGGTGCACTTTTTCTACCTTTTCCACTACATTGTATTTGATACATCTTATAACTTGTACTTTGTCAATGTATTTCACACCAAAAGCCTTCTCCAGCAGTGAATTTTCTATGTGGGCTACTCTGATATGCCTTAGATCAAAAAAGGTACTTTTGTTTTGGATGATGTATGCTGACACTGCTTTAGTAATTTCGTTGGCTTTGAAAATTTCCTTCTCCTGATCTGCATTTGTGACACTTCTTATTACAGCCAACAACTCTGGTTTTACTCTGTAGTTTGCATCTGCTTCCCATAAAAAACTTCCACCTACCAACGAAGCTTTATGGATGACTGCTTCTCTATTGTTCCATCCTGGAAGTCTCAATCTTGAATACAGCTGCGTCTGAGTATTGTGTTCCTGGTTTGGAAACTTTTGAAATGACTCATTAAATTCTGAATCAGGTTGTAGGTGATCGTTTACCTTTTTGAGAATTTCATCCGCATGTAAGGCACTCACATTGAAAGCAATATCCAGCACTGGGCCACATACAATAATGTATGGGTTTTCTAAATCAAATCTTTTATCCATTTTAATTATTTCTGTCATTCCTGCCAATATTCTCACTAAAGAGTATTCTAAAGTGTCCCATTGGAATTGGTTTGGTAACTTTTCACACATGTATGCAAATAGAACTGAATTTCTTTTAAAGATTCTTGGCTTTGTCCAAAAGTTTGGGTATGCTCCTACAGCTTGAATTGCTATTTTGTACTCCACACATCCATTTGGACACCTGCAAAGACAAAAACTATATTATATTCTTTTTATAGTTAGGGTAATGTTAAATAATACAGTAATACTTGTATTTTGGAATGAAATTGGTACATACCTAGAAGCAAAAGCTGTTGTTGTGGCTGAAGGTTCACTGGCCATAGTTGATACTGGTGTAGCT
>Ga0078972_1012195_pt1 | contig 14917 bp, 10 predicted proteins | sample YelNatPaOPGAMG01_FD_67568 | JGI IMG/M metagenome (GOLD analysis project Ga0078972, IMG submission 67568) | Hot spring thermophilic microbial communities from Obsidian Pool, Yellowstone National Park, USA - OP-RAMG-01 (SPADES assembly) (version 2) | ecosystem: Environmental > Aquatic > Thermal... | reverse complement strand
GGGCAATTACCGAATTGCTGTACACAAAGTACGGGCCGATGAGACTTACAATTTCCTCGGCATCGCTTTTGTTAGACTGCCTTGTGTGTATATACCTCTTGTGCTCAAGAACTATCCGTAAAAGTGGCTAACTTGCGCTTTTAGCCAACAGGGTTCCCCTCGGTTGGCTTGCGGTTCAAGCGCAAATCGTTGGGTGACGCTTAGGAAACAATTTTGCAGGTTCAAGTGGTGTGCGATGGCGGTTTATCACTTTACAGTCGTGATTGAACCAGATGAGCAGGGCTTTCATGCCTATGTGCCCGCTTTGCCCGGCTGTCATACCTTCGGCGATACTGTTGAAGAGGCGCGTAGGAATATCTTAGAAGCATTGGAGCTCCATATTCAGAGCATGCTTGAGGATGGCGAGCCTATACCGGTGGAACCTGAACCCATGTTTATCACTCGGCTTTCTGTGGCGGTGGATTTATGAACGATAAGATTCCTCAGCGAACGTCGCCCAACAGGCGCTCTGGAAGCTGACCGCTTTTGGCATGAGGTGCCCAAGGCTTCCCGTTCACTACGCTTGCTCCGCAAGCCATTAACGCTGCCTGCCTTTTAGCCCCTGGCCTTAAACCTCGGTTCGGGCATGTCTCGGTTTTGCCGGAGGTTCTTCCTTGGCTGACTATCTCGCCTGGCCGTTTGCGGCCAGGCTCAGCAAACAAGGAACGCTAAAGCACCCCTTTTTACAAACCGGGGGTCCAGGGGGGCGAAGCCCCCTGGCAGGGGGCCTGGGGGATGTCCCCTTCCGACCTAACCCCCTGACCCGGGGAATTCTGGCGAGGGCGGGGCTCCCCCCTCCCTGTTCCGGGGAGGGGTTGGGGGAGAGGTCAACCTGCCACGAGTGGGACCCAAGACACTGGTGAACCCTCGGCCAACGGGGGCGGGAAATCACCTAAATCCACCCGCAAAGGCAAAAATGCTGTACCCAAGCACCCAATCTCCCTTGCTCCAAAGAGCTCCCCTATAATTCTGGGACACGCTCCTCAATTCCTGCTAATTGCCAAACCTCATTTCTTAAGGTATAATGGGCTGAAAATTTTAGGAGGGAATGGCCGTGAGGTTGATTTGCCTTCAGGATAACCTTTCTACAGCCCTTTCCATAGTGGAAAAGGCCGTCGCTACCAGGAGCACTCTACCCGTCCTGAGCAACGTTTACCTGGAAGCAAGGGAAGGAAGGCTCATGCTCTCCGCTACGAACCTGGATATAAGCATAACCTGCTGGATAGGGGCAAACATAGAAGAAGAAGGGGCAACAACTGTCCCGGCACGCCTGTTCTCAGATTTTGTGGATTCTCTGCCTTCGGAACCGGTGGAGTTAGAGCTAATAGTCCGAACCCAAACCTTGAACATCCGTTGCGGGCGATTTGAGGCCAATATAAGGGGGATGGATGCCACCGAATTTCCAGAGGTTATGACCGCCTCTAAACTGGAAGGCCAAAGCACCCGAATCGTTACCCCCTTGAGGCCAGCTACTCTGCGCAAAATCATCCAGCAGGTGACCTTTGCCGCAGCCTCTGAGGAGACCCACCCATTCCTGAGCGGAGCCTTTACTTCGCTGGAAGGTGACCAGCTTACCCTCGCCGCTACCGATGGATACCGCTTGTCCGTAAGGAATGTCATCCTACCCCAGCCGGTGGAAGGCTCATTTGAGGTCATAATCCCGGCCAAAGCCCTTGATGAACTCGCTCGCATTGCCACCGAAGCCGATGAATCCCAACCAATTGAAATCCTAATCCCTCAGGGCAGGAACCAAATCCTCTTCCACCTCAAAGGCCAGCCTGAAGGGCCAGTCATGGCCATTGAGCTCCTATCGCAGCTCATAGAAAGCACTTACCCTGATTTCCGGGCCCTCATCCCCAAAGAATACAATACCCGCGTAGTAGTGAAGAAAGATGCTTTCCTCAAAGCCCTGAAGATTGCCCACCTCTTCGCCAAGGACAGGGATAACATGGTCAAGCTGGAGATAGCTCCGGCCTCGGAACTCCTCCCCGGTTCCCTGACCATAAGGGCCACGAGCCGCCAGTACGGTGACAACGTGAGCCAAGTAGAGGCGAAAGTTCAGGGTGCACCTCTGGAAATCGCCTTCAACGTTAAATACCTCATAGAAGCCCTTTCGGTGATGGAAGAGGACGAAATTGCCCTGGAAGCCACCACTTCCTCAAGCCCTGGGGTCCTCAAACCGGCCGATGGCGAAGACTTCATCCACGTGGTGATGCCAATGTACCTTGAGGAGGAATAAGTATTGCTGGAAGGGTCAAGATGCCTGAAAGTTTCGGAGCTTACGGAGCACATAAGGCGCTTAGTCTCTTCGGATTATACCCTGCAGGATGTCTGGGTTGAAGGGGAGGTTTCCAACTTCTCCTATGCCCTTTCAGGCCACTGCTATTTCTCCCTCAAGGACGAAAAGGCCGTAATCCAGTGCGTAATGTGGCGGGAATTAGCCTCCTCCCTCCCTTACATCCCTTCAGATGGCGACCACGTCATAGCCCATGGCTATGTGGACGTTTATCCTCCCAAAGGAACCTATCAACTTTATGTTGATGAACTGGAGCCTGTAGGAGTTGGCATCCTATACCTGCAGCTTGAGCAGCTCAAGGCCCGGTTGAGCCAAGAGGGCCTATTTGACCGAGCCCGCAAGAGGCCCTTGCCTCCTTTCCCCAAGCGCATCGGTCTTGTGACCTCGCCTTTTGGTGCGGCCATAAGGGACATATTGAGGATAGTAGGCAGGCGTTACCCCTTGGCCGAGATTATCCTTTCGCCGGCCATGGTCCAGGGCGATGAAGCCCCCTCAAGCATAGTGGAGGCCATTCAACTCCTCAATAAGTGGGGGCAGGTAGACCTCATAATCTTGGCGCGAGGAGGAGGCTCCTTTGAAGAGCTTATGCCCTTCAACGATGAGCGGGTAGTAAGGGCAGTGGCCTCTTCGGCAATTCCGGTAATAAGCGGCATCGGTCACGAAATAGATTACACCCTGGCCGATATGGCCGCTGATGTGCGTGCCTCAACCCCTTCGGCTGCTGCGGAGATGGCCGTGCCCGACCGGGAGGAGCTTCTCAAGAAAATCCGCGCTTACGAAGAAAGGATAGAGCTGGCTTTCCGGAACAAGCTTCAGGAAGCCAGGCGGAGGCTGGAAGCAGAAAAGAAAGCCTTTGAGGCCTATTCCCCTTCAGTGCGGATTCCTTACCTGCGGCAGCAAGTAGACGAGTTAGGGGAACGCCTGAACCGTGCAATGCTTAACGCGCTGCACCTTAAAAAGGGACAAACAAAAGCCTATGCCGAAAAACTGGATGCCCTCAACCCCCTTGGAGTCCTTAAGAGAGGCTACGCTTTAGTCTATTCTGATGGGGGAGAGATTGTAAAAAGTGCGTTTCAACTCCGGCCAGGGGACAGCTTCAGCGTGAGGCTATGGGATGGTAGTTTCAAAGGGAGAGTTTTAGGCGAAAAGCCTAAAGCTTCAGCAAAGCCAAGGGGACAGAAAGCTTTACCCCTATTCAAATTAGCGGACGGCAAACAAGCGTAGTCCCACCCCTCTGCTGCACCACTTATCGTAAGGGTCCAGGGGGGCAAAGCCCACGGCGGGGGGTCTGGAGGGATGTACCTTTCCGACCTAACCCCCTGACCCCCCTTCCCTGCAAGGGAAGGGGGAAAATTTGGTGGGGTTATCGGGTCAGCCTACGAGCCAAGTACGGGCGTAGCGACGCTACACTCCTACATTAAACTGGGGGTGGAGGGGGCGCAGCCCCCTCCCAGGGGGTTTGGGGGATGTGCCCCCAAGAACTAAAGAGAAGGGGCGAGTAGATAACTCTTACCATCTGGCCACGAGTGGGACCCAAAGCGCCGGCAAACTCTCAGCCCACGAGGGTGGGCAAATTGGGGGGTCCAGGGGGGCGAAGCCCCCATGGCGGGGGGCTGTGGGGGGTGTCCCCCCACAAAACAATCAGGGGGCAAGTAGCTCCCATTAACAACTCCGCCACGAGTGGGACCCAAAGCGCCGGCGAACCCTCAGCCCACGAGGGCGGGCAAATTGGGGGGTCCAGGGGGGCGAAGCCCCCACGGCGGGGGGTTGGGGGATGTGCCCCCAAAATTTTCCCCTTACCCTCAACATCATACCCAAAAAGGAGGTGCTCCATGAGACCAGGACCAAAGGCCAGAGAATGGGTGGAAAGAGACCGAAAAGTTGTCTCCCCTTCTTATACACGCCCTTACCCCTTCGTCATGGAAAGGGGCCAAGGCGCTGAAGTGTGGGATGTGGATGGGTACCGCTACATTGACTTCACCGCCGGCGTTGCCGTGGTCAACACAGGCCACTGTCACCCCGAAATCGTTCAAGCCATAAAAGAGCAGGCTGAAAAATTCATCCACATGGCCGGAACCGATTTCTACTACCCGGTCCAAATATTGCTGGCCGAAAAGCTCAACGAAATCGTCCCAATCAAAGAAGAAACCATGGTCTTCTTCACCAACTCCGGGACCGAATCCATAGAGGCGGCTTTCAAGCTTGCCCGCTATGTAACCAGGAAGCCGCTCACATTGGCCTTCATCGGGAGCTTCCACGGCCGCACCATGGGCTCCCTGAGCCTTACAGGCTCCAAAGCAATCCAGCGACGCGGCTTTTTCCCCCTCGTCCCCGGCGTAGTCCATGTCCCCTACGCCTACTGTTACCGCTGTGCCTTCCGCCAAGAATACCCTTCTTGTGACCTATACTGCGTGCAGTATATTGAAGAAGTCGTTTTCAAGACTTACGCCCCGGGCGACGAGTTTGCCGCCGTCTTTGTGGAGCCAATCCAAGGAGAAGGCGGCTACATCGTTCCCCCTCCTGAGTTCTTCCCTCGCCTGAAAGCCTTAGCCGATAAATACGGCTTCCTCTTGGTTGTGGACGAAATTCAAACCGGGATGGGACGCACGGGCAAGATGTTCGCCATTGAGCACTGGGGAGTTGAGCCAGACATCGTTTGTATAGCGAAGGGAATTGCCTCAGGGTTACCCCTGGGAGCAATGGTAGCCCGTAAGCCCCTCATGACCTGGCCTTCCGGAGCGCATGGCAATACTTTTGGCGGCAATCCCATTTCCTGTGCAGCGGCCTTGGCCACCATAAGGCTTCTGGAAAATGGGCTTATTGAGAACGCCGCCACTCTGGGCCAATATGCTCTCAATCGGCTCCGCCAAGCCGCCGAAAGGCACCCATTAATCGGAGATGTAAGGGGCAAGGGCTTGATGATAGGGATTGAGCTGGTGAAAGACCGCAAAACACGTGAGCCAATCCCAGAAGTCAGGGACAAGGTCATTTACCGAGCTTTTGAGAAAGGCCTGCTGGTTCTGGGAAGCGGGTTGAGTTCAATAAGGATGATGCCACCCCTGGTGATAACTAAGGAGCTTCTGGACGAAGGGCTGGAAATTCTGGAGAGCACCATAGCCGAGATTGAGGAGGAAGTGCTTTGAAGAAAGCTTTACTGCTCCTTGCTCTCCTTATTCCAGCCTTGGCCCCTCTCACTTACCCAGGCTTCATCGGCACTTTGGCTACATTCCTCCCGGTCTATAGGGCCAGCGATTGGGCCTGGAACCCCCTGGGAGAGGGGGGCTTTTTAGCTTACTTGCTGGCCTCCTGGCTCCAGAAGGCCGGGCTAACAAGCGCCGAATCGGTGAAGGCCACCTGGGCTTTGAGCTTGGCTTTGGGAGCTTTCGGAGTTTTCTTCTGGCTCCAGAGAAAAGGTCCAGAGGCTCTGCTCTCTTCAGCTCTTTATGTCTACTCCCCCTTCATCTTAGCCGCAATTTATGTAAGGGGGGAACTGGGAGAGCCCTTCTTTTGGGGGCTGCTTCCCTGGCTCTTCGCCGCTTTAAGCTACGGCGGAAGGCAAGCCTTTGCCTACCTTGCCGCTCTGGGAATAAGCATCCTCTTGGTTTTGGCCAACCCTGGATTAGCTGTTTTCGCGCTCATAGCCGGAGCAGTCTACGCCTTGCTTAACCGCCGCTGGCTTTTCCCTATCCTCGCTTTCTCCCTCGGCTTCACCCTCTACCCTTTCACCCGAACCTTTTTCCCCAGACCCAACCCCGAATTCTTTGCTCACTTTGTCCTTCCCCACCAGATTTTTTCGGCCTGGTGGGGGGTGAGGGCAAGCTCCCCTGGCTGGATTGAAGAGATGCCTTTTCAGCTGGGGGTAATACCCTTAGCCCTTTCCCTCCTCTCCCTTCCCGGTTGGGCCAAAGCGAGAGATAAGGCAGGAAGCTTCGCCTTAGCCTTGGGCTTAATCCCCATTTTACTTTCGTTACCTCTGGCTTACCCGCTATGGAAAATTTCATCCTTCTGGAAGCTCCTCCGGTACCCATGGGAAATCTTAGGTTTTGCCGCCTTGGGCCTGGCCATCCTGGGAGGAATGTCTCTCCACTACATACCCGCTCTCAAAGACTGGCCCTTGTGGGCTGCCCTCTCAGTCCTGGTCCTATTGGGAAGCTACCGCTACCTTGAGCCCAACTTTGTAGATTATGTCCCGCAACCTGCACCCTTAGCGGTTATAGGCAGCGATAATGCGATACTGGTGGATTGCTGGCGCAGTGGGGAACCGGAGCCTGGTGGAAAGCTTGAGGTTGAATTGCTCTGGCAAGCCCTGAAGCCATTTGACCGGGATTATTCAGTCTTCGTCCACCTTCTGGATTCGGAGGGCCGGAAGTGGGCCCAACGGGATCAACCACCGCTGAATGGAGAAAAGCCTACCTCCTCTTGGATGCCTGGGGAGCTCATAAAGGATAGGTACATACTGGACCTCCCATCCGATTTGCCAAGTGGCCCCTTCTCTCTGGCCATAGGGATATACCGCTGGGATACAGGGGAACGCCTGAAAGTGCGCGGGCGAGAGGATGGGCAAGCCTTAATCCCCTTGGGGAGATGCCAGGAATGGAGAGAAGGGAATGGCTCTGGGCGATAAGGATTTCGGCTTTTGTTGTTGCCCTGACCACCTTGCCCTACCTGGTCGGCTACCTGTGCACTTCATCGGAAAAAGTCTTTACTGGCGCTTTTTATGACCTCAGCGATTACAACAGCCACCTGGCCAAAATGCAACAGGGCTATCAAGGGAGCTGGCGTTGGAAATCACTGTTCACTTCGGAACCGCACGAAGGCGGCTTCGTAAACCTCTTTTACCTTGCGCTTGGCCACCTGGCCCGAGTCCTGCACCTTGGCCTGGCCACAACTTACCATTTGGCCAGGATTTTGGGCGGGATGCTGCTCCTTGTCCTGGCCTATAGGTTCATAGCCATTTTCGTAAGGGAAAGGGAAGAGCGCCGGACGGCTTTCCTCCTGGCTTCCCTCGGCTCGGGGATAGGCTGGCTCGTTCAACCCTTTTTATCCGTTTTAGCCATTGACTTCTGGCTCTCCGATTTTTACCTCTTCTTCTCCATAATGGCTTTCCCTCACTTCGCTTTTTCCATCTCTTTCCTGCTTCTGGCCTGGCTCTTGCTTCTAAGCGATGCGAGGGGTCCAAAGGCCAAAGAGATGGTAGGGGCTGCTCTGTGCGGCCTTGCCCTTACATTGATCCATCCCTACATGCCGCTAATATTGGACCTTGTGCTGGCTGTATTCTGGGGTATAAAGGCCATAATTGAGAAGCGCTTTCCTTTCCGAGAAGTGATAGCCCTTGGGCTGATGCTCCTCTCCCAAGCCCCTGTTGTGCTCTACTACTACCTCCTTTTTACCCGCAACCCGGTTTTTTCCGGCTGGGCAGCTCAGAACCTTACCCTTTCTCCGCCTTTGCCCCATTACGTTGTGGGAGCTGGGCTTGTAGGCTTTTTGGCGGTTCTTGGGGCTACTACCCCTAAGGTACCGATATTGAAGAAAGCCTTCCCTCTCGTCTGGGCAATTTTGGCCTTAGTTTTAGCCTATGGCCCTTGGAACTTCCAGCGCCGTCTAACCGAGGGATGGATGTTGCCCGGAGGAATCTTAGCCTCATGGGGATGGCACAGGGTTTTAGAGCCCTCTTTCCCGGCCCCCCTGAAGCGGAGAACCGGGACTCTGAGGTTTGCCCTTGTAGCTACAGCCTCCATTTCCAACCTCTTGCTCTTAAGCCTTGCCTTCCAGGGTGCCTTTACGGGCCATCCGAACCTTTTCTATCCTTCGGAGGTAATAAAGGCTGTGGATTGGCTAAAAACTCACTCCACGCCTGCCGATATAACCCTTTCCTCCTACCTCACGGGCAACCTTATCCCGGCTCGTGCTGGGCGCAAGGTCTTCCTTGGCCACGAAATGGAAACCGTAGACTTCGCCCGCAAACAAGAGATAGTACAAGCCTTCTTCTCCCGGATGGCTGATGGGGAAAGATGTGCAATCCTTAAGAAAAATGGGATAACCCTCATCTTCTTTGGCCCCTACGAACGGGCCATTGGCCCCTTGAGCCCTGAAGGGCTTGAATGCGCTGAAAAGATATACCAAGAGGACGGAGTAGAAATCTTCCGCGTTCGCTAACCGCATGCCCGAAGGCTTTTAACCCTTCTATAGCCTGCGCACGAATTTACCTTGATGCCAGGGAAGTAGCCGGTGGCGTTATAAGTATCTAGATTTTAAATTTTAATAGACGTCCTGGCTTAACTTTAAATCTGGCCTTTAAGTATACGCCACTGTAGGATTAAAGAAGCCAAAAGCAATGTAGTCCGACCAATCACGGCGGTTATCAAGATTGAATGTTCCTGCGAAAAGAAGTGAAAATACAAAGGATATTCCACAAGATTGATTACTGCAAGACCCGCTCCAATAAGGAACCAAATAGCTCTCTTCACAGCCAGTAAAGCCACGATAGGAATTACCCATGTCAGATATTGAGGACTATAGCCCTTGGACGCCAGCAACAGGACATTTAGTAGGAAACCTGTTAGAGCAACCACTTGCTCAAGGCTACGAAGATGGAGCCTGCAAAACAGGATTAAAGATAAACCGCCAATCAGGAAAATTGCAGGAAGCCAAGAAGGCACTATGCTGGGATGCTGAATCCATGTACTTGCATTTGGGTCAAATCGCTTTTCGGGGGAGGGATGTCCACCGGAACCGTAATAGCCGTCAAGCAGCGCCCAAACAGTTTCCCAAGATGGCCGTGAAAAATAGTCATTGATAGAAACGAAAGTCATTACAGGGCTCTTCATCACGAGAGGAAGCATAATAAGTAATATGGTGACGCTGAAGGCTGCCAGTAAAAGGGCTTTCCGGGGACCATGGAGGTAGCACCATCCAACTATAATAGTCACTCCTGGGAAAAATTTGGTTAGCGTTCCCAAACCGGCACAAAAGCCAGCCAACAAGGGGCGGTTTTGCAAAATCTGAAGCAAGGCCACAAGAAAAAATAAGGTCGGCAAAGTATCAAACCAACCGGTATACAAATATACCGGCACGAAAAGAAGAACTTGTAAAGCACTTGCCAGGGTTGCAAAACGATCACTCCCATATACTATTTGGCTTATACGATATACAGTGATTAAGCAGCCACAATCAGCGGCAAGTAAAAGTAGTAAAGTCAATGTATAAAAAAGAGGCTGGGCCCAATCGCCTGCCCATGCAATCGTTAGATAAATTAAAGTTGTCAACCAAGGGAAGAGCGGAGGATATTCAACCCAATAGTGAATATAAGGCAAATACCCAAGGGATGCAGCACTGGCGAAATCCCAGTATGACACAAAATTGTACCAGTTGCCATTCTGGAACTTAAAATAGACCGCAATACGCAGGAAAACCAGCCAGGATTTTAACAATAAGAGCACAATAAAAAGAGCCCTTCTATGCTGGGTTGCCCAAGAAAGTCCACGATTTATCAGGGTGAAGATGTACATAGTAACCTCCATTCAGCGGGAATAGATGCGAACCATCAACTTGTAAGCATACGCGGGTCGCCTCAGCAAAAATTCCTTTACACGACGATAAATTGGGTCCTGTGGAACATATCCTTGAACTACTACCTCAGGATAAACTTCCCTGAGCCAAACGGTCAGTTCCTCAGTACATCCTACTCCAATTGTACTGTCCCGGCCAAAAGTCACCAGCCATACGCGGTTAGGGCGATTAGCCTTAATGTAAACCTTATTGGCGGGGTAATCTGCTTCCTGATAAAGAGCTGGCCCAGGATTTTGGTTATAATAATATCCAAACAGAGTATCGGCCTCTGCGATTATTAGATCACCGGGGGCGCATTTCTTTCGCACTTCCTCCACAATTTGGCGGATAGGTACTGCATAAATTGGATTGTGAAATTGCTGACCATGGTAATAGTTCCATAAAGAGCAAGTAAAAGTGATCACGATTAGAAACCCACTTGCCCAGCGCAACTGACAACGCGAGAGGGCAATCCAGCCAGATGCTACGCCAAGGTAGAACATTGCAGCAACCGCAGGAATGCGGCTGGCAGAGTTGATAAATGGAATATCGGTGGCAATGAACGTGGTAAGGAGAGCCATAAACAATAAGGATAATCCTAATACCGAAATGAGCAGCCAAAAGCCAGCGCGATTTGTCCGGAACAGGGTCACCAACCCCAGAAGCCACAGCAAATTGCACGCCATCACACCTGGTAGAGCAGCAGGATGCCAAGGGAAAATTGTTTCGCCAGCCCCCCAAGAATACAGAGGATAAACAAATTTTAGCACAAACCCACTGGCTTCCCGCGCCAGGTCAGTAAGGCGCACGGGGTGCTCTTTCTGGGTAAGGATAATGGGCAAGAGAGGTGTACAAGCCAGAAGAGCGATGATAAACGTCGCTGTCCATCCCCGCCATACCTTACGGTTTTGGGGAAGCAGCAAGAGACAAAGAAAATGGCTGCCCACTAATGGGATGCCACTGTAATCTGTATATAACAGCGCTACAACAGATAAGCCGTAAGCCACCCACCGGTTCTTGCAGGGCTTTCTCAGTGCTCGCAAAAACAGCCAGGCAGCCAGTATCCCCAGCATCATCGTCTGGCTATAGCCCCGAATCATCCGCCCATAGAGCACTACAAAAGGCGAACCTGCCAGCAGAAGTGCCGCGCAGAAGCCCACCCTGTGATTCTCCAGATGACGGCCCAGTGCATAAAGCACCGCTATCGCTAATAGCGCCAGGAGAGTGCTGTAGACCCGTAGGGTGAACTCACTGTTGCCTGTAAAGCCAGCCCATAACTTCAACAGTGCATAGTGCAAAGGGGGACGCCGTTCAGTGGCGATAATATGGGGCAGAAATCCAGCCCAAGATGCCCGGATAATATCAACAGTAAACCATTCGTCAATCCACAGGCTGAGGGAATCCAAACGCGCGAGGAGAAGGGCCCAGGCCCCCAAAAGAATGGGAAGAACTCCCCAAGGTTTACGCGTGACGGAGAGCAACCACGTTTTCATAAACTTGCATCGTCTCCTGCGCTGCTCGGGCCCAAGTAAACCTTTGTGCTCTCTCTATCCCCCTGGCCCGCAGGGTGACCCGAAGTGCCTCATCCGTCAGCGCCTGCTCCATCGCCCCGGCCAGGGCCCGCACATCGGTGGGGTCCACCAGCAGCGCCGCATCCCCGGCCACTTCGGGCAGGCTGGAGGTGTTGGAGCAGATCACAGGCACCCCGCAGGCCATGGCCTCCAGCACCGGCAGTCCGAAGCCCTCATAGAGACTGGGGAAGACAAAGAGTTCGGCGGCACTGTAGATGGCCGGGAGGTCCTCGTCGGGCACGTAGCCGGTGAAGATGACCCGGTTCCCCAGCCCCAGTTCCCGCAGGCGGCGGAAGAAGCCCTCGTAGAGCCAACCTTTTTTGCCCACAATGACCAGGCGCAGGTCGTGGGTCGCCAGGAGGTGGTGGAAGGCTTCCAGGAGCGCGGTGAGGTTCTTGCGGGGCTCAATGGTACCGACGTAGAGGATGAAGTGCTCCGGTAGATTGTAGCGGGCGCGGACGGAAGCGATAGTTTCTGGGCTGGCCGGGCGGAAGCGGGGGTTCACCCCCTCGTAGATGACGGTGATTTTCTCCTCGGGGATACCGTAGAAGCGGACGGCATCCCGTTTGGTGCACTCGGAGACGGCGATGACCGCATCCGCCGCACGCAGGAAGCGGGGCATCATCAGGGTCAGAAACCAGCGGTTCAGGGGTTTATGGGTTTCGGGGTGGAAGATGAAGATGAGGTCGTGGAGGGTAAAGACGGATTTGATTCGCCGGAAGTAGGGAAGGAGATGGTCTGTGGCGTGGAAAAGGGCAACGCCAGGGAAGAGAGAGTCTTGCGGGATGCGGGCAAAATGGGCCAGCATAGCACTCAGCCGCCAGGGCTTGTAGGAAAGAGGTGTGGTGATCTTGGGAAAGCGCTCCAGGGTTGGGTCAACCCAGGCGGCAGCGGGGTTGTTATAGAAGACCACATACTCATTTTGCCCATCGGTGACCGCCAGGGCCAGAAGCAGTTCCTGGGCATATCGCCCCAGGCCCGCATGCTGATGTACAGCGGGGGAAAGGTCAAGGCAGATTCTCATGGACCACACCGATATAAAGTCACCTGTGCCTGAGAGCCTGGCTTTTCAAATCCCGCAACATATTGCAGATGAGCCCGCAATTCATCCGAAGGGCTCAGGGCATCAGGGGTAATCAAAAGGGCAGGGCATTTCTCTAAAAGCAAGGCCCGACGCTCTTCTGGGGGAATAGCACGGCCATCCACAACGTGAAGTTGACGGATTCCTATCCGGCATCCTGAAGGCAAACTTAATGCCAGTTGCATCGCCGTTCCAACTTCCAAGGAGTATACGGGCAGAGAAGGAGATGAGGAGCACAAGTATCTTGCAGCCTCGGCATATCCGTATCCAGAGGGCCAGCCACTGATGTATCCCCAACGATCCCTCTCCGACCACCGGGCCGCCGGAGGGTTCAAAACTAACAGGGTAGATTGATAAACGAAGTAGAGTAACGGAATCGCTAACAAAAGCCCTTTTATCCAGTGGTTTTGATTTTTAAGTGCAGAGGCCCATCCACTCACAGCGCCAATTAGCAGGGCTGGGATTGAGAACAGCAAATAGCGGGAACTCCATTCTCGGGCGATTAAGATGAGCCCCAGCCAGGGAAGGAGCCCCGTTACGGTGAGCCATCTCTGATGCCTGTTACCAAAGACGAGCCCGAGAGTCACCCCAAGTCCTCCCAACAGGAGCGCAGGCCATCCAAGTTGTGCTTCCAGTTCGTAGATTAAGCGTATCAAATTCTGACCAACTGATACACCAATTTCCGCCCCCCTGCTTTGTTGCTCCAATAATCCGAGGCCAAAACCTGGAGATAATCCCTGACGGGAACGCACCAGCGCTATCAGGAGCACAGCCCCCAACAAAATGCTTATCGGCACCAGAGCTATAGAAACTTCCTGTGGCCTCAATAATCGTTGGCGCTCTTCGGGGGATGCAAAAACGAAAGCAAGAGGAAGCCAAACGGCAAATACGAATCCGATGGGGAACTTCGTAAAAGCCGCGGCCAATAGAGCCAGGCCCAAAATAGCTGCTTTTCCTCGGCTGGAATTCTGCCAGAATTTGAGGGTCGCTATAGTAACCAGCAAACCGCCTGCACACAGGTAAATCTCTGCCAGCGCCATTCGCTCAAGATAGATTAAAAAGGGGCAAAACCCAATCAACACAGCACTGGACAAGGCGATGATTCGGGAGGAAGTTACCAATTCGGCGATTTGGAATGTCAACAAAACAGTGAAGAGGCCAGCCAGCACATGAAGAGAGCGCATTATCACAAGGGGGTCACCCCCTAAGTAAAGCAAGGGTGCCGCCAGCCAGGCCTCCAGAGGTTTCCCCACGTTCAGTGGACGCAGCCATTCACCAGCCTCCAGAGCCCGCAGAATCCACCAGTAATGCACCGCTTCGTCTACAAATGGCGGTAAGGCCCGAAGCCGCAAAAAAGCCAGCCCACTAAGGGAGGCAAGAAGCAAATAACAACCCACTTTCTCTTTCAACTTTTTCCAAAACATAGGTAAAACTCCGCTGTTTGTTTGGCGACACGCTCCTGACTATAGAGCGTTACAGCCCGAACATATCCCCGTTCCGCCAGTTCCTGTCGCAATTCAGGGGACTCTTTCAGTTGTCGTAGGCACTCCGCCAGCGCGGCCGCGTCCCCCTCCGGGAAAATGAGCCCTGCGTCTCCCACCACCTCCGGGATGGCCCCGGAGTCGGAGCCCACCACGGGCACTTTGCAGGCCATCGCCTCTACCAGAATCCGACCGAACTGCTCTTTCCAGACCCGCGTGGTGCGGGAAGGAAGAACCACCACGTCCACCTGGGCCAGGAGTTCGGGCATCCGCTCCGGTGACACCGGTTCCAGCCAGCGGACCCGCTCCTCTATCCTCAGTTTTCGGCTCAGTTCTTCCAGCGCCGGACGATAAGGGCCATTGCCAATCAGCCAGAGTTCTACTCCCGGGCCCAGCCGGGCCACGGCTTCCATCAGGGTATCCAGCCCCTTCTCCGGCACAAAGCGGCCGGCATAGGCCACCACAAAAGCCTGTGAGGGCCGGCGCTCTAACGGGCGGAAGATGCGGGTATCCACGCCGATGGGAGGGATCACTGCCGTCGGGCCGGAGTAACCCATCTCCCGCAAAACCTGCACCCCCTCGCTGTTGGCACACAGAATCGCATCGGCCTCCCGGAGGGCAATGCGGGTGACCAGCCGGACATACCAGCGTTTGGGGCGGTTGACATTCTGCCAGGTGTGAAGGATCAGTTTGGCCTGCGGCGCAAAAAGCCTCCGGGCCATGGCGATCTGGAGGGCCGCTAGGCTATCGGGCTCCTCCTCGGCGTGGATGATGTGGGGCCGGATGGAAGGAAGGCCAAAGGTCAAAGTGCGATAGAGGGCCCGGTGGGGGTCGTTGGTTTTCCCCATCAGCGGGATTCGCCGCACCTGACAGCCTGAGACCACCGGATTCACAACCGCCT
>Ga0078972_1012194_pt1 | contig 14917 bp, 10 predicted proteins | sample YelNatPaOPGAMG01_FD_67568 | JGI IMG/M metagenome (GOLD analysis project Ga0078972, IMG submission 67568) | Hot spring thermophilic microbial communities from Obsidian Pool, Yellowstone National Park, USA - OP-RAMG-01 (SPADES assembly) (version 2) | ecosystem: Environmental > Aquatic > Thermal... | reverse complement strand
AAAAGCGATTTCATATGCCGGCTGATGGCGGACATCTATGAGATGGATGTGCTGCGGCCGTATGTGTTGGAGGAGGCAACTTCGTTCGGCGCGGCGGTGGCAGGCGGCGTGGGGGTCGGGATATATAAAGGGTTTCATGTGGTGAAAGACATGATACGCATCAAAGACAGGATAAAGCCGGAAGAATCGAATTGCGCGAAATACAGGGCGCTTTACCCGGCGTTTAAAAACGCGTATACACAACTTATAGATATATTTAAGGTATTGGCGGGGCAATAAAACAACACTGCTTACCGGAATGCATTGCAGATAGGAGATGCTTGAACATGTCAGAAAGAACGCAAAAATTAAGAGACGAAATATATAACAACCTGCCGGGTATCTGCCCGGAAAGAGCGCGTTATTTTACGCAGTCCATGAAGCGCTCGGAGGGTAAGCCCATTGCGCTGAGAAGGGCAGCCGCGTTTTCCGAGGTCTTGTCCAAAATGACCATATATGTGCGCGACAACGAGCTGCTCGTAGGTAATCAGGGGCGGGCGCCGCGTTCCGCGCCCGTTTTTCCGGAATATGCGGTGGAGTGGATTATCAAGGAATTCAATGGAGACCCGTACCATTTCCATGAGCGTCCAAACGACAAATACGTCTGTGACGAGGAAACAAAAAAAGAAATACTCGATATAATTGAGTATTGGCGAAACAAAACGCTGCATAAGAACCTGCGCGAAATATTGCCGGAAGAAGCCAACAAAGCGTGGGATATCGGCGCTATCGACGACGACTGGGTGACGCAAAACGGATTCGGCAACATACTGCCAAATTACGAAGATATATTGAGACGGGGGCTTGGCGGACAGATACGGCGCGCGAAAGCGCGCCTTGAGGAGCTCGACTTAAAGGAACCCGGGAACGCGAAGAAATACTGGTTTTTACAGGCGGTCATTACCGCCAATGAAGCGGTGATAAATTTCGCGCACCGCTATGCAGAAAAGCTGGAGCAGTTGGCAAAAGCGGAGCAAGATCCAGTACGTAAAAAGGAGCTTGCGGAGATGGCGGAGAACTGCCGCGTCGTCCCGGAAAACCCGCCGCAGACTTTCTGGCAGGCGCTGCAGGCAATATTTTTCATCCACGCTGCAATCCATATCGAGACAAACGGCATCGCGATATCTTTCGGACGTTTTGATCAGTACATGTGGCCGTACTACGAAAAAGACATACGGGAAGGGAGGCTCACGAAGGAAAGGGCTTTGGAGTTGATTGAATCCCTGATAGTGAAGATAAACGAGATAAACATATTCCGTTCATGGGAAGGCGCGAAATTCTTCCCGGGTTATCATATGGCCGTGAACCTCGCGATCGGCGGACAGACCAAAGAAGGAAAAGACGCCGTGAACGAGGTGTCCTATCTCGTGCTGGAAGCCTGCGGCAACATGCGCTGCCCCAAGCCTTCGGTCTCCGTCAAGTGGTTTGAGGGTACGTCTCCGGCGTTTATCGAAAGGGCGCTGGAAATCGTACAGAAGCACGGAGGCGGGCAGCCGGCGTTTTACAACGATTTGGGTGTGATGCGCATGCTCAGAAACATGGGGGTATCGGAAGACGACGTATGGAACTGGGCGCCCGTAGGATGCATCGAGGCGTCCATACCTGGAAAATGGGATTTCGCTTGCAAAGGTCCGCGCCTCAACAAGGCTAAAGTATTGGAAATCGCGCTGAACAAAGGCACAGACCCTGCGACGGGCGTGACGTTGCTGCCGGAAGAGAAAGACCTGACGACTTTCAGCGACATGCAGGAAGTGATGAACGCCTATAAACGGCAGCTGCACTACTTTATGGAGCAGCAGGTGATCATAGAGCACATGAACGACGAGATGCACATCCTTCACGACATCAACGCGTTCCGCTCGTCGCTTATCGAGGACTGCATAGGAAGAGGCCTTTCGCTAATCGAAGGCGGCTCCATTTATTCCGCAGACGGCGGACCAACGGTGGGCGCGATAACGGCGGGCGATTCCCTCGCGGGCATTGAGACCGCCGTGTTCGAGAAGAAGTGGATCACGGGCGAACAGCTCGACCATGCGCTCAAAACGAATTTCGAGGATGATACCACGACGCCCACCGGTGAAGAAATCCGTCTCATGCTGTCGAACAGAGTGCCCAAGTTCGGCAACGACGACGATACGGCGGACAAATGGTCGGTAGCCGTTACGGATTATATCGGCTCCACGTATCTGAAAGATTTTAAAAATTCGCGTTACGGCAAAGGCCCCACGCCCTGCACATACGCCTATTGCCAGAGTTCCGTCACCGCCAACGTCGCCATGGGCAAATACGTGGGCGCGCTGCCCAACGGAAGAAAGGCGGGCATGCCTCTCAATACCGGCATTTCGCCGGAAAGCGGAAACGAGAAGAACGGGCTCACGGCGCTGATCAATTCCGTGGGAAAATTGCCGAGCATATGGTTCTCAAAAGGCGCCATATTCAACGTCCGGCTCGACCCGGGGCTGTTGAAGACGCAGGAGGGCAGAAAGCGTGTATATGGCGTTATTAAAGCCCTCTTTGAAAAATTCCAGTACCATATCCAGTTCAACGTCATATCGACGGAAACGCTGCGCGACGCGCAAAAGCACCCCGAGAACTACAAGGACCTATTGGTACGGGTGGCGGGATACAGCGCCTTCTTCGCTCCGCTGAACAGCGAATTGCAGGAGGACATCATCAGGAGATCGGTTTTAAAATAACATGCGAACTAAAAACAGTGGAAAGAGACGGAAAAGTGGAGGACGCGAATAAAAACGCAATAAATACAGACGCGGAGGGAAAGGTATTTGATATCAAGCGTTTTGCTACTGAGGATGGACCGGGTATCCGTACGCTCGTGTTTTTAAAGGGATGCCCGTTGCGTTGCGCGTGGTGCGCAAACCCGGAATCCCAATCCGAAGCTGCCGAGGTCATGTACCATCGGAACAAATGTGCGGGCTGCGGAAGATGCATTGCCGCGTGTCCATACGGTGCGATTGTGCCGGACGAAAAATACGGGCTTGCCGTCAATAAGGACGCCTGCGCGGCTTGCGGATTGTGCGCGGACGCCTGTTTTTACGAGGCGCGGGAAATCATCGGGAAGATGAGTATGCGCGTCGGGGAAGTAATGGAGGTCGTCGCGCGCGACGCTACTTATTATTTGAACACGGGCGGCGGCGTGACGCTTACGGGCGGCGAACCGCTGATGCAAAGCGGGTTCTGCCTGGAGCTTTTAAAGGCCTGTAAGGCGAAAGGCTTCCATACGGCGTTAGAGACGTGCGGTTATGCGAAGTGGGAAAAGTTGCAGGCTCTTTTGCCGTATCTTGATTTGATATATTATGATTTCAAGCATATTGACACGGCGCTGCACGAACAGTATACAGGCGTGCGCAATAATTTGATATTGGAGAATTTGGAAAAGCTCGATCGGGCATACAAAAACGGAAAACTGATCGTGCGGATACCGTTCATACCGGGGTTCAACGACGCGGACGAAACGCAAAAAAAGATGTACGATTATTTGGCGGGTTTCAAGCAAGTGGCGGGCATCGAAATCATGCCGTACCACCGCTTCGGCATCGGCAAATACGCCGGATTGAATCGGGAATACTCGCTAAACGAACTGCAAGCGGTTCCGAAAGGCAGCCTGCAATACTTAAGCCGGTATGGAGAGCAAGCAGGCATGAGTGTGTGGATAGCGGGAGAATAACGCAATCATATAAATAATATAACGATAGAGTTTATCAATCAAATATAGTATAATCGATTTATGGATGAAATTACTCAATATTGGGTATGCGGAGTTTATGCATGATAGTGAAACTTGCAGATATCGCGAAAAAAGCCAACGTAAGCCTTTCAACGGTATCGAGGGCGCTGAACGACAGCAGTGAGATCAACGAAGAGACAAAAGAAATCATACGGCGGATAGCCAAAGAAATGAATTATGTTCCGAATATTTCGGCGAAAGCGCTTGCGGGTAAGGGTACAAAAACGGTTTTGGTAATTGTCCCCGAACTTAGGAGCGGTTATTTTGCCCAAATGATCTATCATATCGAATCCGCTCTGATGCGCAAAGAGTATTCCATGATCGTCGGAATGACGCATCATAAGCAGGAAAGAGAGATCGATCTGCTGAACATTTATAGCCGCAGGAAAGTGGATGGAATCATTTTAATAGGCTGCCTGTATAAGGGGCTGGAGCCGTATTTGCATAAAATCAAAAAGACCAATAACGTCCCATTGATCCTGATGCATACGACCAACGCTTTCCCTGATCATGATTATATAATGATCGACGACGCGCAAGGCATTTATGAGATGATAAAGTATTTGAAAGAAAACGGCCATACGGAAATCGGTTTTATTGCCTGCAAGGTTTCAAGCGAATACCGTTATTCCGCTTTCAAGGAAGCGATGAGGAAGAACGGCATGGAATATAAAGAAAAGTATGTTAAAATAGGTACGGAAATGTTCGAGCTGGGCGGGTATCAAATGATGAATGAGTTGTTCAAGGAAGACCGCCTACCGAGTGCAATATTTGCAGCATACGACAATTTCGCGCTTGGCGCCATGAAGGCTATTGCCGAGAGAAATATGGTCGTACCGGATGATATTTCTATTGTGGGATATGACAACATCAGCGAATCTCCATATTTTCGCCCGGGATTGACCACGATTTCACCGCCTGTAAAAGAAATGTCCGAGATAAGCGTTCGGTTGCTGATCGATAAAATCGAAAATAAAAATAACGTGATACAGCATATCGCATTAAAACCGCAGCTGATCATTCGCGATTCCGTGAAGGATATCAACACGGAAAATAAAAATGAAAACAAAGACTAACACTCGCCTTCGACCAATTTTTGCTTTTCGAGTATCGAGTTATAGCCGCCGAATCCTTCTCCTGTCCGCTCATCGAGCCGTTCTTGTCGAGTATAAATACAAAAAGCTCCTTCTGCAGTTCAGCAAGTCTTTTGTCGGTATCAGGAAAGGGGCTTATCTTTTTCGTCACGTAGGACGGTTTCGACGTTCTTTTAGAACTGCAAGGAAAGCGTCCCTGCCGCACAGTATTCAGTTGATAACGCTAACCGCAACCTGTTCGATAACGCTTTACGGTAATTCGCGATATGTTTGTTCATCCTATGCCTTTGTATCCATACTCTCTTTCATGATTTGATCCGTCCCTCCTGATCCTTTGGCCGATGAAAATTTTCAACGTTATTTTTTATGAGGCAACGATAGTATTTTCGACGTTATTTTTACGAGGCAATTCGAGGACTTGAAAAAGCCGTGTTATCGTGTATAATACTTGTATGGACAAGTTGGCTAAAACAAAGCGCGAGGCGGACATTCCGAAATACGAGCTGGTAAAAAATTATATAAGGCACCTGCTCGCGGACAATATAATCGCATACGGCGAAAGGCTGCCCTCCGAGCATGAGCTAATGGAAAAGTTCCGGGTAAGCAGGCATACCGTGCGGCAGGCTTTCGGCGAGCTTTCGGCCGAAGGCTGCATCCGTAAGGAGCAGGGGAAGGGCACTTTCAGCAGCTTCAGGAAAGATTTCAAGCGCAGGCAAATCGTCGCGGTTTTGACGACCTATCTTTCGGGTTTCGTTTTCCCCGGTATCATGGCGGGGATCGAACAGGTGCTTTCGGACGAAGGGTACATGATGCTTCTGTCCAACACAAACAATATCAAGGAAAGGGAAGCGCAGCACCTGTCGAGCTTATTGGAGCATAATATTGCCGGCATCATAATCGAGCCGACGAAAAGTGCCCGCGGGAACGAGAATCTAAGGCTGCTTGAGGGCTTAAGGGACAGAGGCGTGAAGTTCGTTTTCATTAACGCGTATTATGACGATTTTGACTGCCCTTATGTGATAATGGACGACTTCAAAGGCGGGTTCATATCGGCCGAATACCTTATTCGGCTGGGCCACAGAAAAATCGCGGGCATTTTCAAGACCGACGACAAGCAAGGGGTGTTCCGTAAAAACGGGTATCTTTCCGCGTTGTCGGAGTACGGCATAATATCGGACCCGGGCATCGTCGGGGAATATGAAACGGCGAATATGTACGATTATCCATATATGTTCGCACAATCGCTGATAAGGAGGAAAGACCATCCGAGCGCGTTTTTCTGCTACAACGACCAATGCGCACTGACGGCTATCCAAGCAATAAAAGACGAGGGGATGAGAGTGCCCGATGATGTTTCCGTCGTGGGTTACGACGATTCCGCGTCGATGCAGTCTGACATCAGGTTGACGACCGTGCCGCACCCGAAAAAGGAGATGGGCGTTCTCGCAGCGAGGTATATGGTCGGGATGCTCGACGGCCGTCTCGCAAAACCCCAGATGGTTTACCGGCCGGAGCTTGTCGTAAGAAACTCGTGCAGGAACGTATGATTTTTTCGCGCCACATGTACGTACAATGATCTGACAAGCTTGACAAAAACACCGACAAAAACGCCGCGAGGCGGCGATATTCATAAAAAAGGAGTGATATTACCATGAAAAAAATCGTCATTATCGGCGCCGGAAGCTCGATGTTCACCAAGAAGCTTCTCGGGGATCTGCTGTCTTTCGGCGATATCGGCATCGGCGAATTCGCGCTGGTCGATATCAATACCGAAAAGCTTGAGGTTATGCGAAAGGTCGCACTGCGTCTTTGCGAACAATTCCGAAGAGACATAAAAATAACGGCGTCCGCAAACAGAAGGGACGTCTTAAATGAGGCGTCTTATGTGATCAACACAATCGGGGTGGGAGGCGTCGAGGCCTACCGAAAGGATCTCGAGATACCGGACAAATACGGATTAAGCCAGTGCATAGGGGACATAATCGGACCGGGCGGGATGTTCCGTTTTCTGCGCGCTTATCCCGAGCTCCTCAACATCTGCCGGGATATGGAGGAATTATGCCCCGACGCCTATTTCTTCAATTACACGAACCCGATGGCGCCGCTGTGCCTTGCTTTGAATCAGATAACGAAGATCAGAATATTTGGATTTTGCCATAATGTCCAGAGCACTGCGCAGCAGCTTGCAAATTACCTGCAGGTCGACGAATCAAGGGTGTCCTATTGGGCCGCGGGGATAAACCATATGGACTGGTTCCTTGAGTATAAGGTGGACGGAAAAGACGCGTATCCGCGGCTGTTCGAAATATCGCGCAACCGCGAGGATATAATCAGGCTCGCCGATTACGAGCAGGATTACAGGAGCATGGGAGTCAGGCTCGTGGACCTCGTAAGGTTTGAGATAATGCACAATTTTGGCCGTTTCCCGTCGGAATCCCCGTTTCACATGGGCGAATACGTACCGTATTTTAGAAAGAACCAAAAGCTGATAGAAGAGTACCAGGTAACGAACCGCTGGTGGTTTGCGCACGAGATGGCGGCCGACGATTACTTCGACGTGCTCAAGGGAATGCTGGAAAGGAACGAGGACATACCTTGCGAGAAAACGTTCGAATACGCTCCCGAGATAATACGCGCGAACATCACGGGCAAGCCGTTTAGGGCGAACCTGAACGTGATGAACACAGGGCTTATAACGAACCTGCCGAACAACTGCGTCGTTGAGGTTCCCTGCTACGCGGACGGCGAAGGTATCCATCCCTGTTATGTGGGGGAACTGCCGTATGCGCTCGCCGCGCTGAACCTTACAAATATTAATATGCACATAGGCATGGCGAAGGCGGCGATCGAAAAGAAAATCAGTCTTATATATGACGCCGTAAAAATGGATCCGCTTACCGCCGCGCAGCTGACGCTCGGCCAAATAAACGATATGGTGTCCGAATTGATAGAGGCGAACAAGGAATATCTTGCGGATTATAAATGAAAAACCTTGGCCGCAAGGCGCGCGCCTTCGATGCGCGCGCCTTGCGGTCAAACAAAAAAGCTGCGCGAAGAATTATACAAAGGCAATGGTCAAAGCGGGAAAAGAGCAAAAAAACAATACAAGCCGGCGCGCTTGCGAAGTGTTATATATTGCCAATTCATCATGGAAATATTCAAAAAAATAAATAAATATGAAATGTATATTTTTGATAAAACATAACAACATACATTAAAAAATATCAATCAAAACGTGTAAGTTGTTATATAAAATTGTAAATTTAAAAACATTATAAGTTGCCCGTTTTTTATTTAAAACATAAAAAACATGACAACTTTTTAAAAAAGGTTCACAGCAGAACTTGAATTTGATATAATCACAGTGATAACATTTATATTGAGGCTGTATATGCCTTAATACTAAAAAGGAGAAAATAAGAATGAAGAAAGCATTGGTACTGTTACTGGTTCTGGCACTTACATTCAGTGTCGCTGCCTGCGGACCGACGCCGTCCGCCAGCGCGCCCGCCACGGCCGCGCCGGCTAGCGCCGCCCCCGCCACAGCCGCGCCCGAGAGTGCCGCGCCGGCTCAAAAGATCAAGATCGGCGTGTCCATATGGAGTTCGACCGACACTTTGGGCAGTCAGTGCAAGACGGTTCTTGACGAGGCCGCTCAGGCGCTTGGCGTAGATATCCAGTACGTCGACCAGGGCCACGTTTCAGAGCAGGTCACTGCTTCAGTCGAGACTCTTGCGGCGGCCGGATGTCAGGGGATAATCATCTGCAACTCCTCTTCGGCTGAGATGACGTCCGTCATCAACACATGCAACCAAGCGAAAGTCTATGTCGCGCAGTTCTTCCGCGTTATCGACAAAACGGCTAACCCGAACGAGTACGAGCTTGCCTGTTCCTCCCCCTATTATGTAGGATGCGTCCATGAAAGCGAAGTTGACAACGGTGCAAACCTTGTCCGGATCCTCGCGGAAAAAGGGAGCAGGAAGATCGCCATTCAGGGCTGGCAGGCGGGCGACGCCACGTTCCTCGGAAGATGGGAAGGCTACAAGAAGGGCGCCGCCGACTGGAACGCCGCTCATCCGAACGACCAGGTTACCTTGCTTGAACCGCAATACGGCGGAACGACGTCCGATACCGGCAGGGCTTGCGCCGAGGCTCTTCTCAACGCGAATCCCGACATGGACGCTCTGATCGTAGCGGGCGGCGGCGGAGATCCGTTGATTGGAGCTATCGCGGCTATCGAAGCCAAAGGGCTTACGGGAAAGGTCAAAGTAATGTCCACCGACTTCCTGAAGGACCTTGACCAGCAGCTTGCCAAGGGAGCCATAGCGGGCGAGTCCGGCGGTCACTTCACCGACCCGATGTTTGCTTTCCTTATGGTTTATAACGCCATAACGGGCAAATACCCGAAAGTTGAAAACGGCTTCTATGAGATCATCTACCCGTACGTATATGTTGCGTCTTCCCAGGACTATGCAGACTTTGCGAAATACTTCGTTGAATCGCCTCCTTATACGCCGGATGAGATCAGAGGTCTGGCGAACATGAGCTTCGACGAACTCAAAGCGGCATGCGCGAAGCTGTCGATCGAAGACGTCAAAGCGCGTCACGGTGCTTGATAAAAAGGCTTACCGGAAAAAGGGGCTGCCGCTTGTCGGCAGCCCCGATTTTCATGAAGAAGCCCCGGGCACTAATTTATGGGTTGAAAACCGATATAATCGGAAGCCTCAGGGTAAAACAAAATAGCAGATTTAAGGAAGATATTTATGGAAACAAAAGAACGCCTCAGAGCTTTTAAGCCTGAAAAGGTTTTCGGAAAATGGTACGGGATAGTCCTGCTCGTCTTTTTCGCCGTTGTTTTCTGGGGATTTTTTAAGATCCTTACTCCGAATAATTTCGGCGATCCGGACAGATTGTATTCCTATTTCCAATCGAGCATTCAATACGCCGTCGGGGCATGTGGCTTCTATTTCATTGTGGTTATGGGGCTGTTTGATTTCAGTATCGGCGCGAACGTAGTGCTTTCGTCCATCGTGGGGGTCCTGCTTTCAAAGCATTTCGGTTATGCGGGATTGCTGATAGGAAGCCTCGCGTGCGGCACGCTTATCGGCCTTATGAACGGATTTTTATACACCAGGCTTAAAATACCCTCCATGATTGTTACGGTCGGATTGATGCTGATCCTCGAGAGCGTGGCGTCGTTCGTCGCGGGGGGCGTCAAACAGACGCTGGACAAATCCTTATTGGGTTTCGCTCAGGCTCCGGGCAATATAATATTGGCTTTTGTCGCGTTCCTGCTGGTCGCTTTTATTTTGAAATTTACGAGAATCGGAACGTATTGCAACGCAATAGGAAGCAACGAGTTCGTGGCTAGCAATATGGGCATCGACGTAAACAAATATAAGCTATTGGGATTCGTGCTTCTTCATTTTTTCGTGGGCATAATGGCTATACTTACGGTCAGTTACGGAGGTTCGATGACGGCCACGACCAACATGCAGACGCTGGGCCTGAACTTCACTCCTCTTATGGGCTGTTTTTTCGGCCTTGCTTTCAGGAAATATACGAACCCGGTCATAGCCATGGTCGTAGGCGAATTTATAATTAAAATAATCTTCAGCGGATTCGTCGCTTTGGGCGCCCCGACCACAATCCAGAACGTCGTTACGGGAGCGGCGCTTCTTATAATAGTTGCGCTCACGACAAGGACCGCCAAAGGCGCAGTTGTCAAATGAGGAGGACAAAATGGGAGAAATAGTGTTGCAGGCTGAAAACGTAAGCAAATCCTTCGGAATAACGAGAGCCGTCCGCAACGTTTCGCTGTCTTTCAACAGGGGCGAAGTAAGAGGCCTTATCGGAGAAAACGGTTCCGGGAAATCCACCTTCGTTTCGATGCTCTGCGGGATACACACGATCGACAAAGGAAGGTTCCTGCTCGAAGGCAAGGAACTGAAAGTGAAGAATCAGGTTGAAGCTAACCGAAAGGGAGTTTCGATAATAGTGCAGGAAATGGGCACCTTGTCCGGCCTTACCGTCGCTGAAAACATATTTTTCGGCAACGAAGACAAGTTCGTAAAATACGGCATTAAAAATACGACCGCGATGAACCGGGAAACGTCGCGCCTTCTTGAAAAGTACGGTTTTAGCCATATTAACGCTTCAACGATGATCGACCATTATGATTTTGAGACAAGGAAACTGGTGGAAATAGTAAAGGCGACGTATTTTAATCCCAAGATCGTCGTCGTGGACGAAACGACGACGGCTTTAAGCCAGTTCGGTCGCGAAGAGCTTTATAAACATATAAAACGCATTAAGGAAGAGGGGAATACGGTAATATTTATTTCGCATGACCTCTTGGAAGTCATCAACGTTACCGATACGATCTCCGTGCTGCGCGACGGCGAACTGATAGATACGGTCAAAAGCTGCGACGTTACCGAGGACGAATTGAAGCGCCTTATGGTGGGCCGCGAATTGGGGAGCCATTATTACAGGACGGACTACGGAGAAGCGGTATCCGGCGAACCGGTGCTAAAAGTTGAAGGGGTATGCGTCGAGGGGCATGTCAGGGACGTCAGTTTCGAGCTTCATAAGGGAGAGATACTCGGGATCGGGGGGTTAAGCGAATGCGGCATGCACGAATTGGGTAAAGCCGTTTTCGCCGCGTCGTACGACAGGACCGGCAAGGTAAGATTGGCGCGCGGAACCGAGATAAATTCGATTCCCGATGCGATAAGGCACAGGGTCGCCTATGCGTCCAAAGACCGCGAGAACGAGTCGCTGGTCATAAACGCCACGATAGGGGACAATATCTGCCTGCCTTCTATAGACGACCTCGCCGAAAGAGGGATATTGAAAAAGAAAAAGATGGACAGGTTCGCGAAGAAATACGCGGACATGCTGAGCGTGAAAATGACCGGGATTGGCCAGTTTGTTTCGGACTTGTCGGGCGGAAATAAGCAAAAGGTCGTGCTTGCGCGTTGGATTGGCAAGGATTCGGACGTAATAATTCTTGACAGCCCTACGCGCGGTATAGACGTTAAGGTTAAAGCCGACATTTACGCGCTAATGAGCGAACTGAAAAGCAAGGGGAAGTCGATAATTATGATCTCCGAGGAAATACAGGAGCTTTTGGGAATGAGCGACCGGATCCTGATTATGAAAGACGGGAAAATAAACGGCGAATTCATGCGGGCGCCTGAACTGGGCGAAGAAGACCTCATTGTGAGAATGGTTTAAGAGGTGGTATAAATGCCGGAACAAGTGATACAGGAAATAACAAACGTAAAAACGGAAGGGGGCAGCGCCTTCAATCGGGTCATACGCGGCATAATGCCGCTTATAGGACTCGCCGCGATCTTTTTGGTTTTTTACATACTGACCGACGGGAAACTGGTCAAGGGAAATAACGTCGAGCTGATACTCAGCCAGGTTTATACCCTTATGATAGCTTGCACTGGAGTATTTTTAGTGATGACCGTAGGGGGCCTGGATTTTTCTCAGGGGTCCATATTGGGGATTTCCTCGATAGTGATAAGCTACTTGTCATTCTACAGCATACCCTTGGCGGCAGTCGCGGGCGTGGCGGCAGGAGCGCTCATAGGCGTGATAAACGGATTCGTCCATGTCAGATTCAAGATAATGTCGTTTATCGTGACGATATGCACCATGTTCCTGTTCAGAGGGCTTTGCGCATATCTTACGACGAACGCGCCGGTAGCCGCCGTTCCGGGGATTACCGCTCTTAACGCGCTGCTTTGGTTCAAACTGCTGTGCACGGTCGCGGTGTTGCTGATAGTATACCTTGCTTTCCGTTACACAAAGCTCGGAATTTCCTTGAAAGCGATAGGCGCCGGCGAAACAGCGGCCCGTTTTTCGGGGATACGCGTGGATTTGATGAAATTCATTGTGTTTGTGCTGGCGGGCGCGATAACGGGTTTCGCCGCTTTTCTCAACGTAGTAAAAGTGGGTTCGATAACCTCGACTTCTGGGAGCCAGCTTGAGACGCAGATACTGATCGCGCTGGTGCTTGGCGGAATGCCTATCTCGGGCGGCGTGAAGGTGCGCTTTTACAATATTATTGTGGGAACGCTTATCTTCGTCATATTGAACAACGGCTTGGTGATGGTAGGCCTTGACGCCGCGCAGCAGCAATTGATAAAAGGCATTATATTCGTAATCGTCGTCGCGCTGACGATCGACAGAAAAACTTTAAGGGTAATTAAATAAGTGTGGCAATGAGGTATGGCGGAAAAGGAAAGATCGGGAAACAAGAATCTTAAATACGTAAAGCTTTACGAATGGATAACCGCGTGCATCTACAACGGCGAAATAAGATATGGCGAAAAGCTCCCTTCGGAGGCCATGCTGTGCAAAAAATTCGAGATTTCGCGACAAACGGTTCGTACAGCGATGGACTTTCTTGAAAAAGACGGGTTTGTCAGGCGAGTACAGGGAAGCGGCACGTTCGTAGCGTATGATATGCTTGGAAAAGGCAAGAACCAGAAGACGGTGGGGCTTCTTATAAGCTATTTTACCAAATATCTGTTCCCCCATGTGTTTTCCGGGATCGAATCGGAATTATCAAAATCGAACATCGGCATCGACATCGCTGTAACCTACAACCAAATCAATGTCGAGACGATGTTTCTGGAAAGAATGCTCCATTCAAACGTGTCGGGCATTATAATTGAAGGGACGAAATCCGCGTTTCCGAATCCGAACACGAACCTTTACAACGCGTTGCAGCAGCGCGGCATACCGATAATATTTTTCCACAACCATTACAGCAATTTTAATTTCAGCGCCGTGGAGATGAGCGACGAGCAATGCGTCTATTTGCTGACTAAGAAGCTTATCGAAAACGGGCACAAGCGTATTGCGGGAATATTCAAATTCGACGATTTGCAGGGGGTCGAGCGTTATAAGGGGTTCCTGCGGTGCATGGCCAACAACAGGCTTAAAATCGATGACCAGTGCGTAAAATGGTATTCCACTGAGGATTTTGAAAACAGCTTTTCCCGCAAGAGCCTGAACGCGTTCCTGAAAAAGATATCTGATTGTACGGCGATAGTGGTGTATAACGATGAGATCGCGGTTGAAATGCTAAACTTTTTCAAATCGAAAGGGATACGCGTCCCCGATGACATTTCGATGGTGTCCGTCGACGATACGGATCTTTTACGAATGTCCAACATACATATTGTCAGCGCGGTTCATCCAAAGAAAGAACTGGGGCGGAAGGTCGCCGAGAACATGGTGAAGATGATCAACGATAAAAACTGGAGGTATAAGGACTATTCATACAAGTTTCCTCCCGAGATAAGCGACGGAGATTCTATAAAGGATATACGAAACGAGGTCAAATTGGCAAAGGCAAAACAAATTTTAGGAGGAGAATATGAAAATTTGGAGCAGCGGAAGGGCTTATCTCGGGATAGAAGTCGGCTCGACTCGTATAAGGGCGGTGCCTATCAATAAGGAGCACAAGCCTGTGGCGTCTGGCTGCCAGACAAAGGGAAACCGGTTTACGGGCGGTATCTAAGACATATTCGCAGGAAGATATCCGGGCAGGTCTCCGGTAATGCTTCTTGCGGCTTGCCGTTGGCTATGAAAAAAACGGTGGTGGAAGCTTAAAACCGTAAGCGTCTTGGCATATCGGAGATGTTGCGCGGCACATGGCGTCCGACGACGAGGGGGTATTGCGCAGTTTCGGCCAAACGCAACGCTACGAACGACGAGGCCGCCGATACTGCAGATGAGGCTGTTCGGTATGGGGACGGAATTTTCCGGGGTGCGGTTCGTTAACGGGAAATGCTGTAACAGAAACTTTTCCGAAAAAAGCCGTCGGTGGAATGATTTAAATATAAATTGTCAATTTAGCAGCAAGAGAACGGAGGACAAGGAAATATGGCGTACAAGTTTTGGTTTGCGGTCGGGAGCCAGCATCTTTACGGACCGGAGGTGCTGGAGGAGGTCGCCGCGCACGGAAGCGTAATGGCGCAAGGGTTTAACGGCGACGAGAACATACCGTACGAAA
>Ga0078972_1012193_pt1 | contig 14919 bp, 13 predicted proteins | sample YelNatPaOPGAMG01_FD_67568 | JGI IMG/M metagenome (GOLD analysis project Ga0078972, IMG submission 67568) | Hot spring thermophilic microbial communities from Obsidian Pool, Yellowstone National Park, USA - OP-RAMG-01 (SPADES assembly) (version 2) | ecosystem: Environmental > Aquatic > Thermal... | reverse complement strand
CGAAGATTCCAGTACTGCTGCCATGAGTGATACTACCTTGGACTGTAAATTCCAGAAGGCAGGTGTTCCACCTCACATTGGCACACAGGGCGGTTGCCGGCCTATTTCGCAGCGTGTCCGGGCGTGTCCGTCGAGCTGACCCTGATCAACCGCCAAGTCGACCTTGTGGAGGAGGGGTATGACCTGGTGTTCCGCGTGGGCGAGCTGCGCGATAGCGGGCTGATCGCTCGCCGGCTGGCGCCCCAGCGGTTCGTGTTGTGCGCCGCACCGTCGTACCTACGGACCGCCCCGCCACTGCGCACACCGTCCGATCTTGCCCACCACGAGTGCCTGCTGTTCCTGAGGGGAAGGTATCGCGACACGTGGACCTTCGACGGACCGGACGGACGCATGACCGTGCCGGTGTCGGGACGGCTGTCGGCAGATCACGGGGGATCGCTGTTGCAGGCAGCTTTCGCCGGCCTGGGCATTCTTCTGCAACCCAGCGTACTGGTGGCCGGTGCGATCGAGCAGGGCCGCCTCGTGGCGCTGCTGGAGGCCTACTCCGTTCCGACTCTTGCGCTGCACGTGCTCTACGCGCCGGACCGTCGCGTGACGCCGAAGCTGCGGAGTTTTCTGGATTTCACGGTGCAGGCGTTCGGCGACCATTGAGTGTCGCTGGGCACTCGGACATCGTTAGTACCCGACTGGTCCACCTTGACGGACTCTGCCTCGGTACGGCCGAGGTCCGCCGCGTCGACTGAGTGGGCCACCACCCTGCACCGATCGGAGCGGCGGTCGACAGTTGGTAGCTCTCGGATCGTCGGATCGGAACAATATGCTGGCGTACCGGGTTGGTGGCACCAGGATTGCTGTATCCGTCGGTAAATCCGCATCTGGTGGCTGAGGCTGTCTCCGGCGACACTCTGCGCCGTGTGCTGACGCAGGAGTGTGCCGATGGCGAGGAACCGACTTTTACCTTCACGGCGCCGGGAAGACATCCGGGCCTGGTGGGACGAACACCTGGCTGCCCAGCGTAAATCAGGCCAGACCCAGGCCGCCTACTGCCGAGCGCAGGGGCTGGATCCGAAGCACTTTAGCCTCTGGAAGGGCAAACTGCAGGCGACCGTGGTGGCGAGTGCGCCTCGCATGGTCCCGGTGGTGGTTGCTCCCACTGCGGAACCGCCGGCATCCGCGATGCCGGAGACGGCGAGCGCTTCGCCGTGCGGCGTTGAAGCCAGGCCGGCGAGGATCCGGATTTACTGCAACGTCGGTTCACCGTCGCGGGGTGTCAAGGGGACGCTGCGCTCGATGTCGGGGTTTAGCGGCAGAAGGGGATCTCCCGCGCGGCTCTCTGGGACCCGAGAGGCGCCCGGAACCTCCTGGACCGAATCGTTCGAGCAGAAAATCAATAAATGCCCGGACTCTCGCGGGCAGATGCTGGTGGCTCAGGTAAACAGCATACAGACTGAAGGCGGGTGCCTGCAGATCCTCCAGGAGTCGCAATAGGCGGCCGTGGCGCAAATCCTCCGCGACGATGAATTCAGGCTGCAGGATGATTCCTCCACCGGCGACGGCCAGGCGTCGCAGGAGATCTCCATTGGTGGCATGAACCGCAGGATGCACGCGCACGGTGACAGTGTCCCCGGTTGCATCCGTGAATGCCCAATCATCTCCTGACCAGAGATATTTGTAGCTCAAGACCTCGTGGCTCGCGAGGTCGGCCGGTTCCCTGGGCGCGCTACGCCGTCGCAGATAGTCGGGCGCCGCGCAGAGCACCATGTCGATTGACGCGATGCGTCTGGCGATGAGGTGGTTCTCCAATTCCGTGGCGATGCGCAGCGCGACGTCGAAGCCCTCGTTGGCGAGATCCACGACTCGATCGGAGAGATCGATATCCAGCTTCAGTTTCGGGTAACGGGCACGAAACAGCGGGAGCTCTTCGGCGAGGCGCAGTACCCCAAATGACAGCGGGGCAGAGAATTTGAGCGTCCCGGTCGGGTGGACAGTTCCGGCAGCCGCATTCGATTCCGCTTCCGCGATCTGTTCGAGTATGGCCCGCGCTCGGACGCAATCGCGGTGCTTTATACCCGCCCTTGCGTACCGTGAAAACACATGAGCGTGGAACGGTCATGAGGTAGTCAATCTCGCGGGCGACCGCCTGCTGACAATGAATGTCCGCCATGCGGACGTCAACATCGTCGATTTTGAGTCACTCGCCGCACGTTGCCCATCAGCGCACGCGTGGTGGATGACCAAGCCCTGATTCGCGGGGACGTTGACACGTTCCTTGGCCGGTTCGAATGCGCAACTTTCCTGGTGGCCCTCGCGAACGATCGGGCGGTGCGCCGTCCGTTCGGTGGTGAGCTCCCAGGCCGCCGGGCTTGTCCTCGGACACATCTCTGACTATACCCAATCCTTGCAAAAAATCGGCCTGATGGCCCTCAGGCAGCGACCCTCAAGTAATGCAACAGCTCGTCTTGCACGTCAGGATTGGCAGACAAGGTCAGCGTGAGGCGGCCTTTGGGAGTCGTCAAGCGACCGGCCCGTTGGATCAGCCTCATTCTGCGGGTGCCGAGACGCACGAACGACCACCACGGGGCGCGCTGCTCGGTGGTGCAGCGCGCAGGCTCCTCGACCGACATCTGCAGCTCACGGTTGAGGTTGTGGGCCATGATCGCCGAGAGCAGCCAGGTCTGATTGGCGGCGCGGCGTCTGCAGGGGATGTAATCCATCTGGGTCTGGGACTTCAGTTCCGCGAAGATCGCCTCCTGCGCGCCGCGACCGTTGTGCAGCGCCAGGAGCTTGCGCGCCGAGAGCGTGGCGTTGGTGAGGATCACCTTGAACTGGTAGCCGTATTCGTAGGGAGCGAACAGATTCAGCTGCAAGGGTCCTTTGCGCTGTTTCGGCTCACGGGTGCGGATGAAGATGAAACGCCGCGTCTCCTTCCAGCAGTTCGGCTTCCAGTAGCATTCGAAGAACTTCACGCCGTCATCGGCACGGTGCCAGAGCAGGCGCTTCTCGACCTTCCTTTTCAGCTGCGTGAGGCGCTCGAAGGGTACCGAGATCGTGTATTGGATGCCGAGCGCATCGAGCGCGTGGACGATCTCCTCGGAGAAGAACGCGCAGTCCATGCGCACCTCGAGAATCACGTGGGGCAGGATTTCCCGGATTTCATTGAGGCAGGCTAGGATGAACGCGCGAGCGCCGTTCGAGTCATGCACATTGCCGGGGCGGTGCCAGACATCGAGGACTTGCCCGGTCTGTGCTACGGTACAGAACAGAGGATAGTAGCTCCGTTGCCCTTGTCGAGTAGGCGCAGGCCATTGCGGGCCCGCGCCCCTCTGAGAACCGGACATGCAAGTTGGCCCCGCATCCGGCTCAAGCATGGAATAAGCCCCCCTTTCGAGGAGCCGGTACTCGGTGATCGCTCGCGGAGGTCTCTCCGTTGGCGATACGGAATGGACGTTGACAGGAAGAGTGCAGCAGTTTCAAATTGGTGAGTGAGCGAGTACCACCGGACTTGAATGGGATGACGGGTTGAACTACCCATCGATCCTCTTCGTCGATGAGTTGACCGCATCCAGGGCAGGTGCCTTCTTGCTGCTGCCAGAGTCGTTTTGAGAAGCTGCTATCCTGCAGTCGCTCCAACATACGCGAGCGTTTGCGCTGCGCGAAGTAAGAGTCCCAAGCCGGATCGAATGGGTTGGCGTCCGATTTAACTCTGACGTGCCGGACGATCCGAGTATCTGAGGCTGAAAACAGCGCCAGCAGTCTCGGTGTGCCGTTGTACCCTCGGGTTTGGGTCGCAAACACCCCGTGTCGATGACCAAGGGTCCGGAAGTATTTGAACCGAACCCATTCGCACGATTTATTCGGGTGTCTGCGCCGCGCCCGGCGCCACAGTGCTCGCCAAATGTGGTTATCCACCGCCGCGTACGTCCTCTTTGCGACGACGTGCCGATGGTAATTGGCCCAGCCCCTGATCTTGGGGTTGAGCAAATTAATCAGGGTTTCCTGCTTCGCCGAGCGGTTCAACCTGATGGTCTCCCGGACGCTGTCCAAAAACGCTTTCACGTTTCTGGCGGACGGCTTGATGAGAAGCGTGCCGTCGTATTTGCGTACATTCTGTCCGAGAAAGTCGAAGCCCTCCGAAATATGCGTTATCGCAGTCTTCTCTTGTGAAAGCTGAAGACCCCGTTCGGCGAGGAATGCCTCGACGCACGGCTTGACTTCCTGCGCCAGCATTTCTTTCGAGTTGCCGGTAATGATGAAGTCATCGGCATATCTCACTAACCGCACGCGGAAGCGGGTGATGGCGGATCGTGGCCGGCCAAATCGCTCAGCCAGTACCGCCTCCAGTCCGTCCAGTGCGATGTTCGCGATCGTTGGCGAGGCGATTCCTCCTTGTGGAGTGCCTGCCTCCGTTGGGAAGAGCTTCCCGGATTCCACATATCCAGCTTTGAGCCAGTCCGAGAGAACCTTCTTGTTCATCGGGACGTGATCTTCGAGCCATCCGTGTCCGAAGTTGTCGAAACAGCCCTTGATATCTCCCTCGAGAATCCAGGGCGCGGAGTCCCCCTGTGTGCCAATGTGAGGTGGAACACCTGCCTTCTGGAATTTACAGTCCAAGGTAGTATCACTCATGGCAGCAGTACTGGAATCTTCGATGAACCCCGATCCGTCAAGTTCGATCCCGGGCATCCCGTCAGGAGCCCGTAGGGCGAGTGACGGGATGCCCGGGTCAGCCGCGCGGCCCGACCCCGAGGTCGTGGCGGTGGCCCGGCGACGGCAGTTTTCCATCGGGCAGAAGCGCGCACTTCTGGCTGAGGCGGACCGCTGCAAGGCGGCCGGCACGCTGGGGGCATTCCTGCGCAGCGAGCGCATCTATTCCTCGATGCTCTCGAGCTGGCGCCGGCAGGTGGAGGCGGCCGATCGGGTGGCGCTGGCCCCGAAGAAGCGCGGTCCGAAGCCTGACCCGTCAGCGCGGCAGATCGAGCAGCTCAATCGCGACAACGCTCGCCTGCGGCGCAAGCTCGAGCGGGCGGAACTGATCATCGAGGCCCAAAAAAAATTGTGCGTGGCCTTGGGACTCCCGACTGCGGACCAGACGAGCGGGAACGAGTGATGCGCTCGGTGAATGATCTTGCGGTGCATGTCGGGATGAAAGCGGCCTGCCAGGCGTTCGGACTGAACCGTGGGTTCGTGTACCGCGATCGAACCCGGCACCGCGCCATCGGCCCGCGGCGCGCGCCGCCGGCGCGGCCGCGACCCCCGTTGTCACTCTCGAGCCTCGAGCAGCAGGTGCTGCTCGAGGTGCTCGACAGCGAGCGCTTCGCCGATGTGGCTCCACCGACGGTCTATGCCACCTTGCTCGACGAAGGTCGGTATCACGGCTCGATCCGCACCATGTACCGGCTCCTGGCGGCCCGCAACCAAAGCGGTGAGCGGCGCAATCAGCGCGTACACCCCGTCTACGCCAAGCCCGAGCTGCTTGCAGTGCGACCCAGGGAAGTCTGGAGTTGGGACATCACGAAATTGAAGGGTCCGGGCAAATGGACGTGCTTTCACTTGTACGTCATCCTCGACATCTTCAGCCGCTACGTCGTCGGATGGATGCTCGCGCAGCGGGAATCTGCACAGCTCGCCGAGCAATTCATCGCCGAGACTCTGCAGAAGGAGAACATCGCACCGGGGACGCTCACACTGCATGCCGATCGCGGCACGAGCATGCGCTCAAAGCCCGTGGCGGCGCTGCTGATCGATCTGGAGGTCGCCAAGACCCACAGCCGTCCACACGTCTCAGATGACAATCCGTACTCCGAGGCGCAGTTCAAGACCCTGAAATACCGTCCCGACTTCCCTGAACGGTTCGGCTCGATCGAGGACGCCCGCGCGCACTGCCAGCAGTTCTTCCACTGGTACAACCACGAGCACCGCCACAGCGGCATCGGCCTGATGACCCCGGCCGCCGTGCACGACGGAACCGCTGCAGCACTGCGCGCGCAACGAGCCCTCGCGCTCGATGCCGCCTTCGCTGCACATCCCATCCGCTTCAAGGGCATCGCCCCGAAGCCACCGGAGCTACCGACCGCAGCCTGGATCAATCCGCCGAAAAAGGAGATGACACCACCCTCGACCGCACCCGCTTGCTCTCTAATCTCATGACACCAGGTGTTCCAATCTCATTGACACGTTCCGTCCTTCTGCGCCAGCAAGCTGAACACGCGTGCGATCGCATCCTGCGTGCCTCGACTTCGACGAAAGCCGTAGGAGTGAGGATCGGATCGTGTTTCCGCCACGGGCTCCAGGCCTTGCAGATGCAAGGCCTGTTGAGCGCGAATAATCATGGCGGGGATTCCCAGAGGGCGCATCTTGTCGCTACCACGCTTGGGGATGTACACCCGGCGTAGCGGCTGCGGTCGAAGACCGCGGCTGCCCAACCGCTGGATGGCTTGCCACTTGGCTCCCGGGTTGGACCATACCTCGCCATCCACACCCGGTGTTCGCTTGCCATCGTTTTCCGACACTCGTTTGACGGCCAATGCCTTGGCCGAGAACGAGTTGACCAGGAACCTTTGCAGGGCTTTCACCCGGCGCCAATCCTGTTCACGAGTTGCCTTGGCGATACGGGTCTGCAGTCTCCTCACACGACGATGTGCGACAGGCCAGTCAATCTGGTCCCATTCGCTAACGTCACGGGAGACCGCAGAATCCGCTTGCGCAGATTGCATTCTTGCTTGCCTCCTGTTGAGGGGATTCGGCATACGCTCTCGCCTTACCACACCACGCGGAAGTCAGCGCCCCTTTCGGGTAGAGCACGTTGTCTCCTATCCGGGCGATTACCGCCCGGCATTCGCTTTCTCCGCAATCCGTTGCCCGCTGTCCCATCGCACGCTTTGCAGCTCGCAGACCCGGCCGGCCCATCCGGACGGGAGGACAACGGGTTTACCGAGTTCCACGACGATGACCCGATGGGGAGGGTGCTACCTATCTACCGGCGGTACTGTGTCAGTGTGTTCCGAAGAAAAAAGCGAAACATCCGACCGCATGCCTTTTGGCCCAGGCGCATACAGCTACTTTCGCCTGTCAACAATCACGGTAGTAACGGCAGTTCACCTGAGTTCACCCGACCACCGAGCCTAGCCCCTCATCCGCCTATAGCTGGCAGAATCCGGGGTCGTTCCTCGCGGATCGACTCCGCCGCTTGCGCGGGGGTACATTGTCCGAGCGCTTTGGACGGCTCCTCACGGAATCCGCCGTAGCCCGTAGGCTCATTGATGACTGAACACCAAGTCGGTTCCACCTCTCTTCAAGCAGGTAGTCCGACAATCATCGCCGTAGCTTCACGCCACTATGAGGAACACCTCCTTAGCGACTCTCGTCGCACTCTTCTTTTTGTTGTACCCGACCGCCGTGCCCTCCGCCATGCGCGTGGTGCCGATCACCGAGCCGTCGAAGTCCAGCGTCAAGCGTGCCGGTGCGTGCTTCTTCAGCCGCTCGAGCACCAGCGAGCGCGAGAGCCGGCGCAGCTCCTTCACCGCCGTCTTGTCCATGCCATCGAGCGTGCGACTGACGGTCGCCACATCCGGCAGACGCTTCAGCCCCAGCGTGCGCTTCACCATCGGGTCGTCCTGGTAATAGCGCAGGTCCGAGAGTCGCCGGTAGCCGATCAGCAGATGCACGATCAAGAGCATCACGATCGAGGTGTGCCCGAAGATGGGGCTGACCTTCAGATGACTGAAGCACCCGCGCAGCCGGCTCTTCAGCCCCAGGCGCTCGAACAAGGGTTGGAACACCACGAGACCGGCGAACGAGGTCAGTTGCTGGTCCTCGAAACGGATCTCCGGCAGCGCGCGGGCTTTCCAATGGACTTCGGCCTTGCTATGCTTCATCCAGACGGCTCCTTCTTTGGTGAGATTGTTGTGTTGCAACTCAATCATACCAGAGTTGAAGCCGTCTTTTCGTTTCATACCAACACTTTCGCCCTTCCGCAACTCTCACCCGAGGTGAGAGTTGCGGAACCGCCGAACGGCGCATCTCGGGCTGGAATCACAGCCTCCGGAGCATCGGCGGCCGAAATTTTATGCACCTGGCGGGTCGAGATAGCCGTTGAGGGCGCAGGTCGTCCAGATGGAGCGGGTCTCGATGCGCCCGTGGCCCGAGGAGGTCTCGCTGAAGTGGGCGCTCGCCGGGCGGTCGGCGAAGTAGCGCTCGAGGTCGGCGAGCAGCGCCGGATGATTGCCTTTGACGGTGAAGTGGTAATGACCGAGACGGTTTCGCACGAACTGTGCGATGGAGCGTTGCGTCAGCAGCGCGTCGGCGCTGATGTCCTTGTCCGTAAGGTCCAGCGGCTCGAGCAGCGGGATGGCGGTTTTGATCTCGTTGGTCTGCTTGAGCGTGTCCGGATCGCCCGCTACGGGCAGAGTGCCGACTTTTTTTGACTGTAGCAGGCGCCGGTTTCATGGCCGATGACGCTCATGATGTGGGTGCGTGCGCCGCTGTCGTCGATGGCGTTGCACATCGTTTTGCCATCGATCGCGAGACTTGAGTCCTGCGGGGCGAACTGCCTGTTCCAGCGTTGCAGGGCCTGCTCGAGGTGCTGCGGATCGGTACGCATCAGCACGTCGCGGATGACTCCGAAGCTGGGCACCAGATACTCACCGCGCACGCGCCGGCAGCGAAAGCGCGCCCGGGCGCTCTGGGAGAGATTCTCAGCCCACTCGGCCATGTGCTTGTAGCCGCGCGCCCCGCACAGCGTTGCGGCCGCGGCGATCGAGAGCACCACGTGCAGCGGATGGCGCCGGCCTTGGCCGCGGCGCGGATCGGGAATCTGGCGGAAGAATTCCGGCAAGGACTGCATTTGGGCGGCGGTGAGCATCAGCTTCGGTACTCCTCGAGCATACGAGGCCGGCAGATCGGCTGCCGACAACACGGCACGCGCCTGCGGGCACAGCGGGCGCAGCAAGACGGTCTTGGGCGCGTCGCTCGTGGCGCTATAGCCGCCCTGGCGGCGCCGGTAGCCGAGGGTGGAGCCGACCTCGATCCAGTTGGCCGCCCGATAGAGCGTGCCGCGGTGCCGTCGTGGATCGACGAAGGTCTCGAGCAACAGAATCGGATGCCCGAACGCCTCGAGCCAATCGGCACACAGGCGCCGCTCGCACAGCGCGAGGATGCGCGAGGCGACATTCGGACGGTGCCAGGCGGGCAAAACGCAATACCGGGTGTTATTCGCCAGCAGGTGCAACCGCGCGTACTGCTGGCGATAGCTCCAGCCGATCCAGCGGTCCCGCGCGGAAATCTTCAATGCGGCCGCCGAGAAGCTCAGCAGCGCCACCCACTCCTCGCGCCAGCTCGCCACGTACCACAGCGTCTCGCCAATCTTCCCCAGCGCCCCGAGGTAATGGTGCGCCTGCATCAGCTCCTGGTAGCGTCCGCTCTCCTCCGGCCGCACCCGCCGCACCTGGATATCTTTGAGCACTCACACCCCGCCCATGGCCTCAACTGCCGCTGCGCCCCGTATACGGCATCGCAGTGGGGAAGTCCAGCCCGGGGAACACTGCCCTTATCGGTCAGGCGCTTGGCCGCAGCGCTGATTCACCCTGCCCTGGCCGCGCGCCCGCCTGGAGTTTGGAGGCCGAATGGGTTAGAATAAAAAGCTGACCCATATGATTTGATACGGCATGACACACACTTTCCCGGCGGGCGGGGTGTCACGCAGCGGTGAGAACATCCGCAAAGCCCTGATTTGCGGCTCGGTGGCGTTCGATTCCATCATGCGCTTCGAGGGCCGCTTCCGCGACCACATCCTGCCCGAACAGATCCATATCCTTAACGTCTCGTTCCTGGTGCCGCAGCTGCGGCGCGAGTTCGGCGGCTGCGCCGGCAATATTGCCTACAACATGCGCCTGCTCGGCGATGTCGGCTCGCCCATGGCGACCGTCGGCAGCGATTTCGGGCCGTATCGCGCGTGGCTTGAGGCGACCGGCGTCCCGCTCGAGCACGTGCGTGTGGTCGAGCAGGAGCTGACTGCGCAGGCGTTCATCACGACCGATCTGGACGACAACCAGATCACCGCTTTTCACCCTGGTGCGATGCAACACTCGCATCTGAACAAGGTGAGCGCGGCGCGCGACATCGCGCTCGGGGTGATCGCGCCCGACGGGCGAACCGGAATGATCGAGCATGCGGCCGAATTTGCCGCGGCCGGCATACCCTTCATGTTCGACCCCGGCCAGGGGCTGCCGATGTTCAGCGGCGCGGAGCTCGCACGCTTCATCGAGCAGGCGACCTGGGTGGCGGTCAACGATTACGAGTGGCAGTTGCTGCAGCAGAAGACGGGCCTGAGCGGCGCGCAGGTCGCCGAGCGCGTCGAGGCGCTCATCGTCACGCGCGGGTCGCAGGGCTCGAGCATCTTCACCGGCGGGCGGCGCATCGACATTCCCTGTGCCAAGACCCGTGCGGTGGTCGATCCCACCGGCTGCGGGGATGCCTACCGGGCCGGCCTGCTCTACGGCCTGCTGCACGGACTCGACTGGGAAACCACCGGACGGGTCGCCGCGCTCATGGGCGCGATCAAGATCGAGTCGCGGGGAACACAGAATCACCGGCTTTCGCGTGCGGCCATCGCCGAGCGGATGAGCGAGAGCTTCGGGGCCGATGCGGCGCGGGCCGCGTTCGCCGGGCCGGCTGCCTCCCCATCCTCTGAAACTGAACTCTTCACGGGAACGAACTGATGACCAACCGCTACCTCTTTACCTCCGAGTCGGTCTCCGAAGGACATCCCGACAAAGTCTCCGACCAGATTTCCGACGCCGTGCTGGATGCGATCCTGGCGGTCGATCCGCGCGGCCGCGTGGCGTGCGAGACGCTGATCAAGACCGGTGTCGTGATCGTCGCCGGCGAAGTGACCACGTCCGCCTGGGTCGACATCGAGGAGCTGGTACGCAAGACCGTTCTCGACATCGGCTACAACACCTCGGATATGGGTTTCGACGGCGCGAGCTGCGGAGTGATCAACATCATCGGCAAGCAGTCCCCGGACATCGCCCAGGGTGTGGACCGCAGCGATGAGCGTGCCCAGGGCGCCGGCGACCAGGGTCTGATGTTCGGTTACGCGACCAACGAGACCGACGTGCTGATGCCGGCGCCGATCACGCTGGCGCACCGGCTGGTGAAGCGCCAGGCCGAGGTGCGCAAGTCCGGCAAGCTTCCCTGGCTGCGTCCCGATGCGAAGAGCCAGGTCCCCCTGCGCTACGAGGACGACAAGCCGGTCGGGCTCGAGGCGGTGGTGCTCTCGACGCAGCACGCCCCGGAGGTGAGCACCGAGGATCTGCGCGAGGCGGTGATGGAGGAGATCCTCAAGCCGGTGCTGCCGGGCGAGTGGGTCGACAAGAGCACGCAGTTTCACATCAATCCGACCGGACGGTTCGTCATCGGCGGCCCGGTCGGCGACTGCGGACTCACCGGCCGCAAGATCATCGTCGACACCTACGGCGGATTTGCCCGCCACGGCGGCGGCGCGTTCTCCGGCAAGGACCCCTCCAAGGTCGACCGCTCGGCGGCTTATGCGGCCCGCTACGTCGCCAAGAACATCGTGGCGGCCGGGCTCGCCGCGCGCTGCGAGGTGCAGGTGTCCTACGCCATCGGCGTCGCGGAGCCGACCTCGATCATGATCGAGACCTTCGGCACCAGCCGGCTGTCGCGCGAGCAGCTCACCCGCCTGGTGCGCAAGCACTTCGACCTGACGCCGTACGGACTGCGCCAGATGCTCGATCTGGCACGCCCGATTTACCGCAAAACCGCCGCCTACGGGCACTTCGGCCGCACCGAGCCGGAGTTCAGCTGGGAGCGCACCGACCGGGCGGAGGCCCTGGCCGAGGACGCCAAGGCGAGTAAGGCGGCCTGAATCTGAGGTCCGGCGGCCGCCGTGTGAGCGGCGCCGCCGGACCTCAATTGCCGTCGCACGGTGCGGCGGCACGGCGCTACTCGAGGAGCGTTGCGACGGGCCGGCGGCCCTTCTTCGGCTGCCACCTGCCAGGCTCGAGAAGCGCGACTGTGTGTCACACGGCGCTCAATGAACCCATTGGAGCATTCACCATGAACGCCACCCTGAAATCGGCTGCCCAGCCGACGGACTGCAAAGTCGCCGACCTGACGCTTGCGGACTGGGGCCGCAAGGAAATCCTGATCGCCGAGACGGAAATGCCGGGTCTGATGGCGATCCGCGAGGAATATGCGGCCGCTCAGCCGCTGGCTGGTGCACGCATCAGCGGCTCTCTGCACATGACGATCCAGACCGCGGTGTTGATCGAGACGCTGCAGGCGCTCGGTGCGCAGGTGCGCTGGGCCTCCTGCAACATCTACTCGACCCAGGACCATGCGGCTGCGGCAATTGCCGCGCGCGGCACGCCGGTGTTCGCCTTCAAGGGCGAGACGCTGGAGCAATACTGGGACTACACGCACCGCATTTTCGATTGGCCGGACGGTCACTTCACCAACATGATTCTTGACGACGGTGGCGATGCGACGCTGCTGATGCATCTCGGCGTGCGCGCCGAGGCGGACCTGACCGTGATCGCCAATCCCGGCAGCGAGGAGGAGAAGGCGCTGTTCGCCGCGATCCGCGCCAAGCTCGCCCAGCATCCCAAGTGGTACTCCACGCGCATCGGGCACATTCGCGGCGTCACGGAGGAGACCACCACCGGCGTGCACCGGCTCTACCAGATGGCCAAGGAGGGGCGGCTCGCGTTCCCGGCCATCAACGTCAATGATTCGGTGACCAAGAGCAAGTTCGACAACCTGTACGGCTGCCGCGAGTCGCTGGTCGATGGCATCAAGCGCGCCACGGATGTGATGGTGGCGGGCAAGGTCGCCGTGGTGTGCGGGTACGGGGATGTGGGCAAGGGATGCGCCCAGGCGCTGCGGGCGCTCGCCGCCCAGGTCTGGGTGACGGAAATCGACCCGATCTGTGCGCTGCAGGCGGCCATGGAGGGGTTCCGGGTGGTGACCATGGAGTATGCGGCCGACAAGGCCGATATGTTCGTCACCGCCACCGGCAACCTGCATGTGATCACGCACGACCACATGGTGCGCATGAAGCACAACGCGATCGTGTGCAACATCGGGCATTTCGACAATGAGATCGACGTGGCGAGCCTGCGTCGCTACAAGTGGGAGAACATCAAGCCCCAGGTCGACCACGTCATTTTCCCGGACGGCCGCCGCGTGATCCTGCTTGCCGAGGGGCGCCTGGTGAACCTCGGTTGCGCCACCGGGCACCCGAGCTACGTGATGAGTTCGAGCTTCGCGAACCAGACGCTGGCACAGATCGAGCTGTACTGCAATCCGGAGAAATACCCGGTTGGTGTGTACGTTCTGCCAAAGCGACTCGACGAGAAGGTCGCACGTCTGCAGCTGAGCAAGTTCAACGCCGAGTTGACCGAGCTCAACGATGAGCAGGCGCGTTACATCGGCGTCGATCGCGTCGGACCCTACAAGTCCGATCATTACCGCTACTGATAGCGGCGTCGGCCGCCTCCGTTGCAGTGGAGGCGGCCGACAACTCTCTGCTCGCCAGCCATCCTGACCTGTCACTTTCGCGGAACACCTCCGCGCAGTTCCTACAACACGTTGGCTGAAAGAAGTTGGACGGGCGTTAAAATACGTGTATGATCCGCCCCCGAAACCCTGAAGTTGGGTGTTTTTGGGAGTCTATAATGGCGAAACGTCCCCCGAACGATGGCGCGTCCTGGAGCGCCAGTGAACTGAAGACTTTGAAGGCGCTCGCGAAGGCGGGCACTCCGACGACCGAAGTGGCGAAGAAGCTCGGCCGTACCCCGGCTGCGGTGCAGCAGAAGGCCATGCGTGCTGGAATTTCCTTCCGGGCGGCCAAGCGGGCCGGCGCACGCAAGAAGAAATAAGCGTCGCCTGTCGCACCAGGGCCGGGCATCCCGCGGTTGGCGCGGGACCCGGCCTTTTATTTTGCGGTCCTGGTCTCGTTCCCGCTCGGAACTCTTGTCAGTGTCACAATTAGTTGTCAAACTCCTAGATTGTCACTGGGTCGGTTTCGTTCACAGAATTGCGTCTCGGAGGGAGGCGGCATGCGTCAGGTAGCTCGGTTTTCAATCGGTGTGGCGGCGTTGGCGTTGGCAGGCTGCGGCGTGAAGGTGCAAAACCAGACGCCGACGCAGATGCAGGCGAACCCGGACATCGGCATGTATCCGATTTCGGCGACGGTGAAGTCCGGCGCCCTGGTCAGTCAGCCGATTTATCTGTTCCAGGTCGGAGGCGGCGCCAAGGTCCCTCTGCATTCAGACGGCACGGGCACCCAGTTCCGCACCATGTACCCGGTGCGCTGCAAGAGCAGCTTCCCGGTGCAGTATCTGGCGGTGTGGCGCCTGCAGGGCATGGCGACCCGCCAGAAGCTCTTTCCGGCGCAGCCGATCGAGGTCCAGCTCTCCCAGCCGCCGCTCACCAAGGATGCGGTCATCAGCACCGCGGGCGCGCCGAAGCGCGGCCTGTGGGAGGGTTCGGTGAACTACGAGTTCGCGACGGCGCAGAACACGAACATCACCGGCGCGAAGATCGAGCCGGCCAGCACCAGCCGAGCGGATGTGCTCGCCGCGAAGGCCGTGCACATCGTCAGCACGTTCCCGATTTCGGCGTCCTGCGACACGCAGACGGGGATCGTGCTCGCCTCGCGTGCGCGCAAGGTTACTGTGAAACTCGCGATCACCACCGACTCGACACAGGTTCCCTCCTGGACGACTACGGTGAATTTCGTGCCGCAGGCCGTCGGCGAATAATCTTCGGCCCGGTCACGGGCCGTCGAGGACGGGTAAAGACAGACGGGGGTCGCCCGGGGGGAAACCCCCCTGCCTTGGGGGGGGGGGAAAGACCGGGCGGGGGGGCCCCAAACCCGGACAAAGCCCAAAAAAG
>Ga0078972_1012192_pt1 | contig 14921 bp, 11 predicted proteins | sample YelNatPaOPGAMG01_FD_67568 | JGI IMG/M metagenome (GOLD analysis project Ga0078972, IMG submission 67568) | Hot spring thermophilic microbial communities from Obsidian Pool, Yellowstone National Park, USA - OP-RAMG-01 (SPADES assembly) (version 2) | ecosystem: Environmental > Aquatic > Thermal... | reverse complement strand
TTGTTAGCATTAAAGGATTATATAGCGACACATGTTTTGACCTGTCTTGTACCAGCATTTTTTTTAGCAGGTGGTATGGTTGCGTTTATCAACAAACAAGCGATATTGACTTATTTAGGTGAACAAGTTTCAAAACTAAAATCTTTTTCTTTAGCGTCAGTTTCAAGTTTCTTTTTAGCAGCATGTTCTTGTACTGTAATACCTGTTGCAAGCGGATTGTATTATAGTGGAGCAGGAGTTGGTGCTGCATTTATAGTTTTATGGGTTGCACCTGCTACAAATATTCTTGCATTAATTTATACAGGAAATATTTTAGGATTAAAAATTGTCATCTCAAGAATAATAGCAGCATTATTTATGGCTTTTGTTGTTGGTTATGTTATGAGTTTATTTTTTGGTAAAGAAAAAGTTGAAAGAGTACAGTTTGAACATGATGAAAATGTGAAATTTATTGAGAAAAAAGAACTTGTGGTTTTGATTTTAGTACTTTTATCATTACTTGCACCAAATTATGTTGTACAAAAAGGAAAGTATATTTATAAAGTTTTAGTATGGTTAGTTTTTACTATAATAACATTTGGTTATGCTTTAACAAGTATTTCTAAAGAAAAAATTAGTAGTTGGTTTAGAGAAACATGGTTTTTTGTAAAAATTATTTTTCCTTTACTTTTGTTAGGTGTGTTCATTGTTGGGATAATAGGGAAAATTTTGCCACAAGAATGGATAGAGAGATTTTTAGGTGGAAATTCTTTAACAGCATCGTTTTTTGCTACAATGTTAGGTGCAGTGAGTTATTTTGCTACAATGACAGAAGCACCTTTTGTTGATACTTTAATGAAACTTGGCATGGGTAAAGGACCTGCTTTAGCACTTCTACTTACAGGGCCAGGGTTAAGTTTGCCAAATTGGTTAGCAATAGCAAAAGTTTTTGGTGTAAAAAAAGCAGTTGTTTATGTTTTGACAATAATTATTTTAGGAACAATAGTAGGATGGTTCTTTGGTAATTTTGTTTTTTAAGTTATTAGTTTAATAGTTATTAGTTCAGAGTTATTAGTTATGAGTTATTTTAGAATTTAAGAAGGGAGGAACGGATGAAACGGATAATAATAGCAGGGTCAGGATGTAAAAGATGTATAACTACAGAAGAAAATGTTAAAAAAGCAGTTGAAGAGTTAAAAATTGATGCTTCTGTTGAACATATATACGACCCAAAAGAATTTGTTAAACTTGGTGTTATGATAACACCCGCAGTTATAGTTGACGGAAAAATTTTGGTTGCAGGTAAGGTGCCTACCGTGGAAGAGCTTAAATATCTTTTATCTAAATAAAAATTATTCTATTTTTGTTAAAAATTTTTTTAAACCAGAAAGAATTTTATAAGATTGTTTTGTCAAAAAAGTTTTATCTAATAACTTTGACTCATCATATGGGTTAGTCATATATCCTTGTTCAATTAAAACTGCAGGGATTCTTGTTTGTCTTATAGGTGCATAATTAAAGTTTCCAATTAAACCATCTGTTGTATTCCAAAGATTTTTTAATTCTTTAAAAATTTCTTCTGCTATTATCCTACAATGGTCCCATTTGTAATACACACTAAATCCAGAATTTTTTAAATATCCGTTTCTTTCTGTATCAGTTGAGTTAGCATGAAGTGAAATTATTAAATTAACATCTGAGTTATAAGCTGTAGCTAATCTTTTTGAAAAATCAGGATTTGTATCACCCTCTCTTAAAAACACAACTTTAGCACCTTCTTTTTCTAAAACAGATTTTAAAACTTGAGCTGCAGTTAAATTTATATTTTTTTCTTTAGTTCCTGAAACACCTAAAGCACCGATATTGTCATCTCCACCATGACCTGCCTCTATACCAATTTTTATTCCTTTTAAAACATTTTCTTTATTTATCTTTGGTGGATAGTTCACATATATAACAAGGTTTGACTTTGTCGCTTCAGCCCAAAATCCCCAAAGATATTTATGTTTTATAGGGAAAATAATTCTTAAATGACCATCTTCTATCTGTGAAATTTTAGGGTAATCTAAAACTTTTGTATTAAGGTGATTAATCACCCATGTAGTAGCAAAATGTGTGTTGAAAAAATCTACAACAAGAAACAACTTGTTGTCTTCAATAGAAGATGAAACAGAAAATGGAGTTCTTTCAACCCATGGGATTATGATTTTATCTTTTTCTGTTTCTGTAGTAATAACGATTGAGGTAAAATAATTTTGAGGAATTTTTGTTTCGTTAAGTTTTAACACAACATCTTTTTGGTCAACCCAACCAGAGAGTGAATTTGTTAGTTTTACTTTATATTTATCTTGTTGTTTACCAATAACTTGTAGTTTTATTCCTTTTGGTAACTCTGTGATATAAGGTCCACCAAGACGGACATAGTGTAAACCATATGTCATTGGCGTTTTTTCAGAAACAGTTTCAGCAATTAAAGGATATGCAGAATTCCATACTTCAACATAATAATCTGTTGGGAAAATTTTTTCTTTCTGCCAAAAAAACTTTTTTGATGTTCTGTCATAAAAAACTAATTTTGTTTTTTTAGATGAGAAATTTGGTGGAATTAAGAATCTTTTGTAATATACTCCATCTTCAATCTCATCAAGGAAAATTTTTTGGTTGTTGTCAAAACATACAGCATAAAATTTTTTATTTTTTTGTGCTTTAATTTTTAATTCTAAAACATCTCCTGTGAATAGCAATAAATCTTCTTTTGGAGCAATAATTTCAAAATCTTTTTCTTCTTTTAAAGTTTCTATCTGTGGTTTTGGAGAATAGAGGATTGTAAAAGAGTAGGTTGAGATCTCTTTATCATAAGAAATTATGAATCTGAAATTATTTTCTCCCTGTTTTAGTTTTATATCATCTAAGGCAAAAATTCCTGTAGAGAAAACTTTTGTAAGGATTGGATTATTTTCTCTAAATGCAAATACATTATATTTTGGATATGTTCTTCCTAAGATATGAATTGTGTTATAACTTGGCATTAAGAAGTTTTCTGGTTTGAAGATATAAAAAAATAATTTTTTTCTTTCATGAGAAGCATTTGGTATGACAATTGGTTCTAAAAATTTTATTTCATTATTTGAAACACTCATACTTGAGATAACTACTTTTTCACACCAAGGATAAAAAACTTCCAAGTTTAATGTCTCTGTGGAAACATTAATAAAAGAAAAAAGTCCGTCATTAGAAGATAATGTTGTGATTTTTTTGTTTTTAGTATATAAGTAGACCCATGCATCAGATAAAGGTTGGCCAATTTCGTCAAAAACTTTCCCTATAATAATGTTATTTTCAAAATTAGATTCTGGGAAACTATAAGTTTTTGAATAAGAAGATTTTACTATTATAAAATCACACCATTTGTTATTTACCCAAAGATTTATGTCTTGAAAATTGTTATAATATACACCTTCAAGTGTTTTCGGATTTTTGTATACACTTTCTGTTATAACCCCAACAGCAATATTTTTGTTTAAATTTTTTATTTCAGAATAAATATCACAGATTAACTTATTTAGTTGTTGTCTTTGAAAATCTTCGTAATCTGAAAGTTGTGGATTCCCACGAGTATAAAATCTATATTTTGATATCTCATCAAAACTTGTTTCTTTTGATGGATAAATCAAATCGTCTAATATTATACCATCAACTTCTGGATATAATTGTATAAGTTCTTTTATGACTTCTCTTAGATATTGTTGTACCTGTGGTATTCCTGCAGAATAATAATAAGGTTTAAAGATCTCATTGTTTTCTTTCCTACATAACCATTCACCTTCCCCATTAGAGTTTGTTTTCAACATCTCCATAAGAACAAAAAATTTTAATTTATACTTTTTTGCTTCAGATATTGCTATTGATAAATAATCTAAATCTAAGGATTTTTTTTGAAACAACGGAGATAGTGTTTCAATTGAACTTTTGTAAAAAACATAGCCGTTTTCTCTCACTTTAAATATCACAGCATGAAAATTTTTGTTATAAGCATCTTCTATGAACTTAACAATATTATTTACTGAGGTTTGAGAGCTTTTAGAAATCCAATCTTCAGGTGAGATAAAAAAAGCAGATGTGTAAGATGAAGAAGAAACTTGTGGCTGTTTATTTTCTTGTGAAAAACAAAAAACTGGGAGTAAAAATAATATAAACAAAAATTTTTTCATATTTTTGTTTTTTCTACAAAATTAAAATTTTTTATTCAACCTAAGGTTGATTTTTTATAAAAAAAATGTTAAAATTTGTTATTAACTATGATAGATATAAATTTGATTAGAGCAAACAAAGATTGGGTTGAAGAAAAACTTTCTACAAGAGGACAGAAATTTGACCTATCTAAGATTTTATCTCTTGATGAAGAGAAAAGGCAATTACAACAACAGGTTGATAGTTTAAGAAATCGTAGAAAATTATTGTCTGAAGAAATTGGTAAACTTAAAAAAGAAAAAAAGTCTGTTGATGAAAAACTTAAAGAGATAGAATATATAAAGGCACAACTTGCAGAATTAGAAGAAAAACTTACACAAAAATCTTGTCAACTTGAATACGAACTTTTGTTTATTCCAAACATTCCTGATGAATCAGTCCCTAAGGGTACTTCAGAGAAAGATAATAAAGTAGTTTATCAATCAAACGAGATACCAAAATATGAATTTGAAGTTTTACCACACTGGGAGATAGGCAAAAATTTAGATATATTAGATTTTGAAGTTCCTTCAAAGATTTCTGGTTCAAGGTTTGCTATGCTTAAAGGTTTGGGTTCAAAACTTGAACGCGCATTGATAAACTTTATGTTAGATGAGCATATAAAGAATGGTTATTCTGAAGTATGGCTTCCATATCTTGTTTCAAAACAAAGTATCACAGGGACAGGACAACTTCCAAAGTTTGAAGAAGAACTTTATAAATGTCCTGAAGATGAACTATACTTAATACCCACCGCAGAGGTAACTTTAGTGAATATTCACAAAGATGAGTTTATACCTGAAGATGAACTTCCTAAAAAATATGTTTCCTATTCTGCATGTTTTAGAAGAGAGGCTGGTTCTTATGGTAAGGATGTTAAAGGTTTGATAAGGAACCATCAATTTAACAAAGTTGAACTTGTAAAGTTTACAAAACCAGAAGATTCTGAGAAAGAATTAGAACTTCTACTACAAGATGCAGCAAGGATTTTGCAAAAATTAGGTTTAACTTATAGAGTTGTTTTACTTTGTAGTGCTGAGTTAGGTTTTGCTTCATCAAAGACATATGATTTAGAAGTATGGATGCCAGCAGAAAAAAGGTGGAGAGAAATCTCTTCTTGTTCAAATTGTAAAGATTTTCAAGCAAGAAGATTAAATATAAAAGTTAAATACAAAGATGGAAGAAAAGAATTTGTTCACACACTAAATGGTTCAGGTTTAGCAGTAGGAAGAACATTCGCTTGCATACTTGAGACCTACCAGCAAAAAGATGGTACTATAAAAATTCCCGAAGTTTTAGTCCCATATATTAATTGTGAAACAATACCATAATTTAAAAAATAAATTTAGGAGGTCTTATCTAATGAAAAAATATAAAATTTTTTATTTAATAGCATCTTTGTTTTTATTAACTCCTATTTTTGCAGGCCAAAAGCCGATAACAGGGCATAGGTATTATGAACCATTAAGCACTGATGGAGAAGGAAGAATATATTTTTTAAAACACGAGACAAACGGATATTGGGATATTTGGAGAATAGATGAGGATGGAAAAAATCTTTTACGTCTCACAAAGGACCCTATGATAGAAACAAGAGTTGATTTATTTCCAGATAAAACAAAACTTGCAGTAATAAAAATTTCAAAAGATTTTAAAAATTTTTATATTTACACCATGAACTCTGATGGAAGCGATGCCAAACAGATCTATTCTACTTCAGAATATATTGATGATATAAAGGTTTCTCCTGATGGTAAAAAAATTGCATTTATTGAAAAAGTTAAAGGTGATGATTATGGTAGCATTTTTGTTATGAATATTGATGGTTCTGATGTGAGAACACTTGCACCGCATATCGCTGGACAATCAATAAAAAAATTGTTTTATGGTGTCCAAGGTTCAACAAATACAAAAAATCTTGTTAGTTTTGATGAAAATATATGTTTTTCTTCTGATTCTACAAGGATATCATTTATCACATCCGAAGGAGAACTTGCAATAATAAATATTGATGGTTCTAATCTTACAAAATCTGGTGGTGTGTATCTTCCTAAACATTATTGGTTAAAATCAGGAGGAATTATAGGGATAGATAGTGAGGATAATTTAAGATTGTTTGATGTTGAGAATGGTAGTTGGAGTATTTTATATTCTACATCGTCGGGAATTACTCTTAATTCTTTTTCAGTTTCACCTGATGAAAAAAGGGTAGTTTTAGAACTTTTTGATTGTAATCAAGGTTGTGTTATGAAGTTGGTGATTCTTTCTTCTACGACACCTCAAATAGTTAAAGAATTTGAAGATGTTAACCCATTTAGTTCTTTATGTTTTTGGTCATCAAATAAAAAAATTTGTTTCACAGATTATAGGGATATATATGTGATGGATGATGGTGAGAATGCTAATAAAACAAATCTTACAAATAATGATCTACCATCAAGTAATACTTTGATTGATGCTAAAGAAAACAAAGTTGTATATTATTGTTATATTGGAAGAAATATTAATATTTATTCTATGGATACTGATGGCAGTAATAAGATTTTATTGTTATCTTACCCTTTTGAAATGAGCGAAGCATTTTCTCAATTAAAACTTTCACCCGATGGCAAATGGTTTATATATATAAGTACTGATGTAAAACAACTTTATATAAAATCTACTTCTGGCGGTTCTGAGATACTTGTTGATCAAACTACCGCATCTGATGATTGGTATTCTGGGGATCCTGTTTGGAGCCCTGATTCTAAAAAATTTTTCTTTGCAAAAAATCAATTTCCCAAATATTATATTTATGATGTTGAAAAAAGTTCAAAGATAGTAATTCCACATAATATTTCAGTGTATAATGGTATTTTATTCTCACCAAATAGTGATGAAATAATTTTTGTTATATCTTCTTCCGGTTCAGATTACATTTGTAAATCAGTACTTACAGATATTTCAACCTACACAGTTGTATTTTCTACTGACAATGGAATTTCCTTACTTGATTGGAAAAAAGATAAAATTCTGTTTTCAAAAGGATTTGGTGGTTTTTCTTATAACCTATATTTAATCAACCAAGATGGTAGTGGTTTGAAAGAAATAGTAACTAATTTGGAGAATGTTCCGTATGCAAAATTGTCGCCTAATGGTGATAAAGTAGTTTATCAAATTAATAAGGTAGATGAGAAAGGGCTTTGGGTTTTTAATATTGAAAATAATGAAAAAATAAAACTTAAAAATTCTTATGAGTATAGTTTATTTGATTTTTCAAAAGATAATAAAAAAATTGCCTATTTAGGTTATATTTATGAAGGAAGTAAACAGCTTGGAGTTTATATTTCTAATCTTGATGATTTGACAAATGCATATCAAATTGCTCCGTGGGCATATTGGAGCGGAGATCCTGAATTTGTCGCAAATAATAAAATTGTATATATGTGTGATTGGGATATTTGGTGTGGAGATTATACACCTGAGTTAGATATCCCTCTGCCAAAAGATATAGTTGTACCTGAAGAAAAAGGTGAGATAAAGGTAGTTGTTACAGAAGGTGCAGGTGAGAAAGGAACTATAAATCCTAAAAAAGGAAAACCTGTTGTTATAGGTTTTAAAGGTAAAGAAGCAGGTAGTTTTAGTTTAAAAATATTCACTCAATTTGGAGAATTGGTCTATCAAACAACACAAAACTTTAGTTCTTCTGAGGGGTGGTTTGAGTGGATACCTAAGGAAAATTTAGCGACAGGTGTTTATGTTGTTTATATAGAAGGTCCTGGAGTGAAGATGTATAAAAAAATTGCAATTTTGAAATAAGCTTATAAGGAGGTTTATAAAGATGAAAAGGATTTTATTTCTTATAATTACAATTTTTATTTTAAAACTTAATCTTTTCTGTAATATAGGAGAACTAGGATGGTGGATATTTAGAAGGCCACAACCTGTTAAACCAAAACCGTTAGCAATATATGGTGATTTATCCGGTATTTTTAACAATCCTGCAGTTTGTTCTACAGTTGATAAAAAAGAAGTTTTGTTTATAAGTGATTTATCTGGTTTTGTTGGAGATAGTTTTTATAGTGTTTTGTATAATCATCCGGTTAGTTTTGGAGATATTTCTTTTGGTATAGTTTACTATGATTCAGGTAAGGAAACATTATATTATATGGAAGATGATGAGGAAAAAGAAAGAACAGTTTCTTTGCAGAAAGATATTATGGGTTTTGTCTGTTATGGGAAAAAAATTAAAGACGATATGTTTTTAGGTGCTAATTTGAAATTTGCTAATAGCGATATTGCTGAGCTTAGATCTGCAAATGCAGTTGCTTTAGATTTTGGTTTAATATATTTGTTAAAAGAAAAAATTAAAATTTCTTTTGCTTTAAATAACATTGGAACATCTACAAAATTTTTGGAAGAAAAAGAAGATCTCCCTTTAAGTTTATATTTGGCAGGTGGGTATAGTTTTGTGTTTCCAAAAAATCAAAATTTGAATTTAGCGGTTGAGTTCCCTTATATTTTAGAAGAAAATAGATTTATTTTTGCATTGGGTTTAGAGTATGTAATAAAGATGTTTTCAATAAATTTTGGTTATAAATTCTCTGATGTTGAAACTGAAGGTTCAGCACAATTTGGTTTTTGTATTTCTTTTATAAAAAATTTAAATTTAAGTTATACTTTCGTTCCTGCAAAATACCTTTCTTCTAACCACAAATTATCTTTTAGTTGGAAGTTCAATTAGACAATTTTTACGACTTCAATTTTATCTGTTTTTGACCAGAAAGAGATTGTCTTTTCTTTAATTATACATACAAACAAAGTTTGATTAAAAGATTTTGCAAAATTAACTGCGTTTTCTATATCTTTTTGTGTCTTTACTAAATTTCCTGTGGCTGTTGCTAACGCATCTGAAAAAGATGCTGAGTTTGAGATTATTAATGTAGCATCTGAAGAACCAAAACTTAAGGAGTGTCCTAAACTTCCTGAGGAAGTACAAATCCCTAATGGCTGGTTTAACAAAGAAATCTTTATTCCAATTTTCCCAGTAAAAGGAGATTTTTCGCCTGCATAAACTCCAACTGTTATTGGTTGGTCAATATATGCAAAGATGTCTCCACCATTTTCTATTATTAAAAATTTTCTTAGATTATTTTTTTCTATCAACTTTAAAATTTTCTCGCCCAAACACTCAGCAATAATTCCTGCAATTGAAGCCATAGGTCCTACACTGCCGATAAATTTTGTTGTCTCTGCCATTTTTTTTATTATCTCTGGTGCTGATTTTTCAATATCAATTGGTTTTAATGAATATAAAAACTTTGGATGTTTTAAGATGTAGTTTTCTATCGGTTTTCTGATGCTTATTAAGTTTCTTAATATCTGTGTAGAAAAATTTTTTGGTGATTTTATAAAAAGGGATGTTTCTTTATAAATTACTTCATAGGATACGACATTTTCTTCATTAGAATAAGTGATTTGTTGCCTATATTTATACATGAAGTTAAACAACCAACTTAATGGCTTTTGGTGGGCAAACTTTTATGCAAAGTTCACAAGCAATACATTTGCTTTTATCAAATGAGACAAGATGTGTTTCTTTATCCATTTTTAATGCACCAACAGGGCATATTGGTATACACATGCCACAATGATAACAAATTTTCTCATCAAATTTTATATCTTTACTTAGTGGTTGGACATCAATACCAAGTTTTTTTAAAAATTTTAATCCTTCATCAAAATTTTCTTTGCTTCCAGAAATTTCTAAAACTAAGATTCCTTCAGCATCTGGTTGGATACTTGCTTTCAATATATTTGTCATTAAGTTGTAATCTTTTACAAGATGGTAAACTACAGGTCTATCAATTAAATGTTTTGGAAATTTTAAGACAAGTTTCCTTACTATCTCTTTTTTAGTTGTTTCTTTTGAGTTCATATTTTTAAAATATGAATTTTAATTTTAAATTTCAATTTTTATCATTCTGTGATGAAATAATTTTTCCTGAAAAAGCTTTACAAAATTTTTCTATCTCAGGAGTAATTTTTGGTTTTTTAGGTTGTATTATTATTGGTTTTACTCCTTCAGGGATGTTTGGTGGTGATTGGTCTTCACCTAATACAATATTTTCTTTTGGTAGAACATCATATATCACTTTTACTTTTTTGTTTAGTTTATTTTCTAAAATTTTTTCAAGGTTTAAATTGTGTTGTTCTATCATTGTTTTTACATATTTGTTAGGTAAGAAAAGTCTTAATGTGTCATCATAAAAACAAAGTTTTGACTGCATTAAAATTGGATAACTTAAAGGTTTTTCTAATCTTATTTTTTCTAAAATTTCCTCCCAAACAGATTCTATTGATTTGTCTTCTGTAGTTTGTGTTTGTTGTGTTTTTTCAGTTAAAACCTGCTCTTTTTTAAGATTTTCTTCAGAAATAGTTTTTATATTATCTGTTTCTTTTTCTATTTTTTGTTTTTCTTCATACATCCCTAGATTTTTTATTATTTCGTTAATTTCTAAATACTGTTTTGTAAGTTTTACACTATAAATTTCAAATACAAGTTTTGGAAATTCTGTATATTTTATTTCGTTTACTAACTGTAGAAGTTGTTGGATATAAGCAATGATATGTGTTGTTGAAAATTTATCTTTGAACTTTTCTAAATTATAAGTTGTCTCAACTTTATTTGTTGATTTCAAATACAAAAGTTTGTGAAAAAATTCTAACAAATCTTTTGAAAGTTGTATAAAATCTATACCTGAGGTGTATATCTCTTCAACAAAATCTAATATTGGTTTTATTTCGCTATTTAGGATCAACTCAACATATTTTTCTAAAACTTCATTAGGTGTAAAACCCCATATTTGACGAAGAAGTTTTGAGTCAACCTTAGAATGAATTTCTGTTAAAGCAAGTATTTGGTCTAACAAACTCAAAGCGTCTCTTACAGAACCGGATGCTGTATCTGCAATAAGTTGTAATGCATCATCAGTAATTTTGTCAGTTTTTTCCTCTTGTGAAACTACAAATTTTAATCTGTCAAAAATTATGTTTTTTGTGATAGGTCTAAACTGAAACACCTGGCATCTAGAAACAATTGTTGTAGGTAAAGCATTAAATTCTGTTGTTGCAAGTATAAATATTACATAACTCGGCGGTTCTTCAAGTGTTTTAAGAAAAGCATTAAAAGCTGCTTCTGTGATTTGGTGTGCTTCATCTATGATGTATACTTTGTATTTACAACTTACAGGTACATATTTTACAGATTCTCTTAAAGAACGAATTTCATCAATTCCACGGTTTGATGCTGCATCTATTTCTATAACATCTAAGGAATCTCCTTGAGTTATTTCTATACAGTTCTTACATTTATTACAGGGTTCAAAGTCAGCAGTTGGTGATAGACAATTTACAGCTTTTGCAAAAATCCTTGCAGTAGATGTCTTTCCTGTACCCCTGGTTCCTGAAAATATATAAGCATGCCAGATTTTGCCAGATTTCAAAGCATTTTTTAATGTTGTCACAATATGCTCTTGCCCAATTATTTCCTGAAACCTTTGTGGTCTGTATTTTCTTGCTAAAACTAAGTAACTCATAATGTTAGTTGATGGGTTAATGAGTTGATGTGTTGATGAGTGAATAAGTCAATGGGTAAATGAGTTCATAGTTAAAGCCTATAACCCATCAACTCATCAACCCACCCACCCATCTACCCATCTACTCATTTACCCATCCACCCATCTACGATTTACTTTCTTAATTCCTAATCGCCAATTAAATTATACAAATATTGTAAAGTATATTCAATATTTTCTGATTCGTAAATACTCCTACCAACAACTATAAAATCTGCTTCTGAAGAGACAATTTCTTTTATAGAAGATGTTCTTTGTTGGTCAGTTGCTTTATTTAAATTGCTTAAAGAAATGCCTGGAACTAATGTCAAAAAGTTTTTACCACAGATTTGTTTTATAAATTTTACTTCTTTTGGTGAACATACAACTCCATCAACACCACAACTTTTTGCTAATTTTGCAAGATTTATAACATTTGATTTTACATTATTTTTGAATCCTAATCTTTTTAAATCTTTATCTTCTAAACTTGTTAAAATGGTTACAGCAAAGATTATGGGTTTTTCAGAAAATCCAGTTGTAGCTTTTTTAACCTCTTTTAAAAATTTTTCTCCGCCCAAGGTATGTACAGTGAATGCAAAAATTTTATATTTTTCTAAGAGTTTAGAAATTGCTTTTGAAATCACAGAAGGGATATCGTGAAATTTTAAATCCAGAATTACTTTTAAATTTTGTGATGTTATATAATCTATAATCTCTGGAGTAGTATCAAACAATAGATGTCCAATTTTAAAAAATTCAAACCCAAAATTTTTTGCAATATTTACAATCTTTTTTGCTTTTTTTATATCTGTATCAAGAGCAATCACTAATTTAGGTTTCATTTTAGATAGATAGTTTTTTTGTTAGAAGACAATAATTTTTTTTCCAAAGAGATAATTTTTATAATATTTTGCCAGGCGAGTTCTACAAGTTGGTTAAGCATTTTTAACTTATAAAGTCCTTTTTCTGCAGTATATTGTAGTTCTATTAATTCTTTGTCTTCTGTCATAACAACCGTTGCATCTACTTCAGCATTGTTATCTTCTTCCTGGCATAAATCAACGACTTGTTTACGATGCACTATCCCAACAGATATACTTCCTAAGAATTTTTTTATAGGATTTTCTTTTAATTGGCCTTGTTTAATTAATGAATTAAATAAATCATACATCGCAATAAATCCGCCGTTTATTGAAGCGGTTCTTGTTCCACCATCTGCCTGTAAAACATCGCAATCAATTATTATAGTATTTGGACCTATTGATTCTAAATCTACAACAGCTCTAAGTGCTCTTCCTACAATACGAGAAATTTCCTTAGTTCTACCGGAAGTAAGTTGTTGCTGAGGAGCATTTCTTTGTTTATCAGAAGCTTGTGGTAACATAAAATATTCTGCTGTGATCCAGCCGGAATTAGTCCCTTTTAGATGTGGAGGTTGTCCTTGTTGGATTGTGGCTGTACATAAAACATGAGTATTGCCCATACAAAATAGACAAGAACCAAGTGCAAACTTGTTGTATCCTCTTATAATCTTTATTGGTCTCATAAAATTTTTAATATAATATCTTTTAATTTTTCTATATATTTAACATTTTCAATTTCTGTTTTTTTAAATGAAGCAGATATTTTTGGTTTTTTGTTACACAAAGTTTCAAGTTTTAAAAAAACTCTCTTATCTCCAAACCCGTTTAATGTACAAAAAAATGAAACAGATTTAAATTTTTCATAAAAATTTTTTACAAAAGTTCTTGTAGCTGGTGGTAAATTCATTGCCCAAACAGGACTACAGATTATGATATGTTCGTATTTTTCAATGTTTGTTTTTAAAGGTTTTATTTCAGTAAGTTTTTCTTTTGCTGCTTCAAAACCAGATTTTAAAAAACCTAATAAACCTTTTCTTTCTTTTAATTCTATAATTTCTTCTATATCACAACTTAAAATTTCAGCAATTTTTTCTGCTAAAATTTTTGTTGTCCCAGTGTGTGAATAATAAACAACTAAAAAATTTTTGTTGTTTTGTTCCATATTTTTATTCTATATCTGTTAAAACTTTTTTCAACTTGTTAAGTTTTTCTATATTAAGTTGGTACAACTCTTTTGTTCTTTCAACTTCTGATTTTGGTGCTTTAGTTAAAAATTGTTGGTTGTTAAGTTTTTGTTTTAATGTAGAGATAAATTTTTCAAGTTCAGAAATTTCTTTTTTTAGACGTTCTTTTTCTTTATCAAAATCTATCATTCCTTCAAGAAGGACATAAAGTTCTGCTGTGCCATGTTCTTTTGTTACTTCAAAAACAGCTGTTGATGAATGTTTTGGTTTTTGAAACTCTTGTTCTTTTTTGTTTATAAGATTTATTTCGTTAACAAACGCAAGACGTTGGATGTAAGAGACAAAATTTTTTAATGTTTCAACTACTCTATGATTCTCAACAGCAATTATTATATTTGGTTTCAAATTATTTTGTAGTTTAAACTCGTTTCTTATAGTTCTTATTTCTGAAATAATGTTTTTTGTTAATTCAAAAAATTTAACTTTTTCAAAGTATGGTTCAAATTTTATTTCATCTAATGTTGTGAACGAAGTTTCAAGAATACTTTCTTTACGCAGGCTAAAGCCTTCGGCTACGGTTTCTTCAGGCAAAATTTTTTTTATGTTTTGATAAACATATTCTGTAAAAAACGGTGTTATTGGATGAAGAAGTTTTAGTATTTTTTCTAAAACAAAAATTAACAAACCTAAAGTATAAACTTTTGAATTTTTATCTTGTAAGTTTATTTTTGCAACTTCTAAATACCAATCACAAAATTTAAACCAAATAAATTCATAAAGTTCGTTCGCAATATTACCTAACATATATTTTTTATAAAGTTCTGTGATGTTAGAAACTAAATTTTTAAGTTCGTACAAAATCCAATGTTCTGCAATACCAAAGTTAGGTTCGTTGAAGTTAAAAGAAAAACTTTTAATCCAGGATTTTATATTTTCATAATCTTGCTCTTGAATATTCAACATTATGAACCTTGTCATATTATAAATTTTGTTCATAAAATTTCTTGATGAAACAAAACTTTCCTCAGCGATATGAAGATCTCTTCCTGCAGTTGTTGCTGAAACTA
>Ga0078972_1012191_pt1 | contig 14926 bp, 12 predicted proteins | sample YelNatPaOPGAMG01_FD_67568 | JGI IMG/M metagenome (GOLD analysis project Ga0078972, IMG submission 67568) | Hot spring thermophilic microbial communities from Obsidian Pool, Yellowstone National Park, USA - OP-RAMG-01 (SPADES assembly) (version 2) | ecosystem: Environmental > Aquatic > Thermal... | reverse complement strand
TATACCGGTTTTCTAAAGCGTTTTTTTGATAACTGGTATGCCGATTTCACAGGTGGCAGAGAAGTGAGTATCAGGTATTTTGATAACCTGGTCAGGATAGTTATGGGTATCCGTCCAGAAATGTGTAGCCTGCTCGGTTCATGCGGCTGTCAGTTTGTATTCGAAGCCGATGGTAGTGTTTATCCCTGTGATTTTTATGTTACCGATGAATGGAAGCTGGGGAATATCCGAGAAAAAGAATTACTCGAGTTATCCAGCAGTGAAACCTGTACCCGTTTTATAGAAAGCTCTTTATCCGTTGCACCCAAATGCAATGGTTGTAAATGGAGAGTCCTCTGCAAAGGCGGCTGCCGAAGAGACAGGGAAGATCCATATTCAAAGAAGATTGGTCAGAACTATTATTGCAAATCTTATTACGAATTTTTGAACTACGCCTATCCCCGGCTGGTAAACATCGCACGCAATATCAGACAGGTAAGTTTGCTCAGAACATCCCCGGTAACGCGAGTGTATTAAAAGGAGGATATTATGGCAGGTAAAGATCAGGAATTCCATGGTGAGATTAAAACATCCTACATGGATTCAACCCCATGGTGGAGACAGGAAAGAAAGGCGCCGGATGGTACGCCCAACGTACTTTTTATTATACTTGATGATCTTGGTTATTCCCAGCTTGGTTGCTACGGCTCTCCCATCGAAACGCCGTGTATTGACTCAATCGCTGCCGACGGTTTGCGTTACAATAACTTCCATGTGAATGCAATGTGCTCTCCAACCAGGGCAAGCCTACTTACGGGATGCAACAGTCATAGTGTAGGAATGGGATACCTGGCGAATTTTGACCTTGGTTTCCCCTCACTCACAGGCGATATACATCCGAAATATGGATATCTCAGCGAAACACTGATTGAAAATGGTTATTCTACTTTTGCGGTAGGGAAATGGCACCTTTGCAATCAGAAAGACATGAATGGTGCCGGTCCATTCGATCAGTGGCCTCTGGGTCGCGGTTTCGAGAAATTTTACGGATTTCTCAATGCTGCAACCAGCCAGTATTACCCGTCTCTGGTGTGCGATAATCACTTTATTGATCCGCCAAAGAGCCCGGAAGAGGGGTATCACATCAGTGCTGATCTTGTTGACAGGGCAATTGAGTACATTGGTGACCAGAAATCTTGTTACTCTGAAAAGCCCTTTTTCTGCTATTTATCATTCGGAGCCATGCATGCTCCTCATCATGCTCCCAGGGAATACATAGACAGGTATAGAGGCAAATTTGATGAAGGGTGGGATATTTATAGAGAGAGGGTCTTTGCAAGGCAAAAAGAGCTTGGAATTATTCCAGATAATGCGGTGCTTACCGGGCACGACTACCTCACACCACCCTGGAATAGTTTAACGGAGAAGCAGAAGAAGGTCTTTGCCCGATTTATGGAGGTATTTGCTGGCTTCCTGACCTATACTGACGAACAGATAGGACGCCTGATCAATTATTTGAAAAAAATTAAGCAATATGATAACACTCTGATAATACTTCTATCTGATAACGGCGCATCCGCAGAAGGCGGTCCCGAAGGCTGTTTTAACGAAGCATACCACTTATCATCGATGAAATGGGCAAATATTGTCTCCGATGAAGAACTTGAGCTTCTTGGATCTCCTCAAGCTCACAATCATTATCCTCGCGGCTGGGCATGGGCAGGTAATACGCCTCTCAAAATGTATAAGACCTGGGTATATGCCGGAGGTGTCAAAGTTCCGCTCATAATAACATATCCTGACAGGATCAAAGATAAAGGGGGTATTCGCTCGCAATACCACCATATTGTTGATATTTATCAAACTGTCCTGGATGTATGCGGAATAGAGCAACCAGAAAGTATCAAGAGGGTTAAACAGGCAGAAAAGCATGGTGTAAGTATGAAGTACACCTTTGACAATCCTCAGGCGCCGCGGCAAAGACATATCCAGTATTATGAGATGTTAGGAAATCGCGGTATTTGGGCAGATGGTTGGAAAGCTGTTGCAGATCATGTTATTTCCGATAGCTTTGAGAAGGATAAATGGGAACTTTACAATAACGATGAAGATTTCTCAGAAGCTCATGATCTTTCTGATGTGTATCCGGAAAAACTGCGTGAACTCATTGACCTGTGGTGGCATGAGGCAGGCAAATACAAAGTTCTGCCCCTGGCTGAAAGTCATTTGAAACAAATGGATGGTTTTAACTCCAAGAAAATGTACCGCTATGCGCCTGCGAAACCGAGGACTCATTATGTGTACTACCCTGAGTTTGTTACTGGCCCCGGCCCGAGGTTAACTCAAGCTTCCTATACTGCCAAAGCTTATGTCACTTACAAATCGGGAGATGAGGGAGTGTTGTATGCTGCAGGTGATATTACAGGTGGATACGCGTTATACGTGCAGGATAGAAGACTGAAGTTCCACTATAACTGGCTTTCATATAAACACTTTCATATTGACTCTGATGTTGAATTACCAGAAGGTGAGGTTATACTCGGTTTCGATTTTACTTTAAACCGACCAAATGCCGGGGTTGGCAGACTTCTTATCAACGGAAAAGCAAGCGGAACCATATCGATTGAATCAGAATCGCTGTTTACCGGGTCGCCTTTTAGTATTGGTAAGTTTCCTTTTGTTTCTATCACGGGCGATATGAAAGAAAAGAAACAATACGTGTACACTAACCATATTGATAGGGTTGAATTTGACATTGAACGTCGGTCAGATGATCTTGTGCGCAAAATTGAATTAGAACAAGCGTTGAAGAACGAATAGATTTTATCGGGTTGTGTTGATAATGCAGGCTGTCAACATGATGGCGCAGGAGTTCTGAAAAAGCAGGGCGCTCTCCTTTATGGGTTTTACTTGAAGAGATAAAACAACAGGAAAGGAGAAGCGCCCTGATAATAATCGAGATTATTAACCGGGGAAAATTCCTGTTGAATTCTTTTGGTCTTTTTACCTCAAAACGGAAATTCACTGGATGCTTTATCCTGCTGGTGAATGCGCTATACTCTCCCCCTCTTGGCAATTTAATTCAGGCGGATTTTGTACAATCGCGTTAAAAGAATTAGCAATCTAAAAGAGCTTGTGGGTGTTATTTGTCTTACTAATGAACGGTATTTTTTGCGCGTTGAAGGTAGTAGCAAAATAATATTATGTCAAAATGAAAGCGATTCTGAAATGTTCTTTTTTATTTCAGCACGTGCTTCTTGAAGAACCTTTAAATATTCTTCTATTCTGGGCTTTACCCGATTTTCAGGGCCGAGAATAGCAAGTGAAACCGGAATAATATAGTTCTCAATTGGAACTGCTATACTGACAACTTCAGGGATTCTCTCTCCGTATCCTACAGCATATTGTTGCTCGCGAATACGCTTTAGCTGCACAAGTAGCTCCTCTTTATTGGTTATGGTATGTTCAGTCAGCGGTTTGAAACTGAGATTATTTACAACTATATTAAGATCCTTCGGATTGAGTTGAGCTAAAAGAACTTTTGAAGATGCGCCCGCATGCAAATCGTTGATCACCTTCTTTTTTGCAACAATCTGTAATTCGTAACTGCTGGGAATTTCATGCAATAAGATGCTACTCATGCCAATAAGTATATTGAGCCCGATTGACTCCCTGGTATATTCAGCCAGACGCTTCATCGGATTCAGGGCACAGGAGATAAGGTACTGGTGAGTAACATCTGGATCTGAAACCAGCTCAGTAATGAGTGGACCAATATAGTAATTGCGATCGGCTCGATTACGGATTACTAAACCAGCCTCCTCAAGTGCTCGCAGAAGGCGAAGTGCAGTTGATCTATGTACCTTTAATGCGCTGGTTATTTCAGACAGCGTCATCACACCGTGTTGCAGGGAGCGGAGGATTTCAGCCGTACGAAAAACAGATTTCAAAGTAATATTTTCTTTTGATTTCTTCTTCACAGGCTTCACTCTTTTTGCATGAAGCACTTCTTCAGTGGGTAACTTTCGTATCATATTCAGCCTTCATCATCTTGCGTTTCAAGGGATTTGCAATTTCACTATCTATTATCTATTTTATCGGAGATATTAGCAACATTTTGATACTCATGGTGAAAACATCGATGGTAGGTCTGACCGTGCGGTTGCTCAGTTTACTCTCATATGGAGACGTTTTGGTCGGCGGCTTAATCAATGAATGAAGATTACTTTTCATGATTCTGCAGAAGTTGTTGAGCAGAAGGTTAAATGGCTTTAATCTGGCTTTTTCCCGATAGCCTTGAAAAAGGTATAGGAGAAGGTGCCATCTGGATCGGCAGTGCGTTTAAGCTCAAATATCCCCCTGTTCCAATCCTCTTCGGTTATAAGACCCCGGTTGACAGCCAGTTCCTTTATTCCCTCTACCATAGCAATGAAGGTCTTCTTCGTAAACCCCTCCACCATTTTTGGGCGACTGGCATCCGCATATACTACCCTTGGTGATACGCAGACATTTCTGTATCCGGTGTTAACCAATAGAGGGTACAATTCCCGTCCGATGAGAGAATTTCCCCCCGCCGAAGCCTGTAAATCAATTAAACATTGTATGACGGCTTGAGCCGCTGGGCTGCGCGGGTGATAATAGGCAGAACCGTGGTCACCCTCGATTACAGTTATCGTTCCGCCCTTTTTAAGCACACTCTTCAGAGCTGCAAGTGCACCGGCGGGATTTCGAAGATGCTCCAGAAGAAAGCAGATGAAAATATGGTCCACCGACTCCTTATCAAAAGGTAAATCAAATACATCTGCAACCTGGAACTTAACGTTACAGATTTGCTCCTTTTTAATGTGTTCCTCAGCTTTTCTCAGGGAACCATCATCAATATCAACAGAAATGAAACGGCACTGCGGATTTTTGGGGGCTATAATTACAGTCTGGGCTCCAGTTCCACACCCAACTTCAAGCACTATACCCGGAGGATTGAACACGGTATCATAATGAAGTAACTCACTTAATGTGTTTGCCTGGTCAGAAAGCCGCTGTGTTTCTTCATTTGAATAACCATGCACGTATTCTACAGTGCCCATGGACAGTATTTTATCACGTGGATTACTCTTACAACAATTTAAAGGCGACACGGGTTTCTGTTAATAATTGATCGGTGAGGAGCGTGAACAGAGATTATAATTTGTACACCATGTTTCTTAAAGGAAAAATTAAAAATCTTCACCATGTCAAAAATAGCTTTGACATGGGCGACCAGCAGGTTTTCCGCCGCAGACCAGTAAAATTTTTTCTTAGCTGAAAAATGGTCAGGCTGACCAATATGATATGTGTTCATTATCGTCTTCTCAGCATTCCGGCTGGTTTTCTACCAGGGGCAGCCAGGATAGCTCTTGCTATCCTGATTTTCGGGAACAAACCTTCCGGCTTAATCTATAAGGTCAGATAATCCGAGTTTTACGGTAAAAACGGTGGACGAAAGTCCAGCCCGAGCAGATCTCGCGTGACGTCACGCAGCTTTTTCAGGGTAGATTCCAGCCGTTTTCTCTCCTGTGCGGTGAGTTTGCCAAAAATCAAATGAATAGAACGCTCGGTAACCTGATGGTGGTATAAATGACTTCCTTTTTCAGTTAAGCTAACGTAAGTTTTTGAATCACCGGGTTGCTTGGTTTTCTTAACCAGCCCTTTTTTTCCCATCCGGTTAATCAGCGTTGACACTGAATTGAACTCTTTTAAAGTCCACTTTGCCAGTTCATCAATGGTAGCGGGTTTATCTTCCCGGGAGAGCATGGTTAATATTCTGACCTGCGGCTGGGTGAGGCGCAGGTGTCTTAATTCAAGCTCGACTGCCGAAGTAATAATACTGCTTACCTGGTCAAGCAAGATATAGAGATTAATGTCCGGGTCATTCTTTTTTTGTATCCTGATTTTTTCAGTATCAGTATCATATTTGACGGATTTCATTGTACAAGATTTCCTTTTATATTCATTTTTTCTTGCTGTCAATCAACTTATTTAGATTAGAATAAATGATGTACCATGTCAACGTAAGGATCGCTGGAGACGCTGTTGATAAATAAATGGCTCTCCACGCATTTTACAGGCGTGGAGAGCGTATTGTATATATTTCTGGTCGATCTCCTCTCACAAAACACTAACATTAAAAATAAAGATTTTACCGCGGATCGACCAGCACCACCCCAGCCAGCCTGAGGAAGACCATAAGCTCGAGCTTGCCTGTATTACAAAGCCACCCTCCTGGAAAAGAACGCGATTATTTTTGCTGAACCTCGGGTTTGATTTGATATCTTTCTATTGGCACTGATTGCGTGGACAAACTCATTTTGCCGTTCTGCTGCTTGATGATAATCCATTTAAGCCAGTTCTTATCATCTCTCTCGGGGAAATCCTCACGATAATGAGAGCCACGGCTTTCTTCCCTCATCAGAGCAGCGCGATAGGTTAGTTCTGCACACAAGACCATACTGTTTACTTCATGACATTTGCTGAGATAATGGAAATCTTTAGCCTGTAATTCAGGTAACTGGTTTTTCAAGTTTTCGATCACAGCTAAAGCCTGATTAAGGCGTTCCCGGCTGCGGCGTAGATTGAACTTAATTGGAGCGGTAACCTCCTGCAGGGCGGCAATGACATCTCCCGGAGGAATGCCTTTGCTGCGCTTCAAAGGTTGGAAAATTGATTCCCGAAGATCTTTGATCTCCTGAGTGCTAATGTCTTTACCAAAATCTGTTCCAGCAGCATAATGTGCCGCTGAAGGTCCTGCCCAGGCTGCACTGATGACTGCAAACATGATTCCCGAGCCGGGGACGATCCCGGGTGGTGAGCACACTGCACCCGCTACTGCCGAACCAGCGTAGCTGGTATCCCCAATTGCCCAGAGACCTTCAAGGCTTGTTCGCATTTCATGATCAACTTTGACGCATGAGGTTTCACCATGTAGAGGCACTTCTATCTCCCGTCTAGTTCCCGGAGGTAATCCGTATTTTATTTCTTTTTCCGCCATGCGCCGTGTCCAGGCGGTAATTTTGGGGAGGCCTTCCTTATTGTAACCCTGGTTTCCTGGAGGAGGCGCGTAATAAATCGGACCTCTTCCCTCAGTTATCTCTTTTTCCAGACCAATGGCCAGTGGTACTGGTAAAAAGACACCGGTAGGTCCTTCATTGGGCAGATATTTTTTAGCCAGGTTTTCTCCTTTTGCATTGACCAGATATTGATATCCGACCATACCGCTATCGGTATCCTTCCAGACTGTATGACCGTAGAGATTCCCATATTCGGCATTACGCATCTCTGCGCCCGCCCGGTAAGCAGCGGCAATGCCATCGCCGGTACCAGCTACCCAGAAACGCCTGACTTTATAACCGCAACTGCCGTTAGCCAGTACGGTGGCTTTTGCCTTGAAGACGTAGAACTGCCCGGTGATGATGTTAAAACCCACGGCTCCAATTATTTTATTGTCACTTTTGAGTAACTCTACAACGTGGATTTTATCAAGAAATTTTGTGCCCAGTTTGCGGGCTCTGGCACGTATGGGCAACATTAAGTCAATGTCAATAAAGGTCGAGGATAATTCCGGGGCATAAAATGTGGGGATGGCGACCAGTTTCCCGTCCGGAGTCCGTGCGAGTTTAGCTCCCCATTCTTCAAAATCCTTGATGGCCTGGAAAGAATTCCTTAAATATTTAATCAGCAAATCCTGGTCATTCAAATAGAAGCCCGAGTTACGGACCTGAAAATCGAGGAATTTGTCCTCTTTTTTATCCGGTCCTAAGAAAGCTAAAATTCCACCGATTTTAGTGGCTTTCCCAGCCCATCCTGCGGTTTGTTTTTCTACAACAAGAACATCAATATCAGGATTGGCTTCTTTAGCTTTGACGGCTGTCACCAGCCCACCAATACCTCCGCCGATAATCAATACATCGGTAGAAACAACTTCTGTTAAATCATCAATAGCCAATGCTGGCCTCCTTAAATAATCGTTCATGTATTAAAGGTTAATAATAAGATGACCGCAGGGGAGCGGGAATAACCGGGACTACTTCTATACATTCCGCCGGACAGGCGGCTTCACACGCGAGGCACCAGACACAGTCTTCCGGATAAGCTACCACCGGTTTTTTCTGTTCTTCATCCCACCGCAGGACATCTACAAAACAGGCGTTGACACAGGTTTTACATCCTTTGCATCTGGTCAGATCTATATTGATTTGCTTCACCCAGTTTTGAGTTGTTTTCATCTGTCATCCTCGTTTTTATTTTACGTAGATAATCTTTGAACCCTCTTTTTTGATTTTCATGGATGCCTGGCGATTAATGGTTGGATCAGTAACAGACTGCCAGAGGCTCCATAACAAAGGTAAAAACGATTTGAAAGTGCTTACCTCAGCGATGTTATGAGAACGCCAGCCCCCTCCGGTAGGTTTCTTTCCGCTGGGGTGAGGTGGCAGGGACTCTGGTGGGACCGAACCAGGCCGGGGACCACCGGGGATCCCATGCATGCAGGAACGCATTTTACAGCCACCGGGAATAGCTTCCCACTGGTGAGAAAGTACGATGGGAGAACGGTTGGGGAAGCGAGGATCGGTGGGACCTCCCGCTGTTAGCAGGTGTTCATATGTCCAGAAATTTTTTTGCTCCTCTGTGCCCAGATTGGGATCGAGCCATACAATGCGCAGGTCCATAACCGGTCCATAATCAATGCTTTCGGTAGCTATCTGAACCGCCCCGATGTGACCACCCAGCGGCGGTTTAACTTCCCAGCGGAAACCTTTGTGCTCATCCGGGCACCAGAGCTCATAGCCCTTTTCCATGTTAACCCACCACCAATCGAGCATTTCGGGTGTAACTCCAGGAATGATGTGGTCAACGACTATCCATCCTTCGGGAAACTTTTCTTCCGGCATATATTTAGACCCCCATTCAATTAATTATGAACTTGACAAAAATACCTGAATCTATATACCATTAATCATAAAATAAACAACATGAGAAGTCAATATAGATGTGTAATATGAAATATTAAAAATTCGAGGTCGGATATGAATAATCAAATGTTTGACTTGCAAGGTAAAACGGCACTGGTAGTCGGTGGGCATGGCGGCATCGGTAAAGCTATTGCTCTGGGTTTGGCTGATGCCGGAGCTGACGTTGCGGTAGCCAGCCGCAATCTCGAAGCTTTGAAAAATGTGGCTAGAGAAATTGAGCAAAAAGGCCGCAGGTCACTGGCGGTCAGGGTGGATATCGTGGATGAAAAGCAGGTCAATGAAATGGTAGCTCAGGTTTTAAATAATTTCTCCCGCATTGATATTCTCGTTAATGCCGCTGGGTTAGCTATCCGTAAACCGGCTGAGAGTTTTCCTGTTGATGAATGGCAAAAAGTCATGGATATCAATACGCGGGGCACTTTCCTCTGCTGTCAAGCTGTTGGCAGGGTGATGCTGAAGCAGAAAAGCGGCAGAATCATCAACATTTCTTCCGTTCGAGGGCGGTATGGCCTTCCTTCAGGTTATGCAGCATACTGTCCCAGTAAAGGAGCGGTGGACACCCTCACGCGTACCCTGGCCTGCGAATGGGCGAAATCGAACGTTCTGGTAAACGCCGTTGCACCGACCATTGTTGAGACGGATCTTACTAAAGATGCCCTGGCCGACCCGGCTTATGCCAAACAAATGAAAGATCGTATCCCGATGGGTAGGTGGGCGCTGCCGGAAGATATCGTTGGCCCGGTAATATTTTTTGCGTCCGATGCAGCTAGGTTCGTTACCGGCCAGATTCTCTATGTAGATGGAGGTGTAACCACGTGGTAAGAATAAATCAACAAGAACTCCGGGAGGTTCCTTAAATGGGTAAAAAGGTGTTTGTTGACTTAACGCATCCCTTCAGCGCGGAGATTCCCCGCTGGCCTTATTTCGATAAGCCCGTAATCGAAAATGCACATACCATGGCAAAAGGCGGAGTATTAACGCAGAAGATTACCTGCGTGATGCATACCGGGACACATTGCGATGCTCCCCGTCATGTGATGGAAATCGAGTTCGATGGCAGGAGGGCTCGTTATATTCATGAAATGCCGATTGATGCTTACACTGGAGACGCTGTTTGTCTTCCTATCGAAATAGAGCGCTGGGGCTTGATTGGACCGAAGCACCTGGAAGCCGGATGCGAAAAAGCGGGCATCAAGCCGAATGAACTGGAAGGCATGGTTGTCTGCCTGAATACAGGTATGCATCGCAAGTTTGATGATTCAAAAGAATATTATCACTATTCTTGCGGTACGGGTGTCGAAGCTGGCAGATGGTTTGTTAAGCACAGGGTTAAATGTGTTGCAATGGATATGCAGGCCCTGGATCATCCTTTGCACACTGCTATGGGCAACAATGGAATGACACGTATGAACCTGATTGGTGCTTCCGGTAAACCTATTACCGAAGAGTATATCGAGCAGTTTGGTGAGGAAGCGTATGCTGAATTTGATAAGTTTACGTATATTAAGTTATTTGGTAAAGAAGCTTATGATAAGAAATTTGGCGATCTGGAAGCCATCGGGTGCTGGGGTACGTGGGAGCCGTGTCATAAATTGATGCTCGGGCACGGAATTGTAGGCATTGAAAATCTTGGCGGAGATCTGGATAAAGTATCTGGCAAACGTTTCAGATTCTATTGCTTTCCGCTTCGCTGGTATATGGGCGATGGCTCCATGGTACGCTGCATCGCTGAAATTGACGAAGACGATTTGAATGATGTCCCCAGCAGGACATATACATACGGTGGATGTATCTAGGGTGATTATTCAACCTTTGGCTGGGTCCAATGGATCAATAACCGCGGAGGAAATATGAAAAAATTCAGTCTAGCAGAAGCAAAACCTTATATGGCCGCCAAACATTTCAATATGACAGCTATGCGTCTCCAGGGCAAAGAAGAAACGGGAATAAAAAGTTTCTGGGTAGGCATTTCTTATTTTCTACCTGGTGGTGGTGCCGAGTGGGCTTATGAAGATAATCCGTGCGAGAAGGTATATATCGTGCTGGATGGGGAGATTACCGTGAAGAATAAAGAGGAGGAAGTTACTTTAAAGCCGATGGATTCCCTTTATCTGGCACCATACGAAGGGCGTTCCATACTCAACAAGACTAATAAACCTGTAACCATGATGGTGATTATTAATTATAAGGATTAATCTGGATGGCAGGATTACTTGAAGGAGTTAAGATAATCGGATTTGAGCAGGTAGTAGGCGTACCGGCAGCTACGGCTGTGCTGGCGGATTGGGGCGCTGATGTCATCAAGATTGAGCCGACCTGGGGCGATTGGCAGAGGAGCCTGGTCAGCTTTAATAGGGGGCCGCTTTTGTTTCATTTAGAGAAGGGAGATATCGAACTCCATTTCGAATTTTTAAACCGGGGTAAAAGAAGCGTTGTTCTTAATCTGCGTACGGAGCGGGGACGCAGTATTTTATATAAAATGCTGGAAAATGCCGATATTTTTGCCACTAACTATTCTTTAGATGTATTAAAAAAATACGGCCTGGATTACGCGAGCCTCAAAGAAAAATTCCCCGGTTTAATTCATTTTGTGCTTACGGGATATGGTTCCAAAGGACCAAAAGCCGGCGATCGGGGCTATGACTATGTTGCTGCATGGTCTTACGGTGGACTGATGGATTTAGTAAGCGCCGGGCCGGAATACCCTCCACCAATATCACGTCCAGGGATGATGGATATTGTGGCATCAGCCCATATCACAAGCGGACTTTTAGCTGCTTTATATTATAAGCAAAAGACGGGTAAAGGACAGGGTTTGGAACTTTCTCTATATCACACAGCCGCCTGGACGCTGGGTTTAGATATCCAGACTGCTCTTTTCGGCCATCCACAGCCTAAATGGGATAGAAAACGTGCTCCGAATCCTATGTACACTTCTTACCGGTGTAAAGATCGCTGGTGTATGATGTGCCATCCTACTCAGGAATACTGGGAGCCATTTTGCAGGGCTATCGGTAAACCAGAATGGATCAACGATCCCCGTTACGCTACTATGGAAAGCCGTGAACAGCACTCAGAAGAATTGGTTTCTTTAATAGATCAAGTAATGGCAACGAAAACCTGGGCGGAGTGGGAGGTGGAATTTCGTAAAAATGATCTTATAGTTAGCGGCAATCAGACTATCGAGGAAATATTGAAAGATGAACAGGCTGTGCAGAATAATTTTTATATGGATATAGAACACCCTGTAGTTGGCAGGGCACGGTTATTAAATAGTCCTGTGCAGTTTAGTGAAACCCCAGCGACCATCAGGTGGGCTGCACCGCAACTTGGAGCGCATACGGAAGAGGTTTTATTAGAAACGGGTTATAGCTGGGAAGAGATAGATAAATTGAAGGAAGAAGGCGTCATACCTTAATGACCGAACAATCAAAGCTAACAGGTAAAATTGCCCTTGTCACTGGCGCAAGCAGGGGCATTGGGCGCGCGATTGCCCTGACCCTGGCCAGGCAGGGCGCTGATGTCGCTGTTAATTGTTTCTCCTCGGTGGCAGAGGCTCAAAAGGTCGTTCAAGAAATTAGAAAACTTGATCGCAATGCTATGGTTATTCAGGCCGATGTTGCAGATAAATCCGCGGTTGAGAATATGGTTAACAGTGTGATAGGGCACTTTGGCAAACTTGACATTCTGGTAAATAACGCCGGTATGGCGACTGTCGGACCTTCAGAAGCACTGGAAGAAAAGGTATGGCGGCGGGGAATTGATGTTATGTTGACCGGGGCATTTTTCTGTTGCCAGACTGCCGGCAAAATAATGATCGGACAAAAGTACGGTAAAATCATCAACATAGCTTCTATCAACGGCATTGTGGCTTTTCCGGAAAGAGCAAGTTATTGCAGTGCCAAAGCTGGTTTAATGGCTTTAACCAAAGTTCTGGCATCGGAATGGGCGAAATATAATATTAATGTCAACGCTGTTGCTCCGGGTTATATCGAAACGGAGATGGTGAGCAGTCTGGTTTCTCAGGGTAAACTCAACGTAGAAGAACTCAAATGCAGAACTCCCAGCGGGACACTTACGAGCGCAGAAGATGTAGCTGAAGCTGTCGTGTTTTTAGCTTCAGAAAGTTCCCGGAGCATTAACGGTCAGACAATAGTCATCGATGGAGGCTGGACCGCTTACGGGTACTTGGAATCATGGCTTGCCAGGAAGACCCGGGCATAATAAGAATTACCCTGGGGGTTCACAGTTGTCCCAGCGTGTAATAGCCATTCTCTCTGCCAGGTATATGGGGGGCGTGCCAAACTGCAGAGGCAAGGGGTGAGATCCTCACGTAGTCCTTCTGGCGAAGGACTCCTCGGAATGATGGAATCAGGATAGGCTTATCGCCCCGCTTATCGGAATCACGGCAAAATGGAAAAGGGCTTGCGCCTTTCATCGCCCGGAAGGAAGAAAGATATGGCGTTTCCGGAACTGGCTGCGCCAGGAATGGCTTAGTAGGCAACGCTGACGTTCATACACTGATACCGATCCTGGCCGGTACGCCTGTCATAGATATTCTTAAAATTGCAAATTTAATCTACTGCCAGTTTGGGAGGATGGAATCCTCTGAGTCTCAGGGAATTTGAAACGACCGTTACCGAACTGAAAGCCATCGCCAGTGCTGCGAGTACAGGATTGAGGAAACCGTATTCACCGAAGAAAAAGCGCAGCCCGGCTGGTGTACCGCTGTGACCGAAAACAAGGTACAGGATACCCGCGGCTACGGGTATCAATGCCACGTTATAGGCGAAAGCCCAGAAAAGGTTTTGTTTGATTGTCCGCAGAGTGCGTTTGCTTAAGGCGATCGCTGTGACTGCACCGGTGAGGTCACCGCTGATCAGCGTAATATCGGCTGCTTCCATAGCGATATCGGTGCCGGTGCCGATGGCGATGCCGACGTCAGCCTGAGCCAATGCCGGCGCATCGTTAATACCATCACCAACCATGGCCACTATCTTGCCCTCCGCCTGAAGCCGCCTGACTTCGCTGGCTTTGTTTTCAGGCAGGACTTCGGCTAATACCCGGTCGATGCCAGCTTGTTTGGCGATCGCTTCTGCGGTACGTTTGTTGTCGCCTGTAATCATGACCACCTCAAGTCCGAGACGGTGCAGCTCTCTGACCGCTGCCCGGGAGTTCGGCTTGAGAGTATCGGCGACAGCGATGATACCGCATACTCTGCCATCAGTCGCCACGAACATTGGTGTCTTGCCTTCCTGGGAAAGCCGGGAGGCTTCCTCTGCCAGAACATCCTGTAGCAGCTCGCGTTCAGCCATCAGCTTGAGGTTACCCAGTACCACCGTTTTGCCGTTAATCTTTGCCTCGATACCCTGACCCGGTATGGCGGTAAAACTGGTGGCATCTTCAAGGTTAAGCTGTTTCTCCCGGGCAGCATTGACGATAGCTTCACCCAGCGGGTGTTCAGAACTGCGCTCTGCTGATGCGGCAATGCGAAGCAACTCATTCTCCGGGAAGTCAGGAACCGTTATGATGTCCGTCACCACCGGCTTGCCCTGGGTCAGGGTTCCCGTCTTATCCAGGATGATGGTCTGTATTTTATGGGCTGTTTCCAGTGCTTCTCCACTGCGGATGAGTACGCCATTCTCGGCTCCCTTCCCTGTGCCCACCATAATGGCGGTAGGGGTTGCCAGCCCGAGTGCACAGGGGCAGGCGATGATCAGCACCGCAACAAAGTTAAGCAGGGCATAGGTCAACGCAGGGGGCGGTCCTGCTAGAAGCCAGATGATAAAGGTGATGGCGGCTACACCAATTACCGCCGGGACGAAATAAGCTGAGATAATGTCTGCCAGCCGCTGGATGGGGGCTTTGCTCCCCTGGGCTTCCTCGACCAGCCTGATGATCTGTGCCAGAACTGTATCCTTGCCCACCCTGGTCGCTTCGAA
>Ga0078972_1012188_pt1 | contig 14929 bp, 29 predicted proteins | sample YelNatPaOPGAMG01_FD_67568 | JGI IMG/M metagenome (GOLD analysis project Ga0078972, IMG submission 67568) | Hot spring thermophilic microbial communities from Obsidian Pool, Yellowstone National Park, USA - OP-RAMG-01 (SPADES assembly) (version 2) | ecosystem: Environmental > Aquatic > Thermal... | reverse complement strand
TAGTCGCCCTCGCGGTCGAACACCTTCACGTCGGTCGGCACGCCGGCCAGCGAGTCCCACTTGCGGGGGACGACCTCGGGGTCGTTCACGTCCCCCGGCCCGTTCCCGCCGATGTAGGGCAGCTCGACCGGCTCCTCGTAGATCCGCTCGACGCATCCGGCGTATCCTGCGATGTCGACGAACGAATCCCGGTGGTATCCGGTGCCCTTAACCCGAGCGACCTTCACGAGGATCATCAGGTTGGCCACGTCGATGTCCGAGACCTCGACGCCCAGGTACCCGGAGAAAAGCGCCGCGATGTCCGAGAAGTTTTCTCGCGGGTGGCCGTAGTTCTTGTTCCGGTCCCCGTGGATGAGGCGCTGGGCCTCTTCCAGGATCGACTCACTCATCGTCGTCGCCGGGATAGACGTAGTCGTGGATGTCGACGTACCGACCGAGGTCGTCGTACTCAATTTGCGGTTCTGGATCTTTCACTGCGTATCCTTTCTGGGAGGTGTCAAGTCGGCTACACGAGACGACTGAGTAGTGCTTGCTTTCCTTGCCCGATGACCAGCGAGTTAACGTCCTCCCCTGGCGGCATCGGAATCACCTTGGCGTTGAACAACGTCTTGGCGACTGCCTGTGCGAAGTTGAGACCGGGTTCGTCTCCGTCTGCGAGGATGAACACGTCCCGGTACCCCAGGAACGGCTCCCGGAAGTGTTCCCTCCACGCTTGTGCTCCGGGCACCCCCACGGTGGGGATGCCGCAGATTTGCGCTGTGATGGCGTCGATCTCGCCCTCGGTGATAGCGATCCGAGAGCTGTTCGCCAGCAGCGCCAGCGTGTTGTACAGCCTCGGCCTGTCGCCGGCCTGGGTCAGGTACTTGCCCCCACCCTGGCCCTCTACGATCCGCCTGAAGCGGATGGATACTACGGCCCAGCCGTATTGCTGGGACCACCGGAGGTACGGGATGGACAGCATCCCCCGGTACATCTCATGCCCAGGGAGTGGGTCGTCCACGTACCCGAGCATGAACCGGTCGACTTCTTCTCGGATGCTCTGGAACATCAGACCCCGAGTCGCCAAATACTCTTCGCCTTGGCTGCCGGGGAGACTCTGGCTGTACCGGAGGGTCGCATCCCTCAGAAAGCTCCTCTGCGATTCGCTTAGCCTCTGCAAAACTCACCTCCTCTTGCTCTTGCAGAATCCGCACCGCGCTGCCCCCGATGGAGCAGGCCAGGCATCGGAATGCGTTGTACCGGTAGGAGATCCCTGCGCTGGCGATCCCGTCGCCGTGGAATGGGCAGATGCACTTGTGCCACTCTTTTCCTTGGTCCCCCGGCGGCTCCCAATCCGGGTAGTAGCGGTGGATCACCTTGACGATGAGCTGGTCACGCACGGTGCACCTCGTAGACTGCTAAGTCCACTTCACCCTCCCAAGGGGAGTAGTACCTTGAACACGACGGCGGCTTGCGGCACTATGCCGATGCCTTTGAGTGCGCTTATGATTGCCTCCTCAAGGTCGTCCTCTGTCGGGGCCAGCCCATCGTCTAACAACAACTGGAACCACGCGTTAAGCCGGTAGTTCATGGTTATCGGTTACCTCCTCTCGAAGATCCGGCGTGATTACACGGACGCCCGCTTGGAACGCGGGGAACCGATCCAGGTAGTCGACGGCCCGTATGAGGGCCTCCCGGTCGTCTCTGAGATGCCCCAGGACGTTCTTGTTGCATGGGCTGCATAAGAGGCCCCGGACGAACCCGGTGACATGGCAGTGGTCGACTGAGAGCCGTTTCCGCGCCCCTGTGGCTCGGCGGCAGATGTAGCAGCGGCCACCCTGTAGTTCGTAGATGGCCCAGTACTGCTCGGCGGTGATGCCGTAGACCGCCATGAGCCTGCGCTCCCACGCGGTGTCCCGCGTGGCCGACCGTCTGGCCCGGTGGTGTGTCACACACCGTGGCCCCGGCTGGAGACTGCCGTCCCGCTTGGTGGCCAGCTTCCTGCGTCCCGAGGGGTCGGTCCCAGCGGCCACGCAGTCCTTACACCGCTTCATCTTCGGGATCTGTCAAGTCCAAGGCATCGTTGATGACCCGCAGCGCCAGCTCCGGGTCGCTGATCATCCAGGAGTGGAAGTGACCGCCCAGGATGTGAATCCGGCCACGGAGAACCTGCCACGCGCTCAGCGCGGAGGCACTGGGGATGATCGCGTCGTCGGTGCCGTGGACGACGACCGTCTTGACCCTCCCCCGCCGCAGCGCGTGCAGCGCCTCCGAGGAGTCGCCCTGCGTCATCGCGTATGCGGCCCTGGCGATCCGGGGACCGGACAGGGAGCCGCGCAGCATGTCGGCGAGCCTCAGACGCTCTGAGAGCGTCCGTAAGCTCTTAGCCTTCCGGGCATCCCCGAACACGTCCTTCAGAGCGCCAGCGATGAACTGAGCGCCCCGCAGGAGCGTGCCTGGCCCATCGACCTTTACCGCCTCATGGAACTCCTTGCCGACCGCCGCGCTCAGCAGGATGACGGTGTCGTAGAGCATCGGGTAGATAGCAGCTACTTCGGCTGCCAACCGGCCTCCCATCGAGTGGCCCACCAGGACGGCCCCTACCTCGACTCCGAGCACGTCGAGGGCCTGGTCGATGACCTCGGCCATGTCCTTGACCGTGTGTCCCCACGGGAGGCTGTCGCTTCTCCCGTGGTCTGGTGCATCTATCCCGTAGACGTGGAACCCATTCTGCGACAGCAGTTCCAGCATCTCGGTGTAGGCCCCCGTCGATACGGAGAACCCGTGCAGGAAGACGAGGGGGGTACCCTTGCCGCCTTCGGTTACTCCGACCCGGAAGCCGCCTCTGGTGACGACCGTGTAATCCTTCATCCGTATGCCTCCACGAACTCTCGGGCCTGCGTCAGGAAGTACGACAGACCGTGGTTGATTACCGGGATGCCGGCTGCTAGTGCCCGCGCCATGCAGTGGCGCGTGCCGACACTGTCCCCGAGCGGAAACGCATGGCAGACATCGGCTCCCAGGTTCACCATCTCCTGGTGACGGACGACACCCGCCCGCTTGCCGTGCGTGTTCCAGTCGGCTGGGTGGGCCTCTACCGAGACGGGCCACCCCGCCTGGCGCATTCCCCAGGCCCACCGGTCGGCGATGTCATCGGCTCCCCGAGCGGCTCCGTGGACGACGATGATGCCGTCCGGGAACTGGATAAGCTCGGAGTGCAGCGCGTTCCAGATCGTCGTCCGGGCAACCCAATCCCGGCTGCCCGTGACCAGGACCCGTCTTACGGCAGCCACCGACGTGCCGTCCGGTCGACGTTGAAGCCGCTGACGTTCTGCGCCAGCGGGAACCGGAGACCCTCGCGGGTCACCTTCGTCTGGACGACGACCTCCTTGCCGTCCTCACCCTTGGCGAGCTTCTTGTGCGTCCACGAGACGGGCTTGGTCTCGATCAGACCACCCAGGATCTGCTGGTGGATCAGGTTGGCCTTGGCGACTGGCTTCGGCATGGTTGTGTTTTCCTTTCGTTGGGAATTGTCAAGTACGGTACTTGCGGAGGGGGCTGCTGCACCAGGCCATCTCGGCGGGCTCGCCGTATCGACCGTCGTACTTCTCGGACTTACGGAGCCAGCTTCGGGTGCGGCGGTTGGTCGGAGCGACGAACTCCATGTCGGTGTAGAGCATTGCTCCGACGTACTCGGTGGCGAACGAACGGTCCTCGATCAGGTCGTGGATGGTGTCCCAGACCCGCGAGAACGTCTCCCCGGTGCCGACGAGGTCGTCCACGAACACCCACCGCTTGCCGAGCCTCCCCTCGACCGGGTAGTACGAATGCGTGCCGTCGTTGGGCTTGCGGACGATCAGGTAGTGCTTGCCCAGCTTCCTGGCCAGCTCGGTGACCGCGATGGTCCCCGACAGCCCGGTGCCCACGAGGGTGTCGTACTCGACGCCCGACAGGTAGTGCTTGGCCCTGTAGAGCAGTGTGTCCGGGTCGTGGACCGTGGACATGTAGGAATCGGTGAAGTCCAAAATGTCTGCGCCATCGGCGTTGTCGTAGGGGCCAGCTACAGCGGGCCGGGACGGTTGACGCGGGACCGGTGCTGCCGACGCTGGGGGGACCACCTTGTCGGTATTCGGGCCGTAGGGAGGCAGGGGCATTGGCGGGCCTTTCTCTCGATGGGAACTGTCAAGTCTGGGACGTGGGAAAGTCCCGGATCGTCATTGACTCACCGATGAACTCAAGCTCGGCGTAGTCGAGCCCGGAAGGGTCCGACTTGCCGTACCGGTTCTTCACCGTCGACACCCGGAGGGTGTCTCCCCCGAACTGCTCGGAGACGCGGTGCAGCGTCAGGATCATCTCTGGCACACGCGAGATCTGACCCTTGACCCCGGACAGCGGGATCGCCTTGTCGGCGTCGTTGTACCCTCCGGTGACGTGGTGCAGGCCCACGACGCAGGCGCTCGTGGAACGGGCCATGTCGTGTAGGTAGTCCATCAGGCTCTCCAGCCCGGAGAAGGGGTCGTCGGCATCGCCGCCGGCCCGGACGTTGGTCACATTGTCAACGACCACCAGCGCGGGGAAATCCCCGTAGACCTCCTCGTACGACATCATCGAGTTCTCGATCTGGTCAAGGCTCGGTGAGGCGTTGTAGTTGAATCGGATTGGCACGTCATCGAACACGGCCTCAGCCTCGCCCAGGTTGCCCTCCCGGACGGCCCTGGCCGACTTCTCCATCGACCATCCAGTCAGGATCGACAGAGACCGTGAAAGCTGCGTAAAGGCATCCGAATCCGCAGAGAAGTAGAGCGTTGGGACGCGAGCGTGCAGCGCGTAGGTAAGGACGAAAGCCGACTTCCCGGTGCCAGGACCGGCGCAGACCAAACATAGCTGTCCTCTCAGGAATCGTGTTCCCTTTTGCTCCAAGGCATCCCACACAGGCGGGAGCGGGTCTCCCGCGCTGCCTTTGATGTAGAGGCTCTGTAGCGGGGTGTACATCAGACGGTGCCCTTCGGCACGGCGGCGTCGTGGATCGGGCGGCGCTGGCGCCGGGCGATGCCCTCCTCATCGAGCGCAGCCTGAAGGCTGGACATGAGCTTGGTGCCCTTGAGCTTCAGCTCTTTGGCGATCTGGGGGCCAGGCCATCCGGCGCGGTGCATCCGTATCGTCGCACGCGACTCGTGCGGTGCCAGAGGGGATTCGAGGATCGGGTCGTTAGGGTTCCAGTGCTTCATGCTTCCTCCGGGAATTGTCAAGTATTGAAGCCAAAAAAGCGGGTTTCGGAATCGACGGAAGAGGCTCACGAGACGAACCTCTTGCCGTCCCACCGACGACCGTCTGGGTAGTCGATGGTGATGTCTCTGTCCGGGTCTCGCTCCTTGTGCGAGCGAGCGAACCGCGTAGCGGCCTCGATGCTCGGGAACGGATAGCGCGACGGCTTGGACTGCTCGTGCCACGCAGGCTTTCCTGGGATCGGCCCCAAGCTGACGTAGTAGTAGTCCTCTCGGTCGGTGACCAGGGAGATGGGCGAAGGCATCAGTGGTACTGCCCGTAGAACTGGGCGTAGTCCTTGAGCAGGTCCGCGTGCTGTGGGCAGTCCCAGACCACGCCGTTGAGGATCGTGTCCCACGCGAGGTTCCGGTTTATCATAAACCCGGTGTAGTTCACCATCATCTGGCGAACCCCTTGCACGGTGGGGTCGCCGTCGAGCGTGCGGCATACGATGTCTGCCATCGGGCCTGGGCCGTCCCCCACAGCCGACACAGGGTCGGCGTGGGCTTCGACGGTGGTGGGGTAGGCCGAGAGGCCCAATGCCATTACCACGCCGGCCATTCCGAGCGCCAGGGATTTCTTCATTCTCATACCTTCCTCTTGGGAACTGTCAAGTATCACGCCATGCGAAATTCGCAGGCGTCCGATACGTCGCAGAACTTGCAGCGGTCCACGTCCGGGTGCGGATCAAAGTTCCCTGCCTGGATGTTCTCTTCCAGCTCGTGAAAGACCTCGGTGACTCTGTCTTTCGTCCACTCCGAGATGTCGTACGGGTACGTCGGCTTACCGGGCTTGCCCATCCAGTAGTCACCGATGGCGGGCTGCTCGATGCCGTAGGTTTCGGCCAGGGCCAAACCATAGACCCCAAGCTGGAAGTCGTCCCCAGGCTGGTTCCCGGTCTTGTGGTCCCGGACGCGGAGGTTCCCGTCCTCGTCCACGATGATCAGGTCGATGAACCCTCGGACCATCACCCCGTCGAGGTCCATGTCGAACCCCAGCTCGATACCGGGCGTCCCGTCCGGGGAGATCCAGACGACCTCGTACGGGTGGTTGGTGGCCCAGCGGATGTACTTCTCGACCTGCTCCATCCCGATCTCGAATCGACGGGCCAGATCCTTCTTGCCACCGTACGGGCCTGACTTCGACCACCATTCGAAGTTCGGGGTGATCTTGGTGTAGGAGGCTACTTCTCGGGAGTACTCCACCCGGAAAACGGCCTGAGCGGCCTCCAGAGACATCGAACGACCGCTCCGCTCCCAAGCCTCTATCGCGGCGTGGACCGCGCTTCCCTGGGGCAACCAGGCCGCTGGCCGCCGCCATGCACGCGGGTTGCGGATGCGAGCGAGAAAGTAGCTGTACGGGCACTTCTCGTACTGCTTTAGCTGACTGACCGACCTGGCCGGCCTCGACCTGGGGTCGAAGGGGTCTCTCATCGGATTACCTCGTCCCTTGCGATGGAGGCGTGGATCGCTACCTCCAAGCACACGACGTTGGCGTGCATCGGGTGAACCGGATCGGCCTCGCCGTCGTAGGTCCTGCACAGCTCCAGGAGCCTGGCTGTGGTGGGGTCGAACTCACGCTGCCGCGAGGACTTTTCCGTCAGCAGGTAGAGAATCCACTCCCCGCGTCCGTGAATCATCTGCGGGTCTTCTACGGTGTAGTGCATCACCACTTCTGAGTGGGACCTGTCGATCATCTCTTTGACGTGCTGATACATGCGGTCGTCGTCCGACAACCAGACGCTGCGGTAGACCAGGACAAGGGTTGTCCCGTCTGGCGTGGTGCAGGACTGCGCGAACAGCCAGTTGGGTATCGCGGATCGGGTTACGGGCGAACCGAATCCCAACATGTCCTCCCAGATCAGCATCGGCACTTCGTTCTACTCCTACGGTTCGTAATTTGGAAACCGCCAGATGGCCTCCCCTTCCTCTGACAGGTTTGTGTGTGAGTTCACCCGGATCAGCAGATTCCCATCGCTTTTCCTGCGCTTGCGGTAGGCCCAGCCCCCCGCGTAGCTAACCCCCGGCTCCGGTGGCAGGTTCGGGTCGAACTCAACAACAAGGTTCTCTTCCCGGAGCTTCTTGTACCACCCGCGAAGCCGGGAGATCTTGTCGTGGCTCATTCCGATGCCGCCCGTAGCGACGAACTCCCCGTGGTCCCGGAGCCTCTTGTAAGGCGCGGTGTTCGCGAACTGCACCGGAACCTTGAAGGGGAACTCTTTGAGGATGCGCTCACGCGGGGTGAGCCGGCCTCCGTACGTGTGCTTGATCCACGAAACATACTGGCGCGTAACGCCGTACATCCGTGCGATCTCTGATTGGCTGAGCCCCTTGTTCTTTAGGGCCTCTATGATGCCCAGCGATAGCTTGTCAGGTTCGCTGTTCATGTTTGTAACTCCCAAGGGTGGTAGGTCAGATAGTTGACCCACGTTACGTGTCAAACCGTCCTACGTCAAGGTAGATCCTCGCCTCGTCTGGTCTGTCACGGACGCTTCGGTGCGTCCGATACCTCTGGGTATTCCCAGTCAATTCCCAGGCGACCCCCCTTACATAACGAAGGTGTTTGTGATTCACCTGGCATACTCATAGGTAGCTTACATGTTTGTCAACTCCTCGTAATCAATCTGTGACCACCGGTGACCGGTTACCACCAAGTGCGGCCACCGCACTGCCTCGTGGGCATCGTGGGGTGGCGACGACGGTAGTTGACCAGGCGCGATACCTTGGTCCTGCGTTCCTCCTTGATCGAGGCTTGCCAACAGGACCGACACAGGATGGGGGCTCCCCCCAACCCGGAAGGCTCCGGGTCAGGGGTGGCCACCCGCGTTGCGACGGTCAAGACAGCACCTCGATGCGGTGCCAGTTCCGCGGGCCGATGAACGCCAGCAGCTCGGCCCAAGTCTTGGGAGCGTGGCCCTGGCGGGCCGAACGCGAGCCGTCCTGTGTCAAGTACCACAGGCCGTTCGGAACCTTGATCGCGGCGAAGGTGTAGCCGTAGTTGTACTTCTGGAACCGTATGACCGATCCCTCTTCGGCAGGCTCCTCGGGGGTGAAGCTCTCCCGAGCCACCTTGGCGAGCGCCAGCTCGGCCTCCAGCTCCTCGATGCGGACGTTGAGACTTTGGACGGTCTCGTCCACCAATGCAGTTGCCATGCCTTATTTCCTCTCGTTGATGGTTGTACCGGAGGGGTATGACGGCCCCTCTCAGCGCCCCCAGAGCTTCAGAGGGCCGTCGCCGGCCCATTCCCTGGGCGTCATCCCCCAAGCCTCGATTCCGGGGCGTGGTGGCTTCTCTGGGCCGTGCAGCGGCCCGATGTCTTCCAGCTCGAAGCGGCACGCTGGGCACCCGTCGAACGCCTGGGCGTCCGGGCCGAACCACCGGGCGTACTCCGCGTTCATCCGGCGTTCCGTCACTGTGACGCTCATAGCTCTCGCTCCTGCTCGATCTCGTCGATGCGGTCCTGGATGTCCTCGTAGTCCGACTCGGCCTGCTCGCGCTGGTCGGCGAACGCAGCACGGGCGATCCGACCCTTGACCTCGTGGAGGAGGTCGTGCAGCTCGTCCAGGTCGTCTATGTCTTCGACGTACATCAGCGGACCCCCGCCAGTGCGCGGTTGAACTGCGCTCGCTGGCCATCCCTTTGACCGTGGGCGTAGCCGTTCGAGTCGTAGCTGGTCCGACCGCTGGCGCGGCGGGTCCGGGGGAACGCTTCGCGGAGCGCGACAGCAGCCCGTTCGTTGTCGCTCTTGTACAGGACCAAGGCACCCGAGCTGGCCCCCTCCAAGGCTTTGTTCTCTTCGGCCCGGAGGCGGTCACCCACGGCCTGCGAGAATCCAGCGATCCAGGCGCGGCGGTAGCTGCGGAGCTGGCCGCTGGTGGACTTGGTGTACCGCTGGTAGCCGACGCCGTACTCGTACCGGTAACCGGTGCGGGCCACGAACTCCTCAGCGGGCCGTACCTTTTCGACCAGCCGCAGCATCTGCGGGGCGAGGATGTACCAGAGGAACTGAACCCTCTCGATGTGCCTGGGCACGCCGAATACGTGCATCACCTGGACACCGGTCGACTTGGACAGCACGGCCTTGCAGTGCAGCGCCGAGAGCATCCCGTAGAGCAGCAGCGCCTGCTGGCTGATGTACTTGCCTTTGAGCGTGACGGTCCACTGGATCGCGTTGGGCAGCTCGGTCACGTCCAAGCCTTGCTTCGCTGCCTCGATGGTGGCCGTGTCGAGCCCGTACTTGGCGATCAGCTCGAAGGCTTTGGCCTGGAAGATGGCCTCCTCGGGCGTGCCTGCCACGTCCTCGGCCTGGCGTAGCAGCTTGGCAACCTTGTCCTGCATCTTGGCTTGCTTGCTCATAACTTGTTTCCTCTCAAGGGTTTTGGTGGATTTAGAACGATCATCGGAGGTAGCCGTTCTCAGAGAGCACGTCGTAGGCCACCCGCATGGGTGACTTGCCCCGGTCCCAAGCCTCTCGGTATGCGTAGTCGGTCAGGTCGTCAGCATCGAATCCGCAGACGCGGCGGATGACCGCGTTGACCCTCCGCTTCCATGCCTTGAAGTCCATCAGAGCCTCTTCCCGATCTCGATCAGAACTTGAATCCACAGGGGAGACAGAAAGATCACGAGCATCAGGAACGTGCCAAACCACTCAGCCACTAGCCGCATCCTCTCCATGTGCAGTGGAAACCTTTGTGGTCACGACGCGGGAAGCGGTTGTTGCCGCGGTTGGTGTCGCGGTTGTCCCCGTGAAGGCCCTCGCGGACGCGGTCGTTGGCACGCTCCCGCTCGTCGGCCTTGTCCTCGATGCCTTTGTCTTTGTCGTCGGGGTCGCACGTCGGGCGTTCGTGGTGGCTGCGGTGGTACTGGTCGTCCACCAACTTGCCGCCGTGCCTCTCGATGTGCTTCATGCCCCGGTGCTCACACACCACGCTGGCCTCAGCCTGGGGCGGTGTATTGCAGGCTACGAAACCTAGACATAAGCCAAGGGCCAGAAGCCCATAGGCGAGTCCTCGTCGCACAACCTTCCCTTCTGTCGATCCCTTTCCTCGTCTGCGAGGAGTTCTTGCCGTGCTGCCTCGCGGATGCGTAACCAGCCGCGCCATCTTCTGGGCGCTTGGCTTTCCCATGTCGTTCCTCTATTGGGACGTGTCAAGTCTCAGGAAGCGAGAAGCTCCCGGAGCGCCTGTGCGGCCTGTTGGGGGCAGACGCCGTTGCCGATGACTTTCATCGCGGCGCTGCGGGTGATCTTGCCTTCGACCTTGCTACGGCTGGGCTCGATGAAGTCGGTCACCCAACCCTCTGGCCACCCCATCATCCACTCGCTGAACTCCGCACGGAGCCTTGGGTTTCCGTTGGAGTTGGGCTCGGTGGGCTCGGGGGCGATCCGCCCGGTTATGCCTTCCCACCTGCGAATAGCCGGCCAGTACTTGTCCCACTCCTGGGTCCCGGCGTGCCGTGCTGCCGTGGTGCGAAGGTCCAAGCCTCCGGTGCCGTGACCGCCCGCGCCTTGGGCGTCGGTCGTGAGGGGCGTAGGCAGAAGCGCAATGGCCCCAGGTAGATCCAAACCTCCCTGACGGGCGTTCGGGTTCGGTCCCTTCGCATCACGCGCTGTGGGGGTCGGAAGGTTGGGCGAGGATGAAGACTCGGTCGCGTCGGTGAGGTGCTCCCGCTGCGGAAGCGGGTAGAACCTTCCACTTCGCGTCATACCCGAGGTCGGCCAAGTCCCCGATGACGACGGCCATTGCCCTTCGGTCGTCTGTTGCTTTGGCACTCAACAATCCCTTCACGTTCTCGATGACCACGTACTGCGGACGCAGCACGTCGATAGCTTCTGCGAAGTATGACCACAGTCCCGAACGGGTGCCGTCGGCCAAGCCTTTGCGAAGTCCGGCAGCCGAAACGTCCTGGCACGGGAAGCCCCCCGCGAGTATGTCCACCGGTTCAACCGTCGACCAATCAACGGCAGTCACGTCGTGGTAGATGGGGACGCCAAACCTCTTGGCCAGCACGGTACGTGCGGACGGGTCGCACTCAACTTGCCAGACCGTGTGAGCGTCGAAGACATCTTCGACGGCAAGGTCCAAGCCTCCTACACCTGAGAACAGGCTGCCGATGGTCCTCATTCGCCTCCCTCGGCCATGTCGACGGCTGTCGTCCAGTCGAGACCGTGGGCGGCGGCGAAGTCGTGCAGATCGGCGATGATGTCTTCGAGCACGGTCTGTTCCGGCTCGCCGTAGTGGGGACCAGACACGCGGGTGTACGTGTCGAACAGGCTCTGGGCACGCCATACGGCGGGGTTCGTGCTGCTCATGTCAAACCTCTCTCTTCCATGCGTTGCGGTTGCTCTTGCCCGGACGCTTCATCTCGCGCTTCCGGTCGCGGTGTGGTGCAGCCGCATTCGAGCGACGCAGGCCAAGGCGTGCCTGTAGCTGGTCGTGCGATGCCTTGGGAACTGTCAAGTTCATGCCACGCTTCCTATCGCCCATGCCTTGCCTTGGTCGTCCAGGTGGACATGCGTTGCCATGCCCACGGGCTCGTCGTTGACGGTGAAAGACGGTGCCTTGTAAGGGTTGTACGAGAGCTTGCGCTTGCCGTGGTGGTTGGCTGCGTCCATGTGACTGATCAGCCCGACTACACCCGCGTGGACGTTCTTCCTGCGCTCCCGGAGTACGCGCTGCCGTCCAGCCTCTGATACCTTAAGCTCGCAGCCGAAGAGGATCAGGTCGTCCGCGTGAGCGATCACCTTGCCTTTGTGCTCACCGGACAGAGCCTTGAGCGACCAGCACGCACGGTGCAGGTTGCGGTAGGCGAACACACGGGTCCCAGCGTCGACACGCCTGCCCTTGTATGCCTCGATCATCGGTACCTCTCAGTAGGAGACAGTGCCGTCCGCGTGGCGGTAGCCATCGCTCGGTTTCCATGCCTCACAGGGCCATACGGCCACGAGCACGCCGCCATCGCCGTAGCACCCGGCGGTGACGCCGTTGCTGTTGCCCGGACCACAGACGCGGTTGCCGGAATCGACGCATGACCAGTTCGGGTCATCATCGCTTATCGGGGCCGCGATGGCTGGAGGTGTGTGGAGCGCTAAACCCACGGCCATACTCATACCGAACACCAGCTTCGTGGCTGTCAGGGAAATACCTTGATTGCGGTTCATGTCAAAACCCCTTTCTCGGGAGATGTCAAGCCTTGGTGAACGAAAACAGAACGCTGTTGCGACCGTCGATGCACAAGCCGCATCGAGCGCAGGCCGAGCCCTTATCGCTGATCAGCTTGATAGCTCGGTTGTTCTCGGGACAGCGCGTTGCCTTGGGGAACTGTGCCTTTCCGTCTGCGAAGGTGTTGTCGACGTAGGCGATGTTGATTCCCAACGCTTCCATGCGACGGGCTGTCTCGATGTTCTCGGAGTCCCCAGAGAAATACAGGCCAAGGTTGGCGAAGTCTTTGCGGTGCAGGTAGACCGCTGCCGTCCAGACCCGCGTGTAGGCCCAGAACTTCACGTCCGGGTGATCCTCGATGACTTTGGCCCACGCGTGAACGTACCGTGGCGAGAAAAAGTCGCCGTCCCAATGGATGCGGAACAGCTTGGGGGCCTTCCACTTCTCGCAGTCCCGCTCGAAGTCTTGGATCATCGCGTCCAACATCCCCACCATGTCCTCGAGGGATGCATCGCGCAGCTTGTCAAGGTTGCGGGTCACCAACGCTTTTACGCTGGGGAAGATCTTCTCGGAGCCGTTCGACTCCTCACCCGCATAGCAGCCCGCGAGGCACACGCTCGTCGCGCCACCACACGAACCCTTCAAGCCAGCGAGCAGGCCGAAGGCGTTCTTGATACGAGGCGAAGCCTCACCCTTGGCCGACACCTTCACGGCGTTGGCCACCTTGCGGTCGTTGCTTCGCTCTAGTGTTGCTGCGGTCATCGCAGGTTCAACCCTTCGTAGATCGAATCCCATGCCTTACGCATGTCAAGCCTCATAGCTGGCCGAAAAGCGGCCCATGCCGCGATGATGGCGACTACCAGCAGCTCATCCTGCGGACCGGGGATGAGCAGCGCCACACCTACCAGGGCGCACAGCCATTTCGGCATGTGCCGTTTGGCTGCTGTGATGAGTCTGTGGAACCTCGTAAGCTGCGCCCTACACCACGCTTCGTGAGCGGTAATGATGCAATCCTCCGGTTAGTTATCAAGCCTTGACGCGGACGATGTTGTTGCCGCGGATGACGTACTTCGCGCCGTCAAGCCAGACGGTCTGCTGCCCGCTCACGATGCCTCTCCGATCCGACGAACCGTCACGAGGTGTGATTGCTTGCCATACAGCCGCTCACGGGCCTGACGAACCCTCTGGCCGTTCGAGCGGCGCTTGTGGATACGGTCAGCCTTCATCCGGGCGTGGTACGCCGCGAGGTCTTCGTCGTTGGTGCCGACGAACATGCCTTGCGAGTCACGCATCTGCGGTCGACCCGAGGGGTACATCCATACCTCCGTGTTGGGAATTGTCAAGTCTCAGACCAAGGAGAGCGTCATCGCTAGGTAGATCATGCCTAATACGAACATGCCTAGCACGATGATGAGCGCCATTGCTCTGACCTTTCCATTGCTTTGGGCATAGCTACTCCAGGAGCCGGCCCCTATCGCAGGTAGCCCGGAATCGAACCGGGTGTCGTGATGCCGCCATCGCTTTCACGATGCGCCAGACAGGGGCGCAGGATCATTCCATCCAGCCAACGCCTACCCACCGATGGCTTTCGCCATCGAAGTGTTCTGGTCTATGTCCAAACATCTCCCAGCACGAGCGTCGGGCCTATCCTCTCGCCAGTACCCGGACCAATCTCCGGTCAAGCGATACGTTCAGCCCAGCCTTTTCACTCTGGCCTTTGACCAAGGCACTTCCCTACTTCGACTACCGCACAGACCATGTTTCCCTCTCGGTACTTCACGGCGGCAACGGCCTAGCCTGTAGGCGCTGGATTGCAAAAGCATGTTTGGTTGTTCGGACCACCGACTCTCGCGAGCGCCTGCCGCCGAAGCGGATTCCCCTCCATTCACAACGGAATGGTGCGCTGTGGTCCTACCGGGTATTGCTTGGTACGTCTTCGACGCTACCACGTCGGTTCGGGAACTGTCAAGCGGTGAATCAAATTCGCTGGTCACCGGGCCGTTTTGCTATTGGCGTTGGTGCTCGTTAGGACCGCGTTGCCGAAGGCCCTACCCGAACCCCCCGAAGGGGGGCCTGACCAGTGAAACTCACCTGTAGGTGACTCACCCGAACCGCTGTGGAATTTTCGAAGATCCTGCCGGACCTCTCGGCCCGACACCAACGACCTTGCCATAGTCGTCTGGGAATTGTCAAGCACTTTTGCAAAGACGCTGGTCGGAAGGGGTTTTCGCGGCCCAAACCACGCTGTCCTGGCCGTGTTGAATAACCCATCGTCGCAGCTTAGGCTATGTTTCCGCTGCTCCGAATCCGGTGCAAACTGGGTGTTTGTGCTGCTCGGAGTGCTATTCGACACGGCTCCCGCCCCGTGTGGGAAGGGGGTAGTACCCCACTCGGGACCGGGGTGGGGTACCCCCCGGGCAGGTGGGGGGTACCGGGGTGGGGTACCCCCCGGGCAGGTGGGGGGTACCGGGGTGGGGTACCCCCCGGGCAGGTGGGGGTACCGGGGCAGGTGGGCAGGCTGGGCC
>Ga0078972_1012185_pt1 | contig 14932 bp, 15 predicted proteins | sample YelNatPaOPGAMG01_FD_67568 | JGI IMG/M metagenome (GOLD analysis project Ga0078972, IMG submission 67568) | Hot spring thermophilic microbial communities from Obsidian Pool, Yellowstone National Park, USA - OP-RAMG-01 (SPADES assembly) (version 2) | ecosystem: Environmental > Aquatic > Thermal... | reverse complement strand
GAGAAAACGTATCGGGTCACTGGGATGACGTGCGCGGCGTGTTCCGCGCACGTGGAGAAAGCCGTATCGAAGATAGAAGGCGTGAATAGCTGCGCGGTCAATCCGGTTACCGGAATCATGACGGTACGGTTCGACGAATCCCGCGCGGATTTTGAGGATATAAAACTTCATGCGAATTATAATCGCACCACGATGAATGAAAACGACGTTCGTTTTTCCAGCAACTGCGGTATAATTATGGTTGCACGGCACCAGACCGACTTTTTTTGCCGCTACGAGCGCGCAAATAAAACTGGTATTCGCTCTCCCGTTGAACCACAAATTGTCTCCAAGAGGACGTATAGCAAAATGAAGCTATTTTGGAGAGCGCGCCGTGACAACTTGCAAGGGGTAATACAAGATGGAAGTTGTCTATCGGTGTTGTTGTGGGATCGATGTGCACAAGAAAATTATTGTGGCCTGCTTGATCAAAGGCGGGAAGCAGGAACTACGAGAGTTTGGCACAACAACCAGCGAGATTAAGATTCTCGCAAATTGGCTGAGCGAGGAAGAATGCGAGATGATTGCAATGGAAAGCACCGGCGTTTACTGGAAACCGCTATACAACCTTTTTGAACTGTTAAACTTGAACGCAATGGTAGTCAACGCTTCTCACATGAAAGCGCTACCTGGGCGCAAGACCGACGTCAAAGATGCGGAATGGATTGCCGACTTACTTCGACACGGGCTACTCAAAGCCAGCTTTATTCCTGACCGCGAGCAACGGGAATTGCGTGAGATAGCGCGTTATCGAAAAAGTCTGATTGAAGAACGTGCACGAGAAATCAGTCGTTTACAAAAGATATTAGAGGGAGCCAATATCAAGCTAGATTCAGTTGTAAAAGACATCAATGGCAAGAGTGCCCGCAAACTGCTTGATTTGATCATTGCGGATAGAGCGCCAGATGCCGATGAAGTTTCTCAGTTGATTCATGGACGATTGCTTCCGAAGCTTGACCAAATCATGCTTTCCATCGATGGAATCACTACGCCACTACAACGCAAGCTGATTGCCCAAATTGTCGATCATATTGATGACATGACCAAACGGATTGCCGATATGGATGACCTCATCAAAGGGTATATGGAACAATACGAAGCAGCGATTGCAGCGGTTAGCGAACTACCTGGTATTGGAAGGCGCAGCGCAGAGGTCATTATTTCGGAAATCGGGATGGATATGAGCCGTTTCCCCAGCGCAGCACACCTTTGCTCGTGGGCTGGTGTATGTCCTGGCAACCACCAGAGCGCCGGGAAGCGCCAACACGGAAAAACAACCAAAGGAAACAAGACGCTCAGGTCCATACTGACCCAATGTGCCAAAGCAGCGAGAAATTGCAAGGATACCTTTTTCTCTGCACAATACCAGCGTATTGCTGCCCGCAGAGGCAAAAATCGGGCAACAATAGCGGTTGCTCATTCTATGTTGATTGCCATTTACCATGTTCTTAAAAACGGAGTGGCTTTCCATGACTTGGGAGCCGAGTACTACAACAGCTTCAACCGAGAACACAAGATTAAAAGCCATCTTAAAAGGCTATATGCGCTTGGTTGGTCTGCTGAGTCACCCCTTCCCGCCTAAAATACACCTTTCAGCCCTGTACTTGTTTCCAAAAAGGATTTTTTGTTGTACCTTCCTATGTGAAATGTTTTCATAACAAAAAGGCCGTCGAAGGAGCGGGCTACGGAATCGACGCGCCGCGGGTAAAGGAAACCGCGGTAGCGATCGAAGGGATGACCTGCGCGGCCTGCGCCGCGGCGGTCGAGCGCTCGATAAAAAGGCTCAGGGGCGTCCGCGAGGTATCGGTGAATCTCGCGACGAATAAGGCGAGATTAAAATACGATCCTTACGAGGTGAAGCTTTCGGACATAAAATCGGCGGTCGCGAACGCGGGCTATTCGGTGAAGGAGACCGGACGGGGCGATGGAGAGCGCGCGCGCGGACTTGCGGGCATGAAGGCAAGGCTGATAACGGCCGCCGTTTTTTCCGCGCCGATACTGTATCTGGCGATGTCGCACATGTTCGGCATGGCGCTGCCGGTGCCGGAAGCCGTAAGCCCGCACGCGAACCCTCTCGCGTTCGCTTTAGCGCAGCTGGTAGCCGCGGTCCCCGTCATGATCGCGGGCGGAGGGTTCTTCCGCTCGGGTTCGAAGGCGCTTTTTCGCGGCGCCCCCAACATGGACACGCTCGTAGCCATCGGAACGGGGAGCGCCTTTCTTTACAGCGCGTACGCTGCGGCGCGCATAGCGCTCGGCGACGCGTCGTTTTTGCGCGCCTTGTATTTCGAGTCGTCGGCCGTAGTCATCACTCTCGTCATGACGGGCAAATTCCTCGAGGCGGCGAGCAAGGGCAAGGCTTCCGAGGCGATAAAGAGGCTTTTGAGCCTTCGCCCCGACACGGCGGCGGTAATAAGGGACGGACGCGAAACGCGGGTGCCGCTCGATGAGATAGCGGTCGGGGACACGGTTGTCGTTCGCCCCGGCGAATCGGTGCCGGTCGACGGAAGGGTCGCCGGCGGGGCTTCTTTTGTCGACGAGTCGATGCTTACCGGAGAGAGCGCGCCGGTCGAAAAAAGAGAGGGCAGCGCCGTTACCGGAGGGAGCATAAACGGCGAAGGGCTTTTGAGCGTCATCGTGACGCGGACCGGAGAGGATACCGCACTTTCGAAGATAATCCGGCTTGTCGAGGAGGCGCAGGGTAAAAAGGCGCCGATAGCGCGGCTCGCCGACGTCGTTTCGGGGTATTTCGTGCCGGCCGTCATGGGCATAGCGGCCGCCGCCGCGGCGGCCTGGGCGCTTTCCGGGCGCGATTTCGAATTCGTGCTCAATATATTCGTAACGGTCCTCGTTATCGCCTGTCCTTGCGCGTTGGGCCTCGCGACTCCGGCCGCGATCATGGCCGGGACCGGAAGAGGCGCGGAGCTCGGGATACTCATCAAGGGCGGAGAGGCGCTCGAGACGCTGCATAAGACGAAAATAGCCGTTCTCGACAAGACGGGCACTCTTACGGAAGGAAAGCCGGTGTTGACGGACGCATACGCCTGCGGAGGGTTCAGCCGCACCGAGGCGCTTGTTCTGCTTGCGTCCGCGGAGAGCGGCTCGGAGCATCCCGCCGCGAAAGCGGTCATAAACGCGGCCGCGAAGGAGGGCTTGACGATCGGCAGGCCGGAGGAGTTCCGCGCGGCCGCCGGGATGGGGATCGAAGCGCGCGTGGACGGGAAACGCGTGCTCGCGGGCAGCGCCGCGTTCATGGCGGAAAACGGAGTCGACGTCTCGGAAGCGGATCCGCGCGGATTGGCGGAGCGGGGGAAGACGCTGATATACCTTGCCGCCGACGGGAAGCTCGCCGGGCTTTTCGCCGCGGCGGACGCATTGAAGGAAACGAGCGCGGAAGCGGTCTCGTCGCTCAAAGCCCTCGGCATAACCGTATATATGATAACGGGGGACAATAAAAGCACCGCGGAGACGGTAGCGAAGGAGGCGGGGATAGAAAACGTGCTCGCCGAAGTCCTTCCCGGCGGCAAGGCGGAGAAGGTAAATGAGTTAAGGCGCAAAGGAACGGTCGCAATGGCCGGCGACGGCATAAACGACGCGCCGGCGCTCGCCGCCGCGGACGTAGGGATAGCGATAGGGACGGGCGCCGACGTTGCCGCCGAGACGGCGGACGCGGTCCTCATGCGCGGGGATCCGCGCGGCGTGCCGGCGGCGGTCGAGCTGAGCCGCGCGACGATGAGGATCGTGCGCCAGAACCTTTTCTGGGCGTTCATTTACAACACGATAGGCATACCGCTCGCGGCGGGGGCGTTTTACGCCGTTTTTGGGCCGCAGTTCGCGTTCAACCCGGTATACGCGGGAGCGGCGATGGCGCTTAGCTCCGTTTCCGTCGTCTCAAACGCGCTGAGGCTGAAAAGATTCAAACCGAAACATACCAAAATATGAATGCTTAGCCGTTGACATCGGCGGCGCGCGGTTATATGTTGATTACGGAGGGGCGCATGAAAAGCTACAGAAAGATATTGACGGTGAACGTCCCGTCGAGGCGGGCGTTCATAAACATCACTTCCGAAGTTGAGAAGGCGCTTTTAGAGAGCGGTATAAAAGAGGGGCTTTGCCTCGTAAACGCGATGCACATCACCGCGAGCGTGTTCATAAACGACGACGAGAGCGGGCTGCACGGCGATTTCGAAACGTGGCTCGAAAAGCTCGCTCCCGAGAAACCGTATTCGCAGTACGCGCACAACGGGTTCGAGGACAACGCGGACGCCCACCTTAAGCGCACGGTAATGGGCAGGGAGGCGGTCATCGCGGTGACGGAAGGAAGGCTCGATTTCGGTCCTTGGGAACAGGTTTTCTACGGCGAATTCGACGGCGGACGTCAAAAAAAGATAATGATAAAGATAATCGGAGAATAAAGAAAAAACGGGGGGGCGGCGTTATGGTCACGGAGATGGACAAGCTGCGCAGGGCGAAAGAGTATCTCGAAAAACTCGCGGAAGGCGTCGATCCGTTTACCGGAGAAACGCTCGCGCATGACACCGTGCTCAACAACGTGAGGCTTTCGCGGTGTTTCTTCTATACCGCGGGCGTGTTGGGGCGGGTGATCCGCAACGGCGGGAGAATAGGCGGCGCGTCCGGAGGAAAGAAGCCGTTTATCATCACCGACGAAGAGATTGCGCGCGTAAGCGTCTCCGATAAGCCGGTGCCGGTGTCGGTGTTCGTAAAAGCGGTAAACGACGCGGTTTTAGACCCGGAGCGGAAAACGCTGTCGGCGGTGAAGATCACCGGCTGGCTCGAAAAGAAAGGGCTGCTGAAAACCGTGGAGGCCGAACCCGGCAAACGCCGCAAGGTGCTGACGGAAAAATCCGCCGCGGCGGGCATGTCTTCCGAAACGAGGCAGGGGGCGGGGGGGACGTACGAGATAATGCTTTACGACAAGAAAGCGCAGCGTTTCCTGCTCGACAATCTGAAAAACATGACTGAAGAATAGCCGGGGTGTCGGATTGGCTTGCGCGGGGCGGTATGCGGTGCCTCTTTATTTTTTCTTTTTTATACGCTATAATTTTCCGTAATAAATAAAGGGAAGCATGGAAGCACGGTTTTTCTTTCATGCGGGAAGACGGGGAGCTTATGATATGGAACGAGGGTATCGAATGCGCGTCCCGGGAAGAAATTGAGGAGATCCAGACGCGAAGGCTAAGAAGCACGGTCGAACGGTGTTACAACAATGTCGAACATTACCGGAAAAAACTCGACGAGGCGGGCGTCCGCCCGGAAGACATCAAAACGCTGGAGGACATAAGAAAGATCCCTTTTACGGTAAAGGACGAGCTGAGGCAGAACTATCCGTATAAGATGTTCGCCGTGCCTATGAGGGAAGTGGTCAGGATCCACGCGTCCTCCGGGACGACGGGCAAGCCCACGGTAGTGGGATACACCAAGGCCGATATTGAAATGTGGGCGGAGGTGATCGCCCGGCTCGTGTGCGCGGCGGGGACGACCCCCGACGACATAGTCCAGATCACGTTCGGCTATACGCTTTTTACCGGAGCGTTCGGGCTGCATTACGGCCTCGAGAAGATGGGCGCGACGGTTATACCTATTTCCGGGGGCAACACCGAACGCCAGCTCATGGTGATGCAGGATTTCGGGACGACGGTTTTAGTAGGCACCCCTTCTTACGCGCTCTACATGGCGGAATGCGCGAAGAAGGCGGGCATAGATACCGAAAAGCTGCCGCTCAGGCTCGGGCTTTTCGGAGGAGAAGGGCATACCGAGGAGATGCGCAGGGAAATCGAAAAAGCGTGGGGCATGACCGCGACCGAGAATTACGGGCTGTCGGAAGTCATCGGCCCCGGCGTATGCGGAGAATGCGCGAACAAAAACGGGATGCACATAGCGGAAGACCATTTCTACTGCGAGATAGTCGATAAGGACACTTTGGAGCCGCTGCCTCCGGGGCAGCCGGGCGAGCTTGTGATCACGTCGCTTTCCAAGGAAGCGCTCCCGGTACTGCGCTACCGCACGAAGGACATAACCTGGCTCATCCCCGAAAAATGCGAGTGCGGCAGGACTTCGATGCGAATGGCGAAGATACAGGGGCGCACCGACGACATGCTCATCATACGCGGGGTGAACGTTTTCCCGTCGCAGATCGAGGGAGTGCTTTTGGGAATCGAGGAATTGGGGCCGCACTACGAGATAATCGTAAGGAAAGACGGTTATATGGACAGGATAGAGGTGCTGGTCGAGGTGACGGACGGCAGCCTTCTCGACAGGTACAGCGCGCTCGAAGCGCTTGAAAAAAAGGTCAAGAATTCGCTTTACACCATCCTCGACATAAACGCGGACGTAAGGCTCGTCGAGCCGGAGTCGCTCAAAAGGTTTGAGGGGAAAGCGAAAAGGGTCACCGACCTTCGCTGATTTATTTTGGGAGGATATTATGTACTGGAATAAAGATATAGAATGCATGGACAGGGAGCGGCTTACGAATCTGCAGGTCGAAAAGCTGCGCGCGACGGCGATCAGGGTCTACAACAACGTCCCGTTCTACAAAAAGGCGTTCGACGAAAAAGGGATAAGGCCGGAGGAAATAAGGAGCCTCGACGACTTGAAGCGCCTTCCCTTCACGATGAAAAGCGACTTGAGGGACAATTATCCTTTCGGGCTTTTCGCCGTGCCTAAGGAACAGATCGTGCGCGTTCACGCGTCCTCGGGGACGACGGGAAAGCCGACCGTGGTGGGCTATACGAAAAGGGACATCGAAAACTGGGCAAACCTGATGGCGCGGACTTTGGTTTTCGCGGGCGGGAACAAGAATTCGGTCGTCCAGGTCGCGTACGGCTACGGGCTGTTCACCGGCGGGCTCGGCGCGCACTACGGCGCGGAGGCGCTTGGGGCGATGACGATACCCGTATCGGGAGGCAACACCCAGCGCCAGATAATGCTTATGCAGGATTTCGGAACGACCATAATAGCCTGCACTCCGTCGTACGCGCTTTTCATGGCGGAAACGATGGAGGAAATGGGGATCGACCGAAGCACTCTTAAACTCGAGGCGGGAATTTTCGGCGCGGAGCCGTGGACGGAGGCGATGAGGAGCGAGATAGAAAGAAGATTGGGGATACTCGCGATAGACATATACGGGCTTTCGGAGATAATGGGCCCCGGAGTCGCGTCGGACTGCGAGCATAAGCAGGGGCTGCATATCGCGGAGGATTTCTTCCTTCCGGAAATAATCGACCCGGATACTTTGGAGCCGCTTCCGTACGGCGAAAAAGGAGAGCTCGTCATAACGACGATCGACAAGGAAGGCATACCGCTGATACGTTACAGGACGAGGGACATAACCGCGCTGCATCCCGAAAAATGCGCCTGCGGGAGGACTATGGTAAGGATGGAGAAGGTGCTCGGCCGGACGGACGACATGCTGATAATACGCGGCGTGAACGTTTTCCCGTCCCAGATAGAAAGCGTGCTTATCAATATCGCGGAAGCGTCGCCGAATTACCAGATCGTAGTCGACAGGGTGGACAATTACGACACTCTCGACGTTCAGGTCGAGGTAAGCCCGGAGTTCTTCTCGGACGAGGTGAAGGTGCTCGAAGCGCTGGAGGAAAAGATAAGGAACGCTATTGCGAACGTTTTGTGCATAAACGTCAAGGTCACGCTCGTGGAGCCTAAATCCATCGAGAGGAGCATGGGTAAGGCGAAACGCGTGATCGACAAAAGGAAATTCTGACGGCGCTCCGAAAAAGTCCGGACTCTTAAGTCTATAAAGGAGGCAAAGCGATGGTAAAACAGATATCGGTATTCGTGGAAAACAAGAAGGGGAGGCTCGCGAAGATAACGGACGTTCTCGCGCGCGCGGGCATCGACCTGATCGCGCTTTCGATCGCGGATACGGCGAACTTCGGGATAATGCGCTGCATCGTAAGCGACACCGACAAGGCGATGGCGCTTCTTCGCGAGAACGGGCTTACCGCGAGCGTTACGAACGTGATTGCGACGGAAGTGGCCGACAGGCCGGGCGGACTCGCGGGCGTCCTCAAGATACTCGACGAGGCGGGGATAGGGATAGAATATCTTTATTCGTCGGTGCGCACTCCGAACAGGAACGCCGTTGTCATATTCCGCGTCGAGGATATAAGCGCCGCGGAGCAGGCGCTTGAAGGAAATTCGATAAAGCTGCTCGACGAGAAGGAAATACGCGGCATCTGAAAGGACAAATGAATATAAAAAATGCTTATTCGTTCGACGCATGCGGTGGTGGACTTAAACGCGATAAAGCGGAATATAAAAAACATACGGGCTAAGCTTCCTGCCGGTACGATGTTCTGCGCCGTCGTAAAGGCGGACGCCTACGGGCACGGAAGCGTGATGGTGTCGAGAGCCGCTTTGGACGCGGGCGCGGAGTGGCTCGCGGTCGCCATCCCCGAGGAAGCCGCCGCGTTGCGCGAGGCGGGGATAGACGCGCCCGTGCTCGTGCTCGGCCCGGCGAACATATGGCAGTGGGAAATCGCGGCGGAACTGGGGCTCGGCATGGTCGCCGTATCCGCGGAATGCGTCAAGAACGCGGCGCGGACGGCGGAAAAATACGGCAGGAAGATCAGGCTGCACTTAAAAGTCGATACCGGCATGAACAGGGTCGGGATAAAGACCTTTGAAGAGTTGGAAACGGTATTGGACGGCATAGAGCGCGGCGGGCTTGAGCTCGAGGGGCTGATGACCCATTTCGCGGCTTCCGACGAGGCGGATAAAAGCTATACCCGGATGCAGGACGAAAGGTTTCGCGAGTTTATCGCGAGGGTGAGGCGTCGCGGTTTTTCGCCGGTTATCCACTCCGCCAACAGCGGAGCGGCGATCGACTGCCCGGAGCTTGCGTACGATATGGTTCGCGTCGGGATCGCGATGTACGGCTGCTACCCTTCCGACGAGGTCGGAAGGGATATAAAGCTTACGCCCGCGATGTCGCTGCACACGAAGATATCGCACATAAAAACGGTCGGGAAGGGCGAAAAAATAAGCTACGGCTGTACGTTTACCGCGCCGGACGAGCTTCGCATCGCGACGATACCGATCGGCTACGCCGACGGGTTCAACAGGCTGCTGTCGAACGGAGGCGAGGTGCTCGTCTGCGGCAGGCGCGTAAAAGTAGTCGGGCGCGTATGCATGGATCAGACGCTTGTGGATATAACGGGCGTGCCGGACGCGCGGCTCGGGGACGACGTCGTATGCATAGGGAGGCAGGGCGGCGGAGAGATTACGGCGGACGAGTTCGCGGCGCGCTGCGGCACGATAAACTACGAGATACTGTGCGCGATATCGCCGCGCGTGCCCAGGCTTTACTGGGATTCCTCGATAAAGCGGCGCGTGCAATGAAACAGGAGTTGAGAAAACAAAAGCTTCGCGAGCGCATGAGCCTTTCGGCTCAGGAATACGGCGCAATGAGCGCAGCCGTCTGCGAAAATCTCGCTTGCGTCGGCAGGATAACGAACGCCCGCCGCATAATGGCGTATTATCCCTGCCGGAACGAACCGGACATACTTCCTTTCGTCAACCGATGTCTCGAAAAGGGAATAAAGATCGCGATGCCTTTCGTCACCGGAGACGGGGAGATGAAAGCGGTGTCGTTTGAAACGGGCTGCGCGACGCGAAAAAACAGGTTCGGGATCCCGGAACCGCACGGTACCTGCGGCATCGAGCCGGAGGATATAGACGTCGTGCTGGTACCGGGAGCGGCTTTCGGAAGGAACGGAGAAAGGGTAGGCTCGGGACGCGGCTATTACGACAGGTTCCTTTCCGGTATGGACGCTTTCAAGGCCGGAGTGTGCTTCGATTTCCAGATAGCCGGCGACATAGGCGGCGAAGAGCACGACGTCGGCATGGACGTAGTCGTTACCGATAAGCGCGTAATAGGAGAAACACGATGAGGGTCATCGCCGGGAAATACAAGGGCAGAAAGATATTATGCCCGAAAGGCCGCGAGGTAAGGCCGACTACCGACAAGGTCAAGGAAGCGATGTTCGGGTCGATACAGTTCGACCTGCCGGGAGCGCGCGTGCTCGACGCGTTCGCGGGCAGCGGCGCGTTAGGGCTCGAGGCGCTGTCGCGGGGCGCCGCGCACGTGGATTTCGTCGAGAATGACAGGGACGCGGTAAGATTCCTGAAAGAGAATTTAAAGATAGCGGAGGAGGAAAGCTACAGCGTGATCTTCGGCGACGCGATGGAACTGAGCGGGCGGCGCTACGACATAGCGATACTCGACCCGCCTTACGATTCCGGGCTTTACGAGGCTTTTTTGAAACACGCGGATTCGGAAGGGCTGCTTGAGCCGGGGGCGCGCGTCATCGCTGAATGCCGCAACAGGTTTGATTTTGCCGTTCCGGTGAAGTATAATCTTACGAAAAGAAAAAGCTACGGGGATATAGCCCTGTGGTTTCTGGAATACGGTGGCTGAATTGATAAGATGCGTTTATCCGGGCAGCTTCGATCCCATAACGACGGGGCACCTCGACATAATCGAAAGGGCGGCCGCGATGTTCGGCGGGGTTACCGTCGCGGTGCTGGTCAATACGAACAAAGTCCCCGCTTTTTCCGCTGAGCAGCGCATGGATTTCATAAGAAGGAGCGCCGCTCATATCCCCAACGTCGAGGTGGACTGTTTCAGCGGGCTGCTCGTCGATTTCATGAAAAAGCGAAGGGCGAACCTCGTCGTAAGGGGACTGCGGGCGTTATCCGACTTCGAGTACGAGTTCCAGCTCGCCTCGCTTAACGCGAAGCTCGCGAAGAACGTGGAGACTATTTTCCTGATGACCGACATAAACCATTCATACTTAAGTTCGAGCATGGTAAAGGAGCTTGCGTTTTACGGGGGCGACATAACCGGGCTCGTCCCCGACGTAATAAAAGACGACATCATTGAATTCTACAGGGTGAAGAGATGAAAATAATCGAGTATATCGACGAGCTGCGCGAAGAGATCGAAAAAAGCCCAAAATCGGTCCTGTCCAACAGAAGGGCGGTGGATCCGGAAGTTTTCCTCGAGATTTTAAACGACATGCGCGCGGCGGTTCCCGGCGAGGTAAAGGAAGCCGAAGAGATAATCAGGGAAAAAGAGAAAATACTCGAAGCCGCGAGAGCCGAAGCCGCGAATATAATAGCGAGCGCCGAGGACGAGCTCAAGACCCGGGTGTCGGAGGATAAGATAACCGCAGAGGCCGAAACAAAGGCGAAAGAGCTGATGCAGCTGGCGGAAGCGAACGCGCGGCAGATAACTTTGGGCGCGAAGGAATACGCCGACGACATACTGCAGGAGCTTGAGGGTTATCTTACGGAGTATTTGAGGCTGCTTCGAAAGAACCGCTTAGAGCTTTCCTCGAAAAGAAAGGGATGAGGGAGACCGGGAGAGCGCGCAAGCTCTCTTTTTTATTTTGCGCGATATCTTTACGGCGCCGAAAGCGGCGAGCGTAAGCGCGGCCGCGGCCATGCCCGTATAAGCCGCCCCCCGCATGCCGGCGGGGATTCCCCCGGACAGCGCCAAAAACAGCGCGCAAAGCGTATACGCGAAAAACGACTGTATGCTTTTCGCGTATACGAATCCTTTCAGCTTAAGCCCGTTGCGCGCGCAGACCGATCTCGTCTGCATGTGCACGCAGACCCCCCCGAACGCTATGATGGCGGAAACGACGGGCAGTTTCTGCGCAAGATTCAGGGGCGCCGCGGAGGCAATCGCGCAGCCGTTGGTCATTTCGACGCCCCCCAAAAGTATCGCCTTCACGCTCTGCTGTTCCAAGCCGGTGAGCTTTGCGAACGGGGAATAAAGGAAAGCCGCTGCGTCGGCGATCCCGCTCGCCGACAGTATCTCCATGACGACCGAAAAGAAGATTATAAGCCCGCCGATCCTTAAAAGGGCGAACAAAGCCTTTTCCGCGCTGCCGGCTAACATGTCTCCGAAAGCCCCGCACCTTGCAAGCTCGTCTTTGAAGCGGCGCAACGTTTCCCCGAAAGTACGGCTTTCGCCGGCGCTCCCGCTCCTGAAAAGACCGAAAACGATTCCGGTGAAGACCGCGGAAAGGTAATGCGCGGCGGCGAGGCATGCGCCGCTTCGCGGGCTGCCCAACATGCCTGCGGCGACCGCGCCCATAATGAATACGGGGCCGGACGTGCTCGTGAACCTGATTACCGACTGCGCGTCGGATTCCGAGAGCTGTTTTTTTCCGTAAAGTTCGGACGCGAGCGCCGCGCCGGCCGGATAGCCGGAAAACGCGGACGCGAACAGGATATACGCGCTCTCGCCGGGCGCGGAAAACAAAAAACGGGTCGCGGGAGCGAAAACGAAGGAAAAAAGCCGCACGATGCCCGTGTCGATCAATATGTAAGAGGCGGCCATGAACGGAAAAAGCGACGGAAGGACGGTAAGGAACCAAAGATTCAAGCCGAACCTCGCGCTTTTAAGGCACCGTTCGGGATACGCGAGCAAAAAAATTATCATCGCCAATATGCAGGCGACAAAAAACAATTTTTTAGTTGCGGCGCCCAAAAGCCTCATCGAATAATTATATGTCAGAGTGCTAAGGCGTATGTTTCTCCCCTCGTGCGCAAATCCGCCGGGTATGCTTCAGACGACGATGAGCTTTTCGGTAAGATCCCTTTTTAAATTCCTGAAAGGAGGCGAATCCTGGCTCAGCGCGTATATGTCGGAGGCGGCGATATCCGTTCCGGGATAACCGGACGAGGCGGCCGAGCCGCAAATGAGGGGCGCTTTGCTTACGCGGGAAAGGATGGACAGCACTCTTTCGCCGCGGACTCCCAAAACGCGCAGGAAAGCGGTTCCGCGGGCGTTGTGCTCCGCTACCATTTCCTTCGTTATGCCTAAAAGCGCGTACAGCAACACCCTCGATATGCGCGTGTACGCGTAGCGCTTCGTCTTTACCGCTTTTATCAGCTCGTCGCGGCCGTTCGCGGTTTCGGCCGCCTTGTATATCCTGTTTTCCAGCCCCTCGGAGACGTCGTGCAGCGTCCTTAAGTATCCGGGGCCTCCGCGCCGTATCGCATATAAAAGCTCCCGGTCGAAAACGCCGGGGAATACGGGGCGCAAACCTTCGCTCAGCGCCCTCTCTATTGTTTGCGCGCATCCGGCGGGCATCGCGCCAAACGCGCCGGATGATTTCCCTTCACGGAAAGCCTTCCGGATTGCGGTCGCGCTCGGGAACGGGGAATCCATGTCTTCGGAGTGGTAAGCGCCGCCGACGCGCTTCACGGCGAACGGCTTCAGCGAGGAGCCGCTCCTCTTTATCGCCTTGATGTATTCGATGCCGAGTATAGCGTTCGGGCAGGCCGCTTCCGGAGCGTCCGGAAAAGCCGCCTTCATTCGCGCTTTCGGGAAGCTGTCTCCGGAACCGAGGCTTTCTTTGAGCAGCTTCTTAAAACCGGCCGTTTCTTCGCTCAATCCGGCGGCTATGCTTTCGAGCAGCTCCTTATCGTCCGTCTCGCTCCCGAAACAGAGGAAGTCGGCGCCCGCCGCGTCGATCACCGAAACGCCTCCCGACGCGAAGCCTTCCGCGCTCTGGACCGCGGTTAAAAGCGGAAGCTCGATGACGGCGTCCGCGCCGCAGAGCAGCGCGCACCGCGTTCTTATCCATTTGTCGAATATGGCGGGCTCGCCGCGCTGCGTGAAGTTTCCGCTCATCGCGCAAATTATTATATCCGCGCCCGTTTTTTCGCGCGCCTTGCGTATGTGTTCTTCGTGTCCCAAATGAAACGGGTTATACTCGGAAATAATCCCACAAATACGCATATAAAATCCTTTTCAAAACCACGCAAATCATTTATAATACTAAGGCTGTTTAATTATATCATTGTATATTGTCGATATACAACTTTTCATGAGGAGAACGAAAATGGGGCTGATGGACGATATCAAGCGAAAGGCGAGGGCGGTAAGAAAAAGGATCGCCCTGCCTGAGGGGGACGAGGAAAGGACCCTGAAGGCCGCGGAGATCATAGCGGCGGAAGGGATCGCCGAACCCGTCCTTATAGGCGACACCGACGCGATAATGAGCAAAGCGGCGGGACTGGACTTATCAAAAGTGAAGATAGTCGACATACCGAAATCGGGAAGGCTTGAGAGCTACGCGCAGGAGTATTACGAGATAAGGAAAAGCAAGGGGATGACTCCGGAAGAAGCGCAAAAAACGATGGCCGACCCGATGTTTTATTCCTGCATGATGGTGAAAAAAGGCGAGGCGGACGGGATGGTTGCGGGCGCCGTCAACCCGACCGCGAACACGCTGCGCCCCGCGCTGCAGATAATAAAGACCGCCCCCGGGATATCGGTCGTGTCGAGCTGTTTCATAATGGAACTGAAAACGAAGGAGTACGGTGACGACGGGATAATCCTTTTCGCGGACTGCGCCGTCAATCCGAACCCTGACGCCGCGCAGCTCGCGGCGATCGCGGTATCGACGGCAAAGACCGCGAAGCAGCTTTTAGGCATGGAGCCGCGGATCGCGATGCTTTCGTTCTCGACGAAGGGAAGCGCCAGGCATGAGCTTGTCGACAAGGTGGCGGAAGCGACGGAGCTGGTAAAACGGATGGATCCGTCGCTTATGGTGGACGGAGAGCTTCAGGCGGACGCGGCGCTCGTCGAAAAGGTCGGGCGGCTCAAATCGCCCGGAAGCCCAGTAGCGGGCAGGGCGAACATACTGATATTCCCGGATCTGCAGGCCGGGAACATTGGCTATAAGCTCGTGCAGAGGCTCCCCCGCGCGGGAGCCACCGGCCCCGCCTGCCCGGGGGTCCCGGGGCCGGGGCATCGGTCCTGCTGGGCGCCGATCGACTGGAGCCCCTCCTGCGGCCCTGGGGTGACGCGTTGAGCATCGCCACGATCAACGGC
>Ga0078972_1012182_pt1 | contig 14935 bp, 25 predicted proteins | sample YelNatPaOPGAMG01_FD_67568 | JGI IMG/M metagenome (GOLD analysis project Ga0078972, IMG submission 67568) | Hot spring thermophilic microbial communities from Obsidian Pool, Yellowstone National Park, USA - OP-RAMG-01 (SPADES assembly) (version 2) | ecosystem: Environmental > Aquatic > Thermal... | reverse complement strand
TCGACGGGCAGGCCCCGTGGCCTTGGCTGGCCCAGATCACCCGGCTCACCATAAAGGGGCGCTTCCGGGACCTCGGTCGTAAGCCGATGCGTAAGTTCGGCCTCAACCCTGAGGACGCTACCAGGACCGATCGGCCGGGCCACGTACTGCGGCCTCATGAGCTGTGGCGCTCGCTTGCCAACCTCGGGCCGGAGGAAGCCGCCGTCGCCATGGATACCGTTCGCCGCTGCTTGAAGAACCTCGGCCCGGACCAAGCCACGGCAATCGCCATGGTCGATGTCGAAGGACGCGACCCGAGCATCGTGGCCAAAGAGCTTAACATCAGCAAACCGGCCCTGTGGGCACGCTTGTCCCGCGGGCGCCGTGCGCTCCGAAATTGCCTACAAGGAGGTGATTAACGTGTTCAAAAACTTGATCTGGCTCCCGTATAAGGTTGCCATCGCCGTACTGTCCTTCGTTGTCGGCATCCTCGCAGGCGCCGTCAAACTGGGAAAGGATGTTGGAGTGGGCCTGGCCCACGTCGGGCTTACCTCGCTCTCCAACGTGGTCGACCACTTGGACCAAGAAATCGTCAGCTTCGTCGACGACCTCCAATCTGTCATTACCGACCTGAAGAAGGAAGCGTGATCTCGTATTGCGGGTTATGCCTCGTACCAACCCCAGTGGCCTCGATGGTGATCGACCGCAAGGGTCGGACTGTTCACGAAAACTGTGCTCGTCTGTGGCACCCCGAACCGACGTCTGAGGACATAGCAGTACGTGAGCAGGCACTGCTCGACGAAATGTGGCCCAGTGAAGCGCCAAGCGAGGACCTGGAGAACGAGCTACTGGACATGTTGAAGAAGGAGAAGTGATGGCCGAACGCCAATTCAGTAACAATGAACGCCGCCGGCTCGAAGAGGAAGGTGAGACGGCTTACGGGGAGAGTTACCCGATGCCTGACTGTGATGCCGTGAAAAGAGCACGAGAGAGCTATGGACGAGCGCCGACGGAAAAGCGCGCCGAATTACGTAAGGCCATCATCCGCCGGCACAGAGAACTGGGTTGCTCCGAGCCCCTACCCGAAGAGTGGTACCGATAATGGCTACTGACGAGACCGTGCCGGAATGGTACGACGACGACGCCAAAGTGGACGCCTTCGTCAGCAAGCACCGTGGCAAGCTGATCGACAAACTGGGGCTCGGGGACCTCTTCGCGTCCTCGGAGCCTGCCCCCAAACCGGCAAAGCTCGAAGGCGGCGGTCAGAGGGTAAAGGCGACCGAGCAGGGCGACGCTATGACTGACCTCGTGTCCACGCTCGTAAAGGGCATAAAGGCGGAAGCGCGGGAGTCGGGCCGTGGTGAAGCGGCCAAGCCCGAGACCAAGCCCGAGCCGAAGAGGGTTGGCCCCTTCGTGCAGAAGTCGTGGCGCGAAAAGTTCTGGCAGGACTGATGAGCGAGGAAACAGGCGTAAACAAGAAGCTGCTCGTCGCCGGGCTTGCCCTCTTGGCCGGGTGCCTGATCGGTCTAGTCGTCCTGAACCGGCGCACGCCCTGTGGGTGCGGTGAGCACCAGGTCGATGAGATCGCCAAAGCCTCCGCGGGCCTCGCCCAGTCGAACGGGAAGGTGATGGGAACGGACGAGGTGGAAACGGAGACGGTCACAGATGAGTGATGGAAGCACTCCGGCTGAACTGCCTCCCGACCTCGACGGGAACTCGGACAAGTACGTCTGCGACGACTGCGGGGCGAGCTTGGGAACGCGTGCCGGTCTTTGGAAGCACCGCACCAGGAAACACTCTCCGGTCGCCCAAGTGGCCGAGGTGGTTAGTGGGGACAAGAGACCTGCTCAGAGCCAGGGAACACCTGCTTCCAAGCCCACTACGCCAGCACGCCGTGAAAGGAAACCAACCGTTCCCACCGGGAAACGCGTCCCTCTCGACGACAAGCTAGGGATGGTGTGGGGCGTGGCTGGAAGCATGCTTATGCCGGCTGTTTCCCCGCTCGCTGCCCGGGCCATGGTCCTCCAAGCCCCCGCGGCAGGCCCCGTCCTCGACGAACTGATTGCCGGAACTCCGATCGACAAGGTGGCCCAGCGGTTCGCCGGGAAGGGGAAGAAAGCCGGGAACGTCGGGGCGCTCATCGGCTTGCCTGTGCTCATGTTCTTGATCGAGCGAAACCCGGTCTTGGTGATGAACCCGGTAGTGGACGGCCTCCTGACGGCCACCATCCAGGCCAACCTCATCAGCATCATCGACGCCCAGTACCAGGCCAAGAAGCGGGCCGAAGAGTTGGAAGCCAAGGCCAAGGAAGCCGGCATCAATCTGGTCGAGGAAACGGCTGATGGGCAAACGGTGACCCTTGTGGACAAGATCAAGGCCGACCTCCTCGCCCCCCTCTTCACCCCCGCTACGGAGGAGGGACAGGCCTCATGAGCAGCTACGTGCGCTGTGCCCGCTGCGGCGAACCGGTGACCGTCATCAACTGGCATTGGCCTGACCTGTGCCGGAAGTGCTGTGCGCTCCAAAAGGGGCCGTGCCCCATCTGTCGCCCTGAGGAGGCTACTTACCGACACTCAGCCGCGTAGTAGCCCTCACCCCAGAGGCTTTCCTACAATTTTGGGGAACCAACTGGCATCAGGGACAGCACGTTGCCATCTTGGGACAGACGGGCTCGGGCAAGACGACCCTCGGGGCGTTCCTCATGCGCGTGCGCCAGTACGTCCTCGTGCCCGACGCCAAGGGCGGGGACCGGACCCTCGACAGCCTCGGTTGGCCGCGGGTTCGCCAGTGGCCGCTGCCTCGTCGGTACCGCGACCGCGTGAAGGACGGCGAGCCCGTGAGGGTCATCATCGGGATTCGCGTGAACAGTAAAGAAGACTTCGAGAAGAACGCTGCTCTCCTCCGCAAAGTCATTGCGTCTGTCTTCGGTCAGGGCAAGTGGACCTTATGGTGTGACGAAGGCCAGGTCCTTTCTGACCGGCGCTATGTGGATGCTGGTGACGACCTGGAGAAGCTCCTCATAATCGCTCGGGACCGCCTGGTCTCCATCGTCTACTCCGTACAACGCCCACAGATCGGGCGCACTACCCCGGCCGCGAGCGCCGCCTACTCACAATCGGACTGGCTATTTGTCTCCAACACTCGCGATACGCGGGTCCACGACCGGTTGGCCGAGATCGCAGGGCGCCCGGCAGCAGAGATGCGGGGGCTGATCGAAGCGCTCCCGCGGTACACGTGGGCTTGCATCGGCCTCGACCCGACCGAGCCCATCCGCCTGGTGACACCTCCGGCCCTCCGGCCCGTCAGCACCCGAACACAGTCGGCATCCTCTCGTGACAAGTTCTCCACGTTCATGTGGGGCGACGCTGCTTAAGGAGTACACCCGTGACCTGCACAGGTACAGGCGACCTACTGATCACTAAGTTCGACACGCTGATTACCGCCGTCTCTTCTCTCCGCGCTGCCACCATAGCCAGCTCGGTGCGCCCACAGTCGGTCCGGATGCCGGCCCAAGCGGTCGCTGATGCCAGCGGGAACGCTCTCATAGTGTTCGCTACGGTGCCGGGCGGGCGCGTACATCACGTCCGTCAACTAGTGGTCGGCGGCGCTACTTGGGGGACTGCGGCAGCGGGTACCGCTGTGGTGTTCGTGGGCACGGGGGCTCAAGACCCCGACTACCCAGTACCGCTCACCCAGGTGGCGGACAGTGCGGCAACACTGCCCAAGGTGGGGTTCTACCTCGAAGACCAGGTTGTGGTACCGGGGGGCGCTTCGCTCCAGGTCCTGATCACGGGTGCTACCTCGGGGCAGACGTACTATGCCGCCATCCGCGTCCTCGACCTGCCCCTAGGTGGGTAGTTGTCAGGGGCCGGCCCGCGTCGGCATTCTCTTTCGTGACACGACACGATTTTGACCAAGACGTCATCACGATATTTCTCGTCGTGGTGGCTATGGGCGGCATACGGCTTTGGGCCAAGCGTCGCACCATGGAAGGCGAAACCCAGTCCTTTAGCGGGAAGACCGCGAAGGCCCTAACCGTCCTGCTGTAAGGAGTGAATGGCTAACAGCACAGTGCAACCAGCGTCGGCGACCACGGTCCAAAACCCGCAGCCGGCGACCACCCTTCAAGCCCCCGGTGGGCCGTTCCGGCGTTATACCTTCCCTGGCAGTGCACCGATGTACTCGGTCTCGGGGCAGGCCTTCGGCGCCACCATCACTCAAGCCCTCGTGGCGAACTCGAGCTACCTGCGCAGGTTGCGCGTCCAGTTTGTCGCTTCCGGCGGTTCGGGGACTTCGGTTGCCGGTACGGCCGATGCTCCTTTCAACGCCGTCCAACAGGTAGTCCTCCAGGATGCCAACGGCACCAACATCATTTCTCTGCCAGGTTGGGAGGCCCTCTACCTCCTGCCGAAGATCAACGGCTCGTTCCTGGGTTGGAACTACAGTGACCCGACTACGCTGCCCGACTACTCAGCCATCGCAGCCGGTAGTGGGGACTTCACCTTCAGCTCGGTGGTACCGCTTGAGTACCTGGCCGGTGGTATCGGCTGCCTGGGCCTGAACAATGCCGCTCAGCTCCCGGTCCTCCAGTGGACTCTGGGCTCTGCGGCGGCGGTCTACTCGACGCTACCAACGACTGAGCCGACCCTGACGGTCTCGGTGGACGCCGACACGTACCTCATACCCGATAATGTCAACATCGCTCCGCCGGGCCTGGGGTCGTCCAGGCAGTACAAGCTGCTCAATGGCACCCCCGCCGTGTCGAGCACGACCACGCTACCAACGTACTTCCCGGCCTTCGGCGGCGGGTTCATCGACCAGCTCGTGTTTATCGCCCGAGATGCGGGGGCTCGCACGGATGCGGCTTGGCCTAACCGGCTGAAGCTGTACATCGACGGCCAGTTGCTTGCCCAGCCCACCCTTGCCGAGTTGGAGGCGGAGTTCGAGGTTGCCTTTCAGACGGCCCGGCCCACCGGTGTCTTGGTGTTCAACTTCCGCAATGCGTTGAGCCAGTTCAATACGGGGCTTATGGATAGCGCCGAGGCTTATGTCTCGACCACCCCACAGTCGGTTATCCAGCTCGGCGACAACTGGAATGGTACCGCGAACATCACCGCCATCGTCGGTCAGGTCATCCCATCGTCCGCCATGATCACGGGCGTCACGGGCGCCTAAGGAGGAAGAAATGGTCGGTACTCGTTTCGGTAGCCCAACGGCGACGATCTGGGCTACCTCTACACCAGGAGAGCAAGTGGCAGGAACCCCCCCAGCGACATCGGTCTCCCCGGCGAGCGCAGTGTACGGCCCCGGGGCTGTGAACGTGAGCGACGGCCTCGGTGTCTTCGGTGGCACCGCTGGCCACATGGCCACTTATATCGGCATCGGGGCGTTGGTCGCTCTGGTGCTGATCCGCTGGTCCTTGCCAAAGGGCCGGCGTGGTGAAATCGGTGCGAGCGCAAAGGTGGACTTCTGATGGGTGCGAAAATTCTGGGCCTCGGCACGCTGTTCATAATCGGCCTCATGCTGGCCGACGCACTGACCCACCCCAAGGGGACGGCAACCCTGGCCAGCGGTAGCGAGAACCTGTTGAAGATCGGTGGTAACCAGCTCCTTGGCAACAAGGTGACGGGTACTTACTGAGGAGGATTGATAATGAGCCCATTTGTCAAAGGCGTCCTAGTCGGAGTGGTCGGGACCTTCGTAGTGTCCTGGCTCATCGTCAAGGCGAAGTAAGGAGAAACCCATGTTGGACAAGCATTTCCTCTACGGAGTCCTCGCCGGCTTCGTCATCACGTACGCTTACCACCACTTCGTCAAGCCCCTGCCTGGCGCCAAGAACGGCTGAGGCGGCCCCATGAAGGCCGTCTCGATAGTTCTCGTTGGGCTCGGGTACACGATGTTGGTGTACGGGATCAACCACGTGACGGGCGGCTGCGTAGGCTTCAAGGCTCTCATCTGGCCAGGACAGGACTTTTCCGACCCTTGTAAAGGCGGGGGGAGCGGTTCCCAGGCCCCAACTGGCGGGGGGAGCGGTTCCCCGGTCCCAATGGCTCCTCCCGGGGCTGGTGGTCAGTGATGATGGCGGCCTGGGCCACCGAGCTAATCCTCATCACGGCCAAAGACATTGGCATCGCTCCCCCTGGTGTGAAGTGGGCCAAGGGGAGCGCTCATCGCGTCTCTGGGTTGCCTCTACCGGCAGACTACGTGGCCACGTTCCTCATCTTCGGGGTACTGGCCGTGATCTCTGACGCCAGCCCTGCGGCCAACAGGTTCGCTACGTGGACAGCGTGGGGCTATGTGCTTGCCTCGTTGCTCTCCATTGTCAACCCGACCAACCCGCTCAAGAGCGGTAAGAACCCAGCCCCGACTGGGACTGGGACAGGAGGACAGTAGTCATGGGTTGGGGACCTAAACTCATTACTCCGGGAGTGCCGCAGGCCAAAGTACGGTACGGCCCTGTCGGTACGCCGGCACCATTGCTCATCCCGATTGCCACCGCCCCTGCGACGGCAGGCGTCAGCTCGCCCACCCCTGAAGCGGTTAGCGGCGGTAACACTCAGGTCATCGGTGCACCCGCGGCTTTGGTGGGCATGCCTGCCCCGAGCACTACCGAGTTCGTGGCCGGTGGCGGGAGCACGCCGCTTGAGGCTCAGCCCGGCATGTGGGGTTACCAGGTGGCGGCGAACGAGCGTTATGTCACCCCGCCGTCTAACACGCGTATAACGCCCATGATCCGTCCCCCCAAGTTCGTCGACCCTCCCATTGCCGGCACAGGTGGTGTCCAGGTCAACACGCAGCCAGCCGTGTTCGCACGTGGCGGGAAGCCTCGCGGTGCCTATGTCCCCACGCCATGGGTGACGGCGAGCCCGTTGGTCGTAACCCGTTGGTCCGTTTACGGTCAGTCGGTAAGTGGACCGGGAGGGCCTAACTCATGAGCATGTTCACGACAGTTGCCGGCACGGTCGGAGGCAATGAACTCGACCGCCGTATGCACGGGGATAAGAAGGGCGAGAAGGGCGCGCCCGCAGGTAAGGGCGGGAAGAAGGCCCAGGAGAAGAAGTGGCTCATAGGGGGCGCTGTACTGGTCGGCGCGTACCTGCTGTACCGGTGGTACGAGAATAGGAACAGCTCGTCTTCGTCTTCGACGACCCCGCCTTCGAGCCCTTCTTCGGGTAACGGTGGCGGTGGTGGGGCTCCACTGCCCTGGCAACAGAACCCTCCTCCGCCCACCCTTCCGGCCACCCCTCCGAACACTCCTCCGGCCACACCTCCTGGTAATCCGCTCATCATCCCTCCAACGGAGGTCCCATACCCTCCTCCGGGCACACCTCCGCAAGGCCCGTTCGTCATCACGAAAACGCCTACAAGCGTTGCCCCGGTCACCCATTCGGTGTTGCCGGTTTCGCCTGGTCACAGCTTCACCAGCCCACACCCGGTTGCGACCTCGGTCCCAGTCGACCGCTTAGTGAAGACGGCCAGCGGCGGGTCTGTGAGCATCAAAGGAACTACGAGCCCGAGTGGCCACCCCCAGGTCGAGCACGTCACTGTCACGACGCCGCCTTCGCACGGGAAGGTTTCGGTAGGGCACGCCACCGCGATTACGGCCCCGAGCGGCCAACCGTTCCTGAGCCAAGTCCACACGTACACCCAGCCTGCCCCCAAGACCACGCCGGCCATCACGAGAACTACGGCACAAGGCCACAGGGTGACGCCGGTCCACGTGGCACGGCAATCGGTCGGCCACAACGAAATACACCCTCCGGCCCAGTCTGCGCCCCACGTGTCACCCGCACCGAAGCCCCAGCCGAAACCTAAGCCGAGACCGCAACCGAGACCTCGGACTACCGTAGGCCACAACCGTATAACAAGGTGAGACAATGCATATTTTCGACATGAGCGGCACGAATGCCAAAGGCGAGTTCTACCCCCAGGTCGGGGCCGACCCGTGGCCGGAAGCGGTGATAACCGTCGACCAGTTCGGTACGGTGAGCTACAGCACGTCCCTCGTGACCCCGAACGGACGCCGCCAGCAGCCGGTCCCGCGTAACACCCCTAATGTCACCTCCGCGATCACCATAGGAACGGTATAAAGATGGCCACTTCCCCCAGCACTAGCAACACCCCCACTGGCGCGGCACCCCCAATCGTAACGTGGAGCGGTACGCATATTGTCATCGAGCCCAGCTTCGAGCGGGACACCGTTTGGTGGGGCACGCCCTATGGCGATGTCATGCAGCCAAGTGGGCCTGGAGTGCGTGGGATCGTGCCCGCACCTGGGTCGCTGTACGGGAACGCTTTGGGCAAACAGATGTTCATGGAGACGGGCGGCGAGATGACACCAGCACTCCCGCCGTCACAGAAGATCTATGAGCGCTCCTTCTCGAAGGGCGGCCTGCTCCAGGTTTCACAGGTGCGCACGCCGGCGAACCCCTAGTGCTCCCGGTGCTCGGTAAGGCTGTAGCTCGCATGTTCCTGGCGCAGATCGGCGATTTGCTCCCTGCGGTGACGGAGGCTATCGGCGGGTTTGCCATCGTTGGCGGCGGCGTGTGGAGGGTCGCGTCCTGGCACGGGCACGTAAACGAGCGACTTGATAGCCTCGACCACCGCCTTGAGCGTATTGAGAGCAAAATCGATGAGTTGAAGGGGTAACCCATGCCCCGCTCCTCGTGCTCCAATATCTCGACCTACCAGGAATACGCACAGTGCCTGCTCGCGTACGGCGGCTGGCCCCAAACTCCCTCGAACGTCCGCTTTATGACTGCGTGGGCGCGGGCGGAGAACGGCGCTCCCGAAGTGAACGGCGGGAAGCCCGGTAGCCAGCCGTACAATATGCTCGGCATGACCTCGAACGGGTCACTGGTTGCGTATGATTCCTGGCCCGCCAGCTTACAGGCGACCGCCGGCAACATCCACGGGGGTTACTACCAGAGCCTGAACACGGCGCTGTCGAACGGGAACGCTTCGGAGCAGTTCACGCAAGGCAACCTGACGAGCGACCTTTTGACCTGGGACCCTGACGGCGCCGACGTAAAGAACATCGCCATCTATCTCAGCGGCCAGAGCACGACACCGGGGAATAGCGGTACGAGCCCCAAGCGGGGGCAGACCACAACGTCGCCGAGCCTAACGTCGACACCTGGCAGCGGGAACAATGCGCCTGCGACCGGAGGGTCGGGCTCCCTTATGGGCAATTGCAAGGCTTATCGCAACTCCGCCAGCGCCACGACTAACTGCCTCGTGGGTGGCGGGGGGGTGCTCGGTATAAGTGCGCCTTGCGTCTTCAACGCCTGCCAAGCCAAGGCTCTCGTCTCGGGGCTACTGGTACTGGGCGGCGGCATCGTCATGCTCGTTGGCATCGCCCTGCTGGCCAGTGGCACCAAAGCCGGCAAGATGTTAGCCAGCACAACGCCGATCGGCATGGGGATGCAGCTCGTCGGTGGCGGTGGGTCTTCCAAGGTGACCGAGAACCAGGCGCAAAAGCGGGAAGTGACCGCTTATAACCAGGGCCACAGGGAAGGCAGAATAATGGCCAGCCAAGGGTCGAGCGTCCCCCGCGGGTCCGGTACGAGCTTCACCCCTCATCCTGACGACGCATTGTTCGCGGAGGAGTAAATGCCGCAGCAACGTAGCATGACGGAGGGACAATGCTCACACGCCTGACCCAACTTGCGACGCCGGTAATCAACGGCTCGACGTACACGTACAGCTTCGGTGCGATCTCGCAGGGGTACGCGGCGAGCGTGTCGGTCTCTGTGCCTTCGTCCCCGGTTGCGACGGTATGGACTATCTCGGTTAGCGGCACGGTCATCGCCACTTCCCAAGGCGCCAACACCACGGGGCCTATCTACCTCGGTAGCGGGGACGTATTGTCGGTGACAGGGCAACCGGGGGGCACGTTCTCGGGGGCAGCGGTGATGATCGGTGTTCAAGGGCCGCCGAGCGACGTACCTCCGAGCGCACCGTCCTCGTCGAGCAACTCGGTCTCGATCGGCGATGAGATAAACGTGACCGGGGACGTTACGGCAACGATCTCGGGGACCGCGGATGTGAACGTCACTAATGCCAGTATCCCGGTTGCAGGCAGCGTGGACGCCAACATTACCAACGCCAGTATCGCGGTTACAGGCAGTGTGGACGTAGCTACGGCATCTGGGGCTACGGTGGACGTGAGCGGTAGCTCGGTCGCTATATCAAGCGGCAGCGTGGACGCCAACATTACCAACGCCAGTCTCTCAGTCACGGGGACTGTTGATATCGGTAATACGGCAAGCGTTACCGTAGCTTCCGGGACTGTCGATATCGGGAACACCCCTACGGTCGATATCGCTGCTGGACAGGTGGTCCAGGTCGAAAATACGAGCGGCGGCTCCATAACGGTGGCCGGGTCGGTCGACATCTCCAATACCCCAGCGGTCACGGTCAGCTCGGGGACAGTCGATATCGGCAACACGCCTGCGGTCACCATCTCGGGTACCCCCACCATCGACATCGCCGCCGGGCAGGTGGTGCAGGTCGAGAACACGAGCGGCGGCTCCATAACGGTGGCCGGCACGATCGATGCCAATATCACGAACGCCACTCTGGACATCTCCGGCACCGTAGACCTCGCCGCCGGGCAGGTGGTGCAGGTCGAGAACACGAGCGGCGGCTCCATAACGGTGGCCGGGTCGGTCGATATCGGCAATACCCCCAGCGTGTCGATCGGTAATGCTCCCAGCGTGGACCCGACTTTCTCGACAGCCCTGACTACCGCCCTGTCTACGGGCGGGGCTGTTACGAGCATCGACGTAACAGCCACGACCACGCCTGTGCTCACAGGGCAATCGTTAACCTTGGCCAGCGGGTCCAATATCCAGACCTTGACCGTGGCCCAACCAGCGCCGGCCGGCGCAACGACCATCACCGTAGACAGCTTCATCCCCAATTTCGCCTACCCCATAGGGACTGCTGTCCTCGGCGCTCTGAACATCGCGGTCACGAACGACATTTCCATTGCTGCCGGACAGGTCGTGGAAGTGCAGAACACGAGCGGTGGCAGCCTGACGGTGGCCGGCACCGTCAATATCGGGAACAGCCCTGCCGTTACCATTTCAGGGACACCTACAGTCAGCATCTCGGGTACTCCCACGGTCACGGTCGGCTCGGGGTCAGTCGAAATCTCGAACACCCCCTCGGTCACTTTGTCCGGGAGCGCCAACCAGGTCCAGATCGCTAACACCCCGTCCGTAACGGTCAGCTCGGGCACCGTGGACGCTACGGTGACGAACGCAACGATCGAAAGTGGGACCGTGGATATAAGCGCCATGGGTACCGGGACGACGCTGCTCGCCACCGTCGTGGGGACCGGAACCGTTCAGACGCAACAGGTAACCCCGCCGAAAGGGACTGGAGCGCTCACGGTCCTGAACATCCCCAATGGCGGGGGCATAACCATTACCTGGGATGCCACCGGCCTAAAAATACCCAGCTACTCGGAGTATTCGCCGTCCGCGTCGACTGTCCCGATATATGGTAATTTACCGATAGCAGATGGGTCGTACACGTACACAATCTCGGCCATTGTGGACTCAGGCACGAGTTGGTACATTATAGCTAGTACGACTATCGACGTCGTCCAAGCAGGCAACCTCCCACTTTATGCTGCCGACGACGGCAATTTAGCCGTTGGCGTAACATCATTGGACAGCGGCACCATCGCCAACGTCGTCGACGTCGCCAGCCCGGCTGCCGGTGCCAACTGGTCCTACACGCTACCCTACCCGGCTCGGGTGGCCCACATAGGCGCTACGTACACTTGCGACTCGACGACAGGCAACCGGTACCCCTACGTGGGCCTTAGCACGGGTCCCGGGGGCTCAGCAGACGCGCTGCCCGCCGGCACGCCGCTCGGTGCCAACCAGGCAGCCAACCTATCGTGGGTCGCAGGACCTTTGGCCGTGCCGTTCTTTTCGCCCGGCGCCAACGTCTGGCGCGCTACGTTGTCCCAAGACGTCGTGTTCTCTACCGGCCAGGTTATTGCGGCCGCCGTCGGTACCTACCAAGGACCAGGGGACACTTGGACCAATATAAATCTGACGCTCGTCCCGGCGTGATGGCCCCGGTAAGAGAGCGGGCAACCCAACAACCTGCAACTTGAGCCGGGCTAATCAGGCCCAGCACGTCTTCCTGGGCACAAGCCCAGAGAAGCAGATGGGCCCGTTCATCGGGTCGTAGCTCTCGGCCAGGACGGACCAAAGTACGTTCGTGGCCGGTGCCCATTGAACCGTCTGCCAACGAGACCCGACGAGCACCTGGTCGAGGTCCTGGTTGGGGGCGGCGACTATCCGCACCGTAACGGAGCCGCCCGGCTGGAGCGACGGGCCGATCGCCCATCGACCATGGCACTGGCAACCCCAATCACCGGGCGGGTCGGTGTACGCGAAGATGTGGGGGGTGCCCCCTGCGTGCCAGGCCCAGCCGACCTGCGTAAAACCTTGCCCACTGACGGCCGAGAGCCAAGCATATTCAGTCCCCTGGGGCGGTTCCGCAGGCAGTGTGATCGTGATTGCCTCGTCGGCAAGGCTCGTGGGCTGATACCAGACGGGCCCAGCGAAGGTGTGGACCTGCGAGGCGCTGGCGGCGGTTGCGGGGAGTGTCGAAAGTGCTATGGCGAAACTTGCTAGTCTGAACTTGCTCATGGGTCGACCCTTTCGAGGATGGCCGTGATAGCCTCGAACTCTCCCCGAGCCTCTGGGGTCCCGGCGCCCGCTTCGAGCGCCGCAAGGCGGCTGTAAAGGCCCTCAATAACGCTCGGCGGGTAAACTGTCTGATTGTCCACGGGCTACTCTCCTGTGGGCCGGCCCTCGGGGTGTTCACGCACCGCCGGGGGCACCGTTATGTCTGGGCCCCTATCATAGCGTCTCCGCCACCGAGTGCGGACAGGAACTTCTCCCAATTTTCGGGCCTCGTCGCGGACCGGGCAGGTGTGGCCGCGCATCCAGTCCATAAGGTCCTTGGCGGTCGGGCCTTCGTAGACCTCGAAGCAGAAGCAGCAGCCGACTCGCCGCCTCATCAGTCGACCCCCAGGGCTTCGCGGATGACCAGGCGGAGAGCACCTTCGGGGGTAGTCCCGAAAGCGTCAACGATGTCGGAGGCGTGGGTGGCGACCAACGAATAGCGCAGGCTGCTACCGCCCCCAGGGGGAACACCGGTCCGAAGGGCCTTTACGTCGGGGTCCCAGGTAGTCACGGTCGAGCGAGCTGCCACGCTGTCCGGGGAGCCTTCCTTGTCGAAGATCAACTCGCCGCGCTTAGCGGGCCAAGCCGAGTCGGAGCGCGGTTCACCGTTGCACTGATGGCCAGCGGTGGACCATTTACCCCGTGCGGCGGCAAGCCGGGCCGATACCACCGCGAACTCGACCGGGAAGGTGATCTGGGGCCAGTCGCTCTCGCGCGTCCTGAGGCTGCCTCCAGCGCGTTGGACTTTGGCGACGAGGCGGTCGAAGCCCTGCTCGACCTTGGCCTTGTGGGGGGCTAGATCGATGGACCTGATGCCCCGAGACTTGATAGCTTCATCGGGTATACCGTCGGCCCAGTAGACCCCGGGTTTGAAGATAACTAGGCCGTTGTAAACCTTGGGTTCCCAGGAGCCGAGGGCGGGTTTGCCTGGCTCGTAGGCAGGATCACCCTCGCGGCGGCCTTTGTAATCAGAGATGGTAAGACCTGGGTGCGGGGACGTGAAGTACACGGCGTCGGTCGCTACCATGGCAACCGCTTTGGCCCCTTCTGGATGGGTGGCGATGGCGTCGAGGATCATCGCTCGGGTACCGGCGGTTATTAGCGACGCCCAGATCATGTTCTGCCAGGGATGAGCGCCGACCGCTTGTGCGAACTTGCCGTAGAGGCTGTTCATCAGGAGCTTGATGGCTCGACCAAGGGGCGTCTTCTTGCCGGCGTCAAGGCGTTGCTGGTACAAGGTGGCGATCTCGGCGAGCGGGCAGCCCTTCGGGCACTTACGGGACATGCGCCAACCGTCTTCGATCACGATCTTGTCGACGAGACCTGCGCGCTCGATGGCGGCCAGCTCGTGAGACCATATCCAACCCTCGGTCTCATGGGGTCGGCAAATCTTTGACCCATCGTGGCGATGGAGATGGACGCCGATGTAAGGATCGGAACCGGAGAGACGGGCATAGACGAGGCGCAGGGACTTGTCTTTCGGGTCCCAAGTGGTACATGGCTCCCATTTGGCGTGGACCGGGCACGGAAGCTGAGCGATTTGGTGGGGGTAGGCCGAAGCGAGGTCGTACTCGTAGACCCTGGTGTTGGCGTCCTTGAGGTAGCTGCAATACAGCCGGCCGCCGGCCGTGCTCGCGTCGCTGAGAACTTCCGGCTTTTCCGGCACGATCGCCTGCCAGCGCTCCGGCGCCGGATTCGCCGGGTCGATCAGCACGACCCGGTAGTTGGGTGCGCCGGCATCGGTGTGCACCAGGATCCTGTCGCCGATGTTGTCGATCACCGTGCTGTTGAATTCGAATCCCCGGATCAGGGGCCGGAAATCCCTGCGGCCGGCGCCGAGGTCCATGCAGTAAAGCTCGTTGCCGTGGGTACCTTCGGTCACGCTCAGAAAGAGATACCTCTCGTCCTCGCTGGTGCCGGCGCTCACGTAACGCAGGGGATGCTCCCTGTCCTGGTACACGATCGCATCTTTTTCCTGCGGATCGCCCAGCCTGTGATAGAAGACCTTCTGGAACTCGTTCCTGGCCGTCAGCTCGTGGCCGGGCGCGGAGCCCCCCCGCCCGGTCCGCCCCCGGGCCCGGCGACCGGGCCGCCGGAGCCGCACCCGCCGCCCGGGCCGCAGCCGGGCCCGCCCGGCCCGCCGGCGGGGCCGCCGTTCTGGCCGCCCCAACCGCAGTTGCCGTTGGCGTCGCACCCGCCGCCACCCGGACTGTCCTGGGCGGCAAGGTATGTGGAGGTCG
>Ga0078972_1012180_pt1 | contig 14939 bp, 11 predicted proteins | sample YelNatPaOPGAMG01_FD_67568 | JGI IMG/M metagenome (GOLD analysis project Ga0078972, IMG submission 67568) | Hot spring thermophilic microbial communities from Obsidian Pool, Yellowstone National Park, USA - OP-RAMG-01 (SPADES assembly) (version 2) | ecosystem: Environmental > Aquatic > Thermal... | reverse complement strand
GGCCGTATAATAATAAGTATTAAAATAATTATAATATATCTATAATTTTATAAAAAAAAGCTGTATTGCAAAATACACGAATAGTGATGAATACATAGGATAAGAAATTGTTCAAAACTTTATTTCATCCGATAAATCGCTTACTACTGTAGCGGATGTGGTGCACTCTAGAATGTTATGAGAGTGAGGGCAAGCATACCGTAAGTCATTTATATTACTATATATTTTATTTTTAGAACAGATGTCGAGCCAATATGCCAATTTTGATTTTGCCCGAGAAGTTTTTAGGAGATGCTAGATAAAGCATGCTGAGACATGGGGCCGTTGGTGTAGCTTTCACTACAGTAGTAGGTATACATCAAATCGAATTTAAAAATATGATGGTGAAGTTGGTTAAATGAACATAAAGCAAAGAATTAAGAGTGCTTTGCGCCGAGAAAAAGTAGATGTGATTCCTTGGTGTATGTATGATTTTCTTCTTCCAAGAGGAGATTTTGAGCGTGAAGCAAGAAACAGTGGACTCGGTCTATGTGTGCGTAGACCAGTATCTTACGAAAGTATGCCTAATGTAAGAATTGAAGAAGTAAACATCGCAGGCCAGCCATTAGAGAGACGCTACTGCACTCCCATAGGCACTATTACGATGAAACAGAAATATGGCATAGGCTCCGACTGGAATGAACTACGCATGGACTGGGAGCATGGGACGATACCATGGACTACAGAACACTTAATCAAAAATGTTGAAGATTATAAAGTACTCGAATACATGATCGAAGATATTGTAATACATCCTTATCCGAAGGCTTTCTTAAATGCTGAAAAATTTGTTGGCAACGACGGAGTTGTAATCATTAGAACATGGAAATCACCATTCCAAAGCCTACTGATTGAATATGCAGGCCCAAATCGACTCTTTATCGATCTATATAAACATCCAAAAGAAGTTAATTCTGTATTGGAAACATTAGAACAGAAGCAGGACGAATTATACAGGATAATAGCCGACTCTCCCGCAGAAATTATTATGTGCCCTGATAATATTGACGGCGAATTGACCAACCCTCGCCTTTTCGAAAAATACTGCCTCCCATTCTATAATAAACAAGCACGCCTTCTCCACAGCAAAGGAAAATTGTTTGGTGTCCACATGGATGGAAGACTGAAGAACCTAGCACATCTTATTGCTCAAACAGAAATAGATTTTGTAGAAGCATACACACCTCCCCCTATGGGCAATCTCACCATAGAAGAAGTGAAACGTACATGGGGAGAGAAGATCGTTACTTGGATTAATTTTCCAGCCTCCGTATGCCTATTTGGCTATGAAGAGGTAAAGAAACATGGTGAAACTCTGCTCAAGAGCTTAGCCCCAGGAGACGGTTTTCTATTTGGTATAACTGAGAATATAAGGTATGAGGTGATAAGAGAATCGCTCAAAGCCTTATCAGAACTGATCGAAAAATCAACTTATCCAATATCAATATAATGCTGAAATTTTCGACTCCAATATTTCCCCATTTTTGGATTATCACAAATTGGCCATTAAAACAACATGTTCATTCATCGCATTAGGAACTGAAGATTAGCCCTTGACGGCACCTGTAGTAAGTCCACTGACCAGATGGCGTTGAAAAAACAAGAAGAATATTAGCACGGGGATAGAGACTATAACTCCTGAGGAGAGGATCCAGCCCCACTCTATAACCGCCCCCAGAGAGAATATATATGTCCCCACAGGAAGCGTCTTCAACTCATCTGAACTTATGAGGACTGATGCAAAGAGGAAATCATTCCAAGAGTCGATGAAAGCGAAGATAAACGCTGTAGCTACAGCTGGCAGGGAGATCGGTAACACTATTCTACGAAGGACTGACAACCTACTTGCACCATCCACCTGGGCAGCCTCTTCAACTTCAAGAGGAAGATTTTCAAAAAAAAATGTCAAAAGCCAAATGGTGAAGGGAAGTGCATGGGCCATTTGGGAAAGGATTAAGCTGAGCATTGTATCTACGAGTTGTAGTCTCACTAACAAGTCATACAGTGGGACAACTAACATAATTGGTGGTACAATGTATACGAAGAGGACTGCGTTGAGTAGAATACGCTTTCCTGGAAATCCGATTCTCGCCAAGCTATAGCCACCTATTACTGAGAGAATAACAGCCGATATTGAAACGCTTGTAGCTGTTATAATAGAATTAACGAAGAACCGGCCTATCTTCGTCCTTTGAAATACTGTTATGTAGTTTTCTAAGCTGAAATTTGGCGATATGAACTTTGGAGGATAGGCTAATAATTCTGAGGTAGGTTTAAAGGATGAAATTATCAGCCATAGGTAGGGAAAGAGAATGAATAAAAGGGATGCAAATATGAATAAATATGTGACCACTATCCACCTATTCCTAATTAATTTTACTCCCTCCTTAATCTAAGGTAGAGATATGCCAGACTAATTAAAATTAACATGATCAGGGTCGAGATGGTTGCCGCTAAGCCTGGAGCGCTCCCAAGGAAAGCTCTCTGATAGACTATAACCGGCAGCACTACTGTAGCATTGGCGGGCCCCCCTCCGGTAAGAAGGTAAATCAGATCAAACCACGTGAAGGTCCAGAGGACCCTTAAAACAACCACTATAAGTATAACTCCTCTCAAGGCTGGAAGAGTTACATACCTGAATTTCACCCATGAGCCCCCGCCATCTATATCAACCACTTCATAGAGCTCTGGAGGAATCTGTTGGAGACCGGCTAAAAGTGTTACAAATACGAATGGGGTAAGGCGCCAGACTGAGGCGATGATAACAGCCGCCATAGCCGTATTCATGTTTGAAAGCCATGGAAATCTACTTTGAATAAATCCTAGTCTTTCAAGAACGTAGTTGAGTACACCGTCCGAGTAGTACATCCACTGCCATATGAAGGATGTAGATATAACAGGCACAGCCCAAGGTATGATAGCAAGGGTCCTGGCTATACCCCTCCCTCTGATCTGCTGGTTCAAAGCCAGAGCAAGCCCTAAACCGAAGATTAATTGTAGGACAACCGATGAACCTGTGAAGAGGATACTATTTATTAGACCTAGCCAAAAAATATTGTCAGAAAATATATTCAAATAATTCTCTACGCCTACAAAAGAATAGTCCAAAGTTCCGAAAATAGGCTTTTGAAAACTCAGCCAAATATTGAATACAAGTGGATAAAAGAAAAGGAGGCTTATGATGCCGAAGGCTGGGGTTACTAACAGTACCCCTAATAGTTGTTCACTTCTTCTCAGACCCTGAACCTTCCTATAGTTTCTTATGCTAAGGAGGTCCCAGGTCCTTGACAACCTTCTCTATGAGGGATTGCCCATTCTTAACAGCCTGTTGAGGAGTTAATCCCTTCACAAGAACGTCTTGGACAACTGTAGGCAGGATGAATCTAGCATTTATTTCTCCCACATATGGGTTCATACCATTCTCTGCGCCTGGGATGCTCATGAACTCGAGAGTTTCAATGGATGATTTAATATAATCAACGTATGGCTTTATTCTGGGTGCTTCAAGATATTCTTTTGATTGAGCTACTGAGTACTTGACTGGCAGGAATCCTATCACTGTGTTCGTGATGTAATTTATGTAGCCGTCGGTCATAAGGTATTCAAGAAACTTCTTTGCTAAATCTATGTTCTTACTGAATTTGAATACAAAATAATTTGGATTGACTGTGAAAGCTGCTCTAGTCACTCGTTTAGGCACTAATGCCACGCCAAACTTTTCGAATAGGCCAGCTCTACCTATGGCGAGAAGTATATCATTTATAAATGAGGAGCTAGTCACCATCATGCCTGCTTTATCATTAAGGAGTTGCACTCTTGCTGTTCCAGTTGTGTTTGTGAGGCTTTCAGGGGTTGTGTAGGGCCATAGTTGCTTGATGAAGTCTATGGCCTCCACTGTTTGTGGATTATCAAAGATCACGTTGTACTTTTCATCAAAGATCCTGCCACCATTTGCTGCTATAAAGCCCCACGGATGCTTATCTCCATCTCTATTTAAAGCGTATGTGCCTGCAATTCCGTAGACACCCTTGCTCTTGTCGGTCAAAGCCTTAGCCGCTTCAAGATACTCATCCCATGTAGTTGGAACCTTCAAACCCTTTTCCTTGAACCAGTCCTTCCGATACCAAAGGACGTCAGGAGTAAATTCTTCCGTCACTCCCCAGAATTTACCTTTCCACTGATGAAGGTTGACATCAAATTTGTAAATGTCTTTGATATTTATCCTATCAACCAAGTCATCTACTGGTTCAACTCCACCTAAGGCAGCGTAGAGGATATGAGAATAGTTCCATCCCATACCTATGTCAGGACTACTCTTTGCAGCAATCGCCGCCTTAATCTTCGGAATCGATGGGTCCCATCCTATAACATCCTTCTTTATGGTAACATTAGGATTTTTCTCTAAGAAGCCTCTAATTACTATGTCTAAGGCTCGAATCCAGTCAGGCCTGTCATCATTGTGCCACCAAGTTAGTTGCGTAAGTGTAGGAGTTGTTGGTGTCGGTGTTGTAGGTGTTGGCGTGGTTGGTGTCGGTGTTGGTGTAGGTGTTGGTTTAGGTTGTGTTGCATAGTATCCTGCTCCAGCAGCTGCAGCAACTACAACGACTCCAGCCCCAGCGTACTTTATCCAGCCTCTTCTAGAAACCTTCTTCTCCTCAGTCAAAACAAGAACCCTTCCTTTACGTGTATAAAAAGAAGGTTTTCGTTTATATATAAAACTTATCATCATAGACAATTCATGGTTTAGCTTAAAACCGTGGGGACGCCGATACTGATAAGACGATGCTTTTGTAGGCTCCCCTATCTCCTCTCTAAAGGCCCGGTGATCCAGCGTGTAGATACCTTTAGGAGACTATTGGAGGAGGTTCGAAGGGGCTGTTTTCAGACAGCTTTTAACAATCATTTAGGAATTAATGAGCAGTTTCAGCTTGAAAAATCCTGAAAATATCGAGTTAAGCATAGAAAGGGAGAATTTACATTTTATCTTCGTAGTAAAAACATAGTTTGTATGGGCCGTATTTACCATCTCTCAGATTGAGCGGGGCCTCAAAACCATTGCTACGAATTTTGTTGAGACGATGGAGTCTAGGAGAGATGCTAAAAGAGATGCCTTAAAGAGCCTTCTTGGCAATGGTTAGAAGTATCATTAAAAACCATTGCTAGCAAACGTATGTATTATGACAATAATGAATTGACAGAACAGAGACTGAAGATCATCAGGAGACAAGCTAAATTAGCACAGATTCCTTTTACTATAGACTGGCTCAGCCTGTGACTGTATTTTGAGATCTGCAATCTTCATAGGTGGGAAGAAGTTCACCGAGGTTGAGGTTACCACAGAGTAGGATTTCAAGAAGATCGTAAGAGAGGACTCGAGACAATGTCCCGTACACAGACGGATTACTTTAAACTTAAGAGCAGGAGTTTAGTCCAGAACATCTATTCATGATGAGCCTACCATCCATCTAACATATGTTGTCGGATTTCGCTTCGGAAGACGCCATACAATCGGTTCCCTATAGCCACATTCGTGGAAGATCTCAACTTCAGATTCGTTTTTTCTTTAGCTCAAACGAACTTGATGCCCAAACTTTCGCTCGCTAGCAATCTTATTCACATATGGAAGATTCTTCCGTTTTATACCGAATTCGATGTTTTCGGGATGTTTTAAATATGAATCGTCGAATAGGCCTTGAAAACTGTTTAAACATGTGTCTGGAAAGCAGGCTTCCCTAGGAGACATTACACACACTATGTTTTCCCCTGCTTCTCTAGACACTTCAAGCAGTTGATATAACGATATGAAAGATTCAGTAAGATGTTATGTTTAGGATTTCTATGGCGGCTATTTCGCCTTTTTCACTGTAGTGTATGATCGCTTGCCCATCTTCTGTTGGTTCTCCACGGGTTTTCTTTGCGTGTTTAAATCTTATGAATAGGTCTCCTACATCGTCTCCATAATCTATGGTGATAACTTTTCTAGGTAGCTTCAATCTATATTTCTTCTCGAACTTTTCGAGGACCTCTCTAGCGTCAATATCTAGGAGGGTTTTAACTTTTTGAATTTTTTATACCTCCTGGCCTTCCTTCCATAACTTGTGTAGAAGGCGGTTCTTATATAGGCTTCCCCATTCTGTTTGCAGTAGATCACAACTAGATAGTCGGATACCCCGCCATGCAACCTCTTTGATGCGTGGAACGCTCCTGCAGGGTCTATGTATACCTCATCTGGGTTTGCTACGGTGTCAAAAACATTAAAACTTCTTGGTCCTGGAATTTCGCTTACAGAATATGTGTGGAAGAACTCTTTAACTTATAATTTCAATACTGAGCATTGGAAAGATTATTTGAAGTGCATGATAGATTAAACTCACCAGATTAAGTAAATATTTTGCTATCGAATAAAAATAATTTTCCCAATCTTGACTAGCTAAGATCAGAGCTGACTTGGTTATATATGTGGCTGTTAGAAATAATGCGGCTGTCGCCTTAGCATTATTCTCTTGAGCAAGAGGAAGGCTCCTTTCTTTTATGTTTGAAAATAGATTTTTAATCTCGATTGGAACTTTATTATACAAAGATTCAATGCAATTACTTTCAAGAATATACTTAATTTTTATCCGTATCGACACCATTTACTTGCAAAAAGGTAAGATGTTTTTTAATTAGTTCTTCTTTATAAAAGCCAGGAACGCCTTAATCTATAAAAAATGGAAGCTTAAGATAGTGGATTCTCAGGAGCCTTAGATATATTAACCAACTATCTTCTGTAAATTATATAGTTAGAAGGGAAGAATACAGGTGAAGTAATAGTAAAAGGATCAATGAGATAAATAGAAGAACCTTTAGGTATCCCACATAAACCACCAACTTCATCTGCAAGATTATCTATTGATTTGAATGGGCCTCTCTTAATGCCAGAAACATCAAGAACATACCAATTTCCTTTATCTGAGTAACCACATACATTATGTCCTATTGGTGTATCGATTGCTATACCTATATTCCAAGCATCGTAACCATTAGCTTTAAGACAATATGCTTGAAATGTTGCAAATCCGTCACAATCATCGTATTTTCTTTCATATACGATCCATGCAGGGACATATTCATTAACAGTCTCTGACTTGTAACGTATGTTGTAGCCCGTAAATATGCTAACTAAATTAGGTGAGTTCAACCTATCAACAACTTCATCAAAATTTTTCCATCTTTCTGAAGCATAGTTTTTTGATTCTGACGAGTATCTCCAGGCATATTCAACAAGCTCTATTGGATTGGAGATTATGTTTTTTAATGTTGGATCATCTGGCTCTTTATCGTAGAGTATCCATAGTAAAGCTTCGAGGGGTGTGCAATATTTTCTCTTTTCAGGTATTCCTTCCTTGAGCATGGCTATGAAGGCCTCTTTATATTTGGGTTCGCTCGCCAAGGTGATTATGTCCTCGACCGCTTCAATATCTTTCTCATCTATTGTCTTCAGGTCCGGTAGCTTCATTATCTCTCTACTTAACCCAGGATAGATTTCGCCCCCTTCTTTTGCATATGTGTCAAGAAGTGTTTTGGAATATTTCTCAAACTCTTTGATAAACTTGGTCTCGAGCTCAGTCAGCTTCTTATCCTGTATACAGAGCATGTTGTTGACAGCATATTCAGCGAATTTTTTATCTTGCAAAGATGACGTGAAGAGCAAGTATTTTATGACGTCTCCATCTAGGCCTAGATCTATGTATCTTTGATTTGTAGGAAGTGGGTATTTGCTGAGATATTTCAACGTCTCAGATTCTTCTGAAGAGACTTTTTCGTCGGCTAAAATCTGTTCAACAGTCTTTGACTGATACTCTGGGCTTAAACTGGGTAGATAGTCAACTAAGCTTTTCTCATTCTCATCCATCTCTCCATCCTTGTCGAGGGCAAGCAGTTTAATAGAGACATCCGGAGGAATATTCTTGCTCAAGGCATAAGCAATGTTTGGGTTTGGTTTAGAAGGGTCTGTTTGAAGCTTTGAGACTTCTAATCCATCCGGCAGCCCATCCCCATCCGTATCGGCGATAAGCGGATTTGTCTTATAAGTTGAGACCTCTGAGCCATCCCATAATCCGTCCCCATCCGTATCGGGATTCCTTGGATCTGTGTGATGGACATTAACCTCATCCCAATCCGATAAACCATCCTTATCCGAGTCGCTATGCTGCGGGAGAAAAATGTTAAAGTAATAATGAGAACCGGCGAGAGCGACAGATACTATCCCTGCCAGCGCCACAACCTTAACCCAAAGAGGAACCTTTCCATAAGTTTCATTGGACATAATTCTTCTAACATATTTCAAATAACATGATAAATAAAAATTTTGATTTAAGAACTCACTCTACTATCTAAATGCAATCTCGAGAATGAATTTAGATTCTTGAGAATTCATTGAATCTGGATGTTGAGGTCTCCTACCGTTCCTGGCTAGGAGTTTGAATGGGTTATAAGGATAGCTTCTCCCTGGGGAGCAGAGGTTCTATGATGCCTCATAGATTTCCCTTTAAAGGCATTCTGCGACGTCACAGGTAAACCTGTCCAGAAGATTATTGAGGAGCATGACGAATCCTTGACTGGTTTAATGTTGGATGCATGGCCCAGCCTTATAGGTGTAGATAGAGAGGAGATCAATCTTAAAGCTTAAATTTTAGATGCGAAGATTATCGAAAATTCTTTTTTTTCAGGAATCCAGAGAGGATTTTGAAGGGATTTGAGGGGGACGGAATAGGTGGAAAATATAGAAGTTCGACATATAGGCTTATATTAATGGAGAAAAGCAAGATTAAGGTGGAGATACTGTTCTTAGTTTGAAAAGGAGGTGAGAATTGAAGTGGGAAAGGAAAGGAAGGAAAAGAGAAAGAAGGTGGAACATGACAGACCAACTGTTGGCTTCTCTGCTGCCGGCTTCGCTTTTCTAGGATTGATCACAGGTGCGGGGCTTTTAATGCGGTTCCTGGGAAATCTTGATAAGGTTGAGCCTTGGCATTGGCTTTATTTCCTCATCCCTATGTTCCTATTCTTTACTGCATGGAGATTCCGTTGAAACATGTTTAGAGGGGGGTGCCTAGAAACGGCACGTAGGCGGAGTTTTCATGCATATTACCTCCTTTCTCCGCCTTTTGCCCAAGGATCACCTCCTTATTGTGCCGATGTGTAGTATACGTGCCAATTGGGCAAAATCCCCCTCCAAATGCTCAGATGCTCAGAAATATATGTGGGGACCCCATGATGCCCCTTTTCCAAACACCTAAATAAACAGTTTTTGAAGTTTAATAAGCATTCTAGACCTAAAACATTCCGAAAACAGCAAATTCAGAATAGAATGGAACAGCCCAGACGTCTGCTCACGTAACCCATACATATTGATTATGTCTACGTTTAGTGAAGTGGGGTATATGGTATTTAGAGTTAAGAGCTTTGGTCTAGTTTTGGTTACTACCTCCAAAAAATTGGAGGCTACATATGTGTATGCAGGCTATCCCAATATGTGGTTCAGACTTTTAAGAAATAGTGGGTTCTAAGCCCACCGTTCCGATTCCTCGTTTTCTGGATAGAATGGGGGAAGCTGAACTGGTTGAAGCAAAATTCTCTCCTCATGCTCTCATGCTCTTAACACAATACATTGTTGAAAATGCTGTCGGCAAAGTCTTCGATGAAATTCTTGAGGATGCAAGGAAGGCCATCAAGAATGAGGACCTGGAATCTGCGAAAAGACTAGCTGAACATTTTACTTCAGTGAGGGTGTTAGACCCTGCTTGTGGCTCAGGATCATTCCTGATAAAAGCGATACAGCTCATATGGAACAAGTATCTTCAGTTTGATAGTCTCCTCAAGGAACTCGAGACAAAGTACAACGAATCATCCAAAGGCAGTCTACATAGACCGAAAGAGATAGAGGATAAGGTTGAGAAGCTTAATGAGGTCAGGAGAATTCTTGGAGACGAGACTATTAGAGAGGTCATCCCTAAGATAGTAGTGAGACATATTTATGGCAACGACTTAGACCGAAGAGCTATAGAAGTTGCAAAAGTGAACATATGGCTCGGATCTATAAAACTGGCACCAACGGAATTCAGATTCGACAGACTACCAAAAGACATCAACCACATACTACCATATCTGGAGATGAACCTCAGCAACGGTGATGCGGTAGTTGGACTACCACATGAGAGGTGCATCTCTTACCTTGCGGCCAACCACAAACAGGAACTGGTTGAACTCCATAAACTGCGGGAACAGTACCTTCAGAATCCCACATCACCTGAATTGGTCAAGGAGATCGTAAGTATAAAAGACAAGCTACGGAGAGAACTTGATGTAGAATTCAAAAACTATCTTGAAAATGAAGGATTATCCATAAAGATTCTTGAACAGACAAAACCTCTCCATTGGGCACTGGAATTCTGGTTTCAGTATTTCAATGATGATGGAGATCCTCTGCCACAAGGTAAGAGTGGGTTCGATGTAGTCATAGGCAATCCGCCTTACGAAAGAATTCAGGTGTTGAACAAGAAGGCTCCAACATATGTAGAGTTTCTGAATGATACATGCAAGGTAGCATTTCAAAACTACGATCTATCAATCATCTTTGTAGAGAAAGGAGTCGACGTGCTAAGGCAAGGGGGGCGGTTTGGGTACATTTTACCCAACAAATTTATGCAGCAAGAGTACGGAATGAAATTCAGACAGCTTCTTGTTTCCAATGCGGTTATTTCATCTATAGTGAACTTCCACTCCCTCCAAGTCTTTGGGGATGCAACTACCTATACATGTCTTCTTTTCATTGAGCAAAATAGACGTAAAAATTTCGATTATTATGAAGTTGTATCCCTAGAAGGCGTTCTAGACTCCGAGAGCTTCAAGAAACAGTTACATCTTGTGAACACGTTCGAAATCTCCAATCTATCCTCAGATCCCTTCGTTCTCCACAGCAAAGATGAGGAGAATTTGATGCAGAGACTTTCGCAACTTGATAAACTCGAATCTGTCGCAGAACATATCTTTGTCGGTTTACAGACCAGCGCCGATGACGTATACATAATGGACTATCGGCGAAATGTACCAGCTGGGAAAGAGCTCACTTCAAGAGCAGATGGAAAAAACTACGTGCTTGAAGAGGATTTGATAAGACCACTGCTCAGCGGAACCGACGTAAAACGCTACAGAGTACCGTCCAAACATCAATACGTGATATTTCCTTATGAGATTGTTGAGGGGAAAGCCAAACTTATCCCTATCGATAGAATCAAGAAAGATTATCCGCTGACTTATGCGTATCTTATGGCTAATAAGAAGACTCTCGAGAACCGAGAGAGAGGTGTGATGAAGGGCCCGAATTGGCATGGCTACATTTACCTGAAGAACATGGACAAACAGGGCCTACGCAAACTGTGTGTTCCTCGTTTAGTGATGCGCATACAATCGTTCTATGATTCAAAAGGCGAATTCTACCTAGACAACGTAGATGTGGGAGGTATAACACTTAAGGAGGGAAATGACCAGAATTATTGGTACATCTGTACTCTGCTAAATAGTGCTCTATTGTCTTTCTATCTTCGTAAAACCAGCACGCAATTTCGTGGTGGATGGCTTTCCTGCAACAAACAATATCTAAGTCAACTCCCCATCAAGATGTCCGAGGACAAGACCCGTAGCAGCTTGGCAAGTTTGGCGCAAAGAATTACACGATTGACATCCGCTAAAGAGAAGTTTCTCGGCATCTGGTGTGAGTGGTCGACCAAGCTCAAGAACAGTGAACGGACCCTGCTCAAGCTACTGATAGATGATGTGAACAAAATCAGAAGTGGAAACTCCTCGAATCTGTGGACCTCCAGCGCATCCTTCTATCCCAATGGGGCACACGAGCTACTGGATAAGAAGTTCCACGACTTCGCCATTAGAGGGGCACCTGACAAGTCTGCTCTAGAAATATACGGGATTAGCGAGGACAACCGAGAAGAACTAATCTACGAGATGGAGTTCACCAAAAGGGAGTTGATGTTACATGTGTACCTCTCCATTCTGACTTTGTTGGAGTCTAGAGCAAGGGTAGAAACTCTCAGGCAACTGTTGGAGAAAACAATCATAACTGTAATCCAGCCTGATATTGCGGAGAACACTGGAAACATCATGCATAAGGTTGAGCAGGTTTTCAAAGAGTGGTTGAAAGGTCAGAAGCTAGGCGATGCTACGATTCCATCAGATGTAATAGGAATCGACAACGAGATAGAGAATACGGAGGCACTTATAGATGCGTTGGTATTCCGTCTCTACGGCTTAGATAGAAATGAATGTATAACCGTCCTAAGATCGCTGAACACTTCAGACAGCTATCAGAACAAGGTTCTCCAGCACATCTAGACACAACATCACACAAGACATGAATCCTTCGCTAGTCGAACTCAAAGACTTGTGTGGAGGTGTGACTTACGGCACCTGCTTTCCAGACACATGTTTAACCTGTTTTTAAGGTTTACTGAGCATTCTGAACCTAAAACATCCCGAAAACATCGAATTCGGTATAAAACGGATGAATCTGCAATACGGTTCACACTAGATGTGTAGACCAGGCACTTGTCTAAGCCTGATAAACAGGGTTATCAGACCCTTATCAGACCTTTATCAGACCCCTATCAGACCTATATCAGGCTTTATCAGGCTTTTATCAGACCTCACCCCACCCCCAGGGAAGGTAGAATAGATTGGTTCTAAGCCTTTTAGCCAGGTTTAGGCTTGAATCCTGCCCGATACTTCGCAGGAAAACGCCTGTTTTCAAGGCTATCAGGGGGTCTGATAGGTTTAAGCCGGGTGAAATCAGGCCTTCGGGGAAACCGTAAAATTCTATATAGGGCGGTACGTACACCCCTATCTGAATGACGTTCTATTTTATATGTAACGACATAAACTGTTAAAACTTTGAAAATCACAATGATCTAGATTAGAACAACAATATTCCACTACCTTTCAGCCTGCGCAGAGTCTAGCGGGCATGTTCAAAGATTTTTCGGCTGTACGGTTAAATAGTGATTTCAATGCTTCTCTTATTCTTTCTTTAGTTAATTCCAGCAATAAAGATGTGTCTGTACGTACATTTTTGGATTTATAGGCCTATCTCGGTTCTTATCGAGACAGTCTTACATATAGCTGAACCAGCCCTTCTCCATTTCATGGTAGACAGAAACCTCCACGACATACGAGTCTCTTTCAGCTCATTCCTAGCGTCCTTGTAGAATAAAGTTACAGGTCCGCAGGCATGCACCATACTCCATGCCCCTCGGGAGCCAGCACTTGGGTTCATTCTATACCTAATTCAATGTTTTCGTGAAATTTTAAAGTCTAAATGACTAAAAATCGTGAAAAGTAGAGAATCTCATATCTGGATAGCAGATTCAACAGAGATAGCACCTTCAATGTCGCCTTTTGCTTTGAGTCTCTGCTTCTACTCCCCCCTACGGAGAGGAGTTTACAGATGCTTGAAATTTGTAAGCATTATTTACTGGTATGATTTTAAAGTTGAAGGTGCGGAGGCTGAAAATTGACATGTTTATTGGTGTTGCGGAACGCAACACCCCCTCATGGGGTAAGGTTGATGAAAGGTGTGAGCCCCCTTTGGATATTGCGACTCACTCTCCAGCAGGCTCCAGGCTCTGAACCCCCTCAAAATAAGAGTGGAAACTTAACTATTTCAACCGGAGAGACCAAGATTAGAAGGGTGAAAAATTTTAACTAAAATGAATTTCTCACTCCAACAATTCCCTTTTCACTTCTGCATTGATGATGTAAAGTTTCAAGAGTTTTCCATCATATGCCAAGAGGACGCCTCTAAGATTCTAGGCGGCATAGTCATGTTAAGAAAACCTACTCAACACATAATCATTAAACTGCACCAGTTTCATTCCCCAATTATTCACATGAGAACTGCTGTTAGGGAAAGGAGATGGATAAATGTAGATTGTGGGGTTGAACATAGCTTGCTTTGAACCATTTAAGTTTACCAGCCTTCTCGGCAAGTTTAGGCTCATCGAAGGGGCTACCCATCAGCCAGTTCTTAATGATCCAACCGTAAACCATAGGCTTAGTGATTGGGTGCCCCTTCTTACGCATGGCGTAGCAGAACTTGTCGAACGCTTCATCAACCTCTTTCGGCAAGTTGATCCGTTGCTTAGTCCCAACAACCTTTTCATACTGTTCAGGCTGAAAAGCCAATAGACCGAACTGCAGAGCCTCAAGGAACCGCTTATCAATATCCAGCAGAGCCACAGTATCTTTACGGGTCTCCTCAGACACCTTTACCCCTCAACATAAAAATGGGACAGAGGTACATGTACCTCTGTGTCGGCGGGACATGTACCTGCGTACCAGAGTTTTGGCACAAAAGTAGAACAAAACCCCAAAAACGCTAATATATAAAGTTTTGGCACATTTGTGCCAAAACCCCAAAAAGCAATTGTATATAAACTTCGCTAAGTAGATTTGGTTGAATGGTTTAGAGGGATTAATAAATTGTTGTTTAAGGAAATATTCTTGCATTTTTAAACTTAATTAAGAAAAAAACATGTAATATGCGTTATTCTCTTTTAAATAGTAAGAATATACTTGAAATGGCCGTACTTAATGCGGCTCAGGCCATGGAGATCCACCTCTTACCTTCCATTTTTATGTTGATGAGAATTGGATATATTAAAAATCTTTGAAAGAAAACTTGCTACGTTGCCTAGACCAGACAATGCAATACAATATGTCGCAACATTGCCGAAAAAGTTCAGAAGCACAAGAGAGAAAAGGGCAACGAGCTTCTGGACAGTATTCAATGATGCTCCCCAACTTCTTCCATCGAATTCCGTTATAGAAGAAGACATACCGACGTTTCTGAA
>Ga0078972_1012178_pt1 | contig 14940 bp, 8 predicted proteins | sample YelNatPaOPGAMG01_FD_67568 | JGI IMG/M metagenome (GOLD analysis project Ga0078972, IMG submission 67568) | Hot spring thermophilic microbial communities from Obsidian Pool, Yellowstone National Park, USA - OP-RAMG-01 (SPADES assembly) (version 2) | ecosystem: Environmental > Aquatic > Thermal... | reverse complement strand
AGGTGAACCCGCAATCTTAGCCCCTACAATAGTGGCAATCCCTAACACTAAGGAAAAGGCAAGTACTACTAATAAAACCTTCTTCATCTTTCACCTCCTCTTTGAAGTTTAGGAGTTAAAAAGCCCCTGACCCTAAGATTAAACACGACTTAATCATATATCACCTCCTCTCGTTTTAAGGTTTTTGATATTGAGACTGAAGAGTTAAAAGAATCGGTGCTACTGAGTAATATGTAATAGGTTAGAAATTTTAAAGAGTTCCTTCCCATTTTATTTTTTATTAATTTGTTTTATGTAATAATATGCAATAAATAGAATAATGTCAATAGGACAAAGGTTGTATTTTTTTTAAAACTTTGGTTTACAATGTCTTTTTAATAGGTGATAGAACTTTGGTTCTAAAAAAGTTAAAACCTTTTTACTATTGACAAAAGTGGTTTAAAGGTGTATAAATTTCGTTAAAGAAAAAATAATAATGGGAAGGTGTTTTTAGATAGAAATGTCTTATAAAGGGGGGTGGTAATTATTTTAATGTTTGAAGGTTTATTATTAATTAATGTTTTAAAAAGAAAGGGGGAATAATGTTAAGGGTAAGTGTATTTAAAAGGTTATTTTTATTATCTTGTATTTTGACGTTGGTTAGTTTTATTGCTTTTGATAATTCGTTTGCTGGAGTATGTAATGTCCCGGGAGATAAAACAACTATTCAAGCTGCTATTAATGATCCTAATTGTAACCCAATTCATGTATCAGCTGGAACATATAATGAGAATATTACAATTAACAGGGCACTCGTTTTAGAAGGTGCTGGATATGAGACTACAACTATTAATGGGCAGGGTTCTGGTGATAACATCTCTGTGGTTTATATTACAGCAAGTGGTGATGTGACTATTAAGGGTTTTAAGATAGTTAACCCTGATGTTGGGACTAACTATGGATATCATAGATTTGGAATAGTTACGAATTCGACTATAGCTGGTGTGACTTACACGATAGAAGATAACAAGATAGTTGGAACGAATAATCCTGATGCATATGAAGATTATGGGATTTATGGGAAGAATGGTGGGAAAGAGAATCTTGTCATAAGGAATAATATAGTTACTGAGACGGGGGCAAATAATATTCTCATTGAGAGGCATAAGGGGACGGTTGAGATAAGTGGTAATAAGCTTGATGCTGGTTGTTATGGTGTAGATCCTATATTTATAATGACATATAGTGGGGATGATGTGACGAACCTCCAAAAGATACACAATAATGTTATTGATTTGAGCACTGGCGGACCATTTGATTATGAGCATAGAGCAACTGGTATTACATTTGCTGCTGGATTTACAGGTACAGCAGGAAAATTTACAAATATTCAGATAACCGAAAATAGTATCATAAATTTAAAACCTAATCGTCGAGGGATTGGTTTATGGAATAATGCGGGTGGCGATGGTTCTTCAGCTAATATAATCAATCCTGTTATTTCACTTAATACTATTACAGGTGCGACAGGTGATGTTACAGATAGCATGGGTATTTATACGTTTGGTTTGGTTACAGATGCGATTATTAATGGGAATACTATATCTGGCGTTGACTATAGTTTTAAGGAGAGGAAGCATGGCACGTATAATCATATAGCAACTGGGACGAAGATGAATTATAATAGCCTGACGAATAATGTTCATGGTGCTTATACTGAGAGGACATCTGGTGTAGTAGATGCAGAAAACAATTGGTGGGGTTGTTCAGCAGGTCCTGGAAATACTGGGTGCGATGGTGTATCGAGTTATATAGACTATACTCCGTGGCTAACAAAGAGGCTCATTCCACGTGTAGATCTTTCAGTAACTGCACTTACTGCACCGACAACAGCGGCAGCGGGTTCATCTATAACAATAGTAGATACTACAAAGAATAAAGGTAATGCAGTTGCAACCCCTTCAAAGACTGGATTTTATCTTTCAACAGATGTAAATCTTGATAGTGCTGATACAAAACTTGGCTCAAGGGATATAAGTATGCTAAATGGTGGAGATAGTGATTCTGGAACTACAGCGGTAACGATACCTTCAGGGACAACAGGTGGTACTTACTACATAATTGCGAAGGCTGATGATGAGGATGGTATATCTGAGAGCAATGAGTATAATACAAAGGTAAGGCCTATAAAGATAGGTTCTGACCTTGTTATATCTGTGTTAACAGTACCAACTAAAGGTGGTGCGGGATTAAGCATTAATATTACGGATATCACAAAGAATAACGGACCTGATTCAGCAGGTGCTTCTCAAACTGCATTTTATCTATCTAATGATACTACACTTGATGTATCTGATACTCTTCTTGGAAGTAGGAGTGTTGGTTCGCTTGGGGCAGGTGCAAGCAGCACTGGGACTACGACTGTAACAATCCCCACTACAACAGCACCAGGTATTTATTATATAATTGCTAAGGCTGATAATGGAAATGCGGTATCAGAGACAAAAGAATTTAATAATACAAAGGCGAAGCTTATTAGGATAGGTGCTGATTTGGTTGTGTCGGCATTGTCTATTCCTTCAAGTGCAGAGGCTGGTTCGAGTATCGAGATAAAGGATACAACGAAGAATAATGGACCAGGTTCAGCAGGTGCTTCTCAAACTGCATTTTATCTATCTAATGATACTACACTTGATGTATCTGATACTCTTCTTGGAAGTAGGAGTGTTGGTTCGCTTGGGGCAGGTGCAAGTAGCACTGGGACTACGACTGTAACAATCCCTTCCGGTACACCACCTGGTAGGTATTATATAATTGCGAAAGCTGACAATGGAGGAGCGGTAACAGAGACTTATGAGAATAATAATCTAAGATATAAGACTATAACTATAGTTCCTTAAATGATTTCTTAGCTGAAAGGGGCAAAGGCGAAGTCTCTGCCCCTTTCAGCTAAATCTTTGAGTTAACTGTTTTTTAATAACTTTTCATGCATCAAGATGCACCCTTAAAATATGAAATTGTTAATTTCAAGGTAAATTATATTGTTTTTTAAATTTCTTATTTCAAATCATTCATGCATTAATCTATTAAAGATATTCAATAATAAACAAACCTAAGCTACAATAAATCTTCGGTGATTTTTGTTTTATTTGATGCTTGTTTTTTCTGGCATGCCCCATTTTAAAAAGTATTTTGTTTTTGCCTCGTGCCAAGGAGGGGAACCATATGCTCCACCACTTGCATGGATTACAGATATTGGCCATGTTCCCATTCTAAGACCTTTGTTCAGACACTGGCGACAGAAGTCTAAGTCGTAGAAATGGAATTTGAATTGTTCATCAAATGAGACTTCTTTTTTGAGTATTTCTTCAGTATTTATTGCAAGGAATAATCCATCGAGAAGTTTACAAGGAGAAGGAGCTTCACCATAGTATGATAATTGAACACCATTTGGGCCAAGATGAGCTACCGCACCTGAGAGGTATTCTATGGGCTGCCAACCTGTGGGGTATTTGTCCCTGTTCCACCCTAACGCCCATGATGGTTCGGAAAAATCGGGATTTTTATTTCCTGCAAGTCCTACTACATCGAAATGTGAGATCGCATCATTAAGGCGATGAACTATATTCCAATCTAATAAATAGACGTCATCGTGAACAAATAGAAGAATTTCTTCTATGTACTTTGATTGCAAAAACATATTATAAAGACTGCTTAATCCTTTTTGATTATTGTCGATATTATTAAAAAAAATGTTTATATTAATATTAAACTTAGGGATGAGATTAAATGATTGGCCGAGAAGCGTGTTATTCCAGAAATTGAACTCATCTTTGGTAGTAGCACTTATAATTCTGACCTTTTTCATAATATATATGTTTATATTATTAATAAATTTTGAACATGTGAATATTTTAGTCTATTTTAGATTAAAGTTAATATATCTTTTCCTCCAGAAATTGTCTGTCTTTCATTTTACACCAATCTATCCACATCTTTCTGTAACACATTTCGAGGTTTGTTGTAAATCTTTTTGCGTCACATATTGGTGATAGTGACATTTTATCTCGCAAGCTTTTACGCAGTGATTGTAATTTACTGATGTTGGATGCCAAATCTATAGCAATCTTGATGTATTCATCTTGTGTTTTTGCTATGAGTTCTGGGAGACCTACATTTGAGAGGAGGCTTACACCTGCACGTGAATGGTAGGCGGTGCCTTCGAGTGTGATGACTGGTACGCCCATCCACATGGCTTCGCATGTTGTAGTTGCTCCGTTGAATGGGAATGTATCCAGGGCTATATCTATTTGGTTGTATGATTCGAGGTGTTTTGGTGATGGGTCCCATGGTTGCAGGATGATTCTTTCTGGGGAGATACCACGTTCTTCGAACATATTCAGTGCATATTGGCATGTTTTCTTATCTGAGAAGCTTTTTCCTTTTAGCATAAGGTGTGAGTCTGGTAATTCTTTTAGTATTTTTGACCAGAGTGTGATGACCTCGGGAGTTATCTTTGAGAATTTATTAAGAGAGCCGAAGGTTATGTAACCTTTTGAGAGGGCTGGCAGTGGTCCTACTTCAGGGCTATCTTTATCGGGTAGGTAGCAGAGGAAGCTTTCTGGCAGTCTTATAAGTTTTTCGGAGTAGAATTGTTCTGTTTTCCCTGGTGGGTCGATATAGGCATCGACGATTTTGTAGTCCATAGTAGATAGTCCTGTAGTGGTGAGGTATCCTATCCAGTTTACTTGTATGGGTGCTGGTTTACGTGCGAAGATGAGAATCCTATTATTTCCTGTATGTCCTGCGAGGTCTATGAGGATGTCTATTTCGTCATTGCGTATAAGTTTAGCAGCTTCATCATCGGAGATGTCTACTATACTTTTCCAGTGGTCTGAGTAGTTTTGGATGCGTTTTGTTAGGTCATCTTCTATTGGGGCGAGGGTATAACAGAATATCTCGAAATTTTCTCTATCGTGAGTTGCCAGGACTGGTTCTATGAAGTAGGCGACGGGATGTCTTCTGAAGTCAGGTGAGCAATATCCTATTTTTAATCTTCTGTAAGGTTCAGGTTTGTTAGTATGGATTGGGATGTTGTGGGATAGTGGTTCTTCGAACTTCTTTGCGAAGGCTATGTGTTCGTTATATATGTCCTGAGGGCTGTAGCGTGGATTGTAGTTCATATTTAGAAGAAGATTGCTGTGATATTGGTGGTCATCAGGTTTTATTTTCAGCAAGTATTTATAATAAATTTCTGCTTCATATAGTTGTCCTATCTCCATAAATGTGCCGCCTAAATTATTATATGCAGCACATAAGTTTGGATTAAGATTCAAAGTTTGTTTATAGTATATTATTGCTTCGTAAAACTGTCCTTTTTCTCTATAGGTATTTGCAAGATTGTAATATGCAAGGGCATAGTTTGGGTTGAGTTTTATTGCCTCTTTATAATACTTTATAGCTTCATCGAATTGCTCTTTTTTTTTGAGTGCATTTGCAAGGTTATTTACCACTTCAGGCATGTAAGGATTAATCTCAAGAGCTTTTCTATAAAAGTTTATAGCGTCGTCGAATTGACCGATGTTCATTGATGCAAAACCGAGATTGAAATATGCATCTGGAAGAAAGGGTTTTAAGTTTAAAGCCTTTTTTAGGTAGTCGATTGCCTCGGAGAATAAGTTTTTTTTCATGAGTAGACTACCAATTTTGATGTAAAGGTCTACATTTGAGGGCATGAGTTCAATCTCTTTTTTGATGTATCTGATTGCGTTGTCAAAGTCTCCAGTCTGAGAACATATCATTTCAAGGAAGTGTAGTGCGTTAAAATTGTTTGGTTCGGACTTTAGTATTTTTTCATAGAGGGTTTTTGCAGTGTTTATATTTCCAGCTTGGTAGTGCTGGTAGGCTAATCTAAGGGTTTTATTTATTTTCATTATTCGTACACCAATCTATCCACATCTTTCTGTAACACATTTCGAGGTTTGTTGTAAATCTTTTTGCGTCACATATTGGTGATAGTGACATTTTATCTCGCAAGCTTTTACGCAGTGATTGTAATTTACTGATGTTGGATGCCAAATCTATAGCAATCTTGATGTATTCATCTTGTGTTTTTGCTATGAGTTCTGGGAGACCTACATTTGAGAGGAGGCTTACACCTGCACGTGAATGGTAGGCGGTGCCTTCGAGTGTGATGACTGGTACGCCCATCCACATGGCTTCGCATGTTGTAGTTGCTCCGTTGAATGGGAATGTATCCAGGGCTATATCTATTTGGTTGTATGATTCGAGGTGTTTTGGTGATGGGTCCCATGGTTGCAGGATGATTCTTTCTGGGGAGATACCACGTTCTTCGAACATATTCAGTGCATATTGGCATGTTTTCTTATCTGAGAAGCTTTTTCCTTTTAGCATAAGGTGTGAGTCTGGTAATTCTTTTAGTATTTTTGACCAGAGTGTGATGACCTCGGGAGTTATCTTTGAGAATTTATTAAGAGAGCCGAAGGTTATGTAACCTTTTGAGAGGGCTGGCAGTGGTCCTACTTCAGGGCTATCTTTATCGGGTAGGTAGCAGAGGAAGCTTTCTGGCAGTCTTATAAGTTTTTCGGAGTAGAATTGTTCTGTTTTCCCTGGTGGGTCGATATAGGCATCGACGATTTTGTAGTCCATAGTAGATAGTCCTGTAGTGGTGAGGTATCCTATCCAGTTTACTTGTATGGGTGCTGGTTTACGTGCGAAGATGAGAATCCTATTATTTCCTGTATGTCCTGCGAGGTCTATGAGGATGTCTATTTCGTCATTGCGTATAAGTTTAGCAGCTTCATCATCGGAGATGTCTACTATACTTTTCCAGTGGTCTGAGTAGTTTTGGATGCGTTTTGTTAGGTCATCTTCTATTGGGGCGAGGGTATAACAGAATATCTCGAAATTTTCTCTATCGTGAGTTGCCAGGACTGGTTCTATGAAGTAGGCGACGGGATGTCTTCTGAAGTCAGGTGAGCAATATCCTATTTTTAATCTTCTGTAAGGTTCAGGTTTGTTAGTATGGATTGGGATGTTGTGGGATAGTGGTTCTTCGAACTTCTTTGCGAAGGCTATGTGTTCGTTATATATGTCCTGAGGGCTGTAGCGTGGATTGTAGTTCATTGTAAAGAGAAGATTACTGTGTGCATTGTAATATTTACCAGGATACATCAGCAGGAATTGTTTGAAGCACAGTTCTGCCTCAGTTATTTGACCTTTAGCCGCAAGGCTAACTCCTAAGTTGTTATATGCAAAAACGAATTTTGGATTAATATCTAAGACCTTTTTAAAGTATGATATGGCTTCATCGAATTGACCTTCATCCATATAGAGATTTCCAAGGTTAAAATGTGAATCGATATGTTTCTGGTCTATACTTATTGCTTTTTTGTAATATGATATTGCTTCCTCTTTTTCTCCTTTGTTGTTTAATACGTTTCCAAGATTGCAGAATGCATCAGCATAATCTGGGTTAGCTATTGTAGCCTTTTTGAAGTATGTTATTGCTTCATCAATTAATCCTTTTTTGATATGTATAATGCCGAGATTATTGAGTACTCCTGCAAGGTTTGGGTCAATAGATAATGCTTTTTTATAATAAAAGATTGCTTCATCGTATTGCTTTTTGTTTTGAAAAGCGAGTGCAAGATCACAATATGGGTCGACAAAGGTAGGATTTAAATCTACCACTTTTTTAAGGTTGATGATTTTATCATCTATGTTGCCTTTATCTTTCAATGCAAGTGAAAGGTTAGTGTAAATATCTAAATGATTAGGGTCGATTTCTAAACCTTTCATAAAATAATTTATGGCATCATCTAATAAGCCTTTGCTGCTTAGAATGATACCAATATTGTTACATGCTTCTATGAATCTTGGTTCTATTTGAAGGACTATTTTATAGTTTGTAATAGCCTCATCTATATTTCCTATGTTTTGCAATGCAACTGCAAGGTTATAGTATGCTTCGGGAAAATTCGGTTTTAACATGATAGCCTTTTTATGGTACTCAATCGCCTCGAAGAATAAACCTTTTGCCTGAAGAACCGTCCCTATTTTGTAGTATGCCTCTGCATTTGATGGTGTTAGTTTGATTTCTTTTTTGAGATAACTAATGGCTTCATCAAAATTACCAAGCTGGCAACTAATTGTCTCAAGCATGTGTAGTGAATTTAAATCGTTTGGTCTCAGTTTTAAAATTTTTGTGTATATGTCTCTTGCTCGATTGAGGTTGCCATTTTTGTAATAGTGGTGTGCTTGTTGTAAGGCTTTGTTAATGTTCATATATATAAAGTCTTATTATTATAAATATTTGAGTCTTTTAAAAGTATGTGAAATTAATTTTAAATAAATATTTTCAATATAATGCAGATATTGCTCAAAAATTTATTTAACTCGATAAATTTATTTAAGATGTTCTCATTAGTGTTGTATAAGATAATCATTAGCTATATATAAATATTTTCATAGTGTTATTTGCAAGGCGCATAAAAGTTATTGAAAAATAAATTTTTTCGCAATATTTACATTATTATAACAAATTTATTTTTTAGAATCTATGTATTGTCATTTATAGAGTTTTGTAATTTTTTATCATCTATACATTAAATTAAAAATATAAGATGTTATACTGGATTAAGAATAAAGTGAAGAATGGAAAGGCATTGGTCTGCATGAATTAATGAGTTTTAAAAATAATAAACTCTAAATCGACTGAGACATTGCAATTATTTATTGCATGTGATAAAGTTTCTTAATAGATTATTAATATTAGATGATAACCTATTGATAATTAATGGATGAACTCCTAAATAAGATTAGAAATCTGATAAATTCTCACGATTTTGAAAAGGCAGAGACGCTCCTTTCTGAATCTTTTAAGAGATTTCCTAATCACGAAGAATTACCCAAACTCGAGGCTGAACTGAGATTGAGACAGGGAGAGTTTTTCTGGGAGAGTGGAGATGCTGAAAAGGCTCTTGATTATTTTATTGAAGCCTTAGAGAAGGAACCCGAGAATAAAGAGATTGTATTGAGGGTTGGTAATATACTATGTGAACTTGATCAATTTGATTTAGCAAGACAGGTATATGAGTCTTATCTAAAAAAATATCCTAATGACGAAGAAATACTTGATGCTTTAGATGATATTAAGGAATCTTCGGAATTACCCTCTGGTGAAGTAATAGATATTGAAGGGTCAGATATTAAGGTTTCTGCTATAGTATCTACATATAATTCAGAACGTTTTATTCGTGGTTGTCTTGAGGATCTTGTTAATCAAACACTCTATAAAACTGGCAAGTTGGAGATAATAGTAATTGATAGTGGTTCTAAGCAGAATGAACGAAAGATTGTCAAAGGGTTTCAAAGAAGATATAAAAATATTAGATATATTCGAACTGAGAAACGGGAGACTGTTTATGCTGCATGGAATAAGGGTATTAAGGTTGCAAGGGGTGAGTATCTAACTAATGCAAATACTGATGACCGTCATCGCCAAGATGCACTTGAAGTATTGTGCAAGGCTCTTGACGATAATCCTGAAGTAAATCTTGTGTATGGAGATTGCTGTCTTTCATTAATACCAAATCAGATTTTTGAAGAGAGTCCAAAGGACAACGTTTATAAATACCCTGCTTACTTTGCACCAGCTTGTCTCCTTCACTTTCAATTTGGACCTCAGCCCATGTGGCGTAAAAAAGTTCATGAGAAGATAGGTTATTTTGATGAGAGTTTTGAAGCGGCTGGGGATTATGATTTTAATATTCGTTTTGCTTTTAGATTTAAAGCACTTCATGTTTCAGAAGTATTGGGAACATATTTGAAGCATGATAAGGCTGTTTCATTCAGGGATAATTCAGCAGTTTTAGAGGCAAATAGGATTCATAAAGAATATAGAACGATGGATAATATATTGGATTTGTATAGGATTTCTGGAATTTCTTCAGAAACATCAGAAGAGAAGGCGAAGATATTTAATGATATGGGTATAAGGGCTATGGAATTTTACCCACCATGGGAACTTGGAAGAAGATGTTCTGACTTTGCTTTTGCAATAAAATGTTTTACATGGGCATCAAGATTTTACCCATCATGGTTTGTACCATTTAATAATATGGCAGTTGTTATGTTTTTTTGTGGGATGAGGGATGAGGCTATTAAAGTTCTTGAAGATTTACGTTTGGAGTTTGATTATGGTGTTATTGAAGAAAATTTGAGGATGATGTATAATCCTTTAGGTTTAGATTTGGCTGATCTCAAACTAATCCCTTCAGGATTGTTTCTACCATCACAAAAGGAAATATATGAGGATAATATATTATTGTCAAATATTCAGGATTCACAAATATTAAGAGAGGTTTTAGATGAATCCAAAAGCACTTCAGAATCCTTAAGTCTAACAAAATTTGGTAAAGAAACTGGAGAAGATGGTAAGAAAGTGCTTTTTGTTGTGCACAGTTTCTATACTCAAAATATGGCAGGTACTGAGCTTTATACATTTAATCTTGCAAAACGTTTATATTCTGAGGGTTTTTCTGTTCATATACTTTATCCTAATTATGAAGAAGGAAAGCCTATTGGTAGATTTGAGTCTGAGATTGATGATGGCATTCATATTATCAGGATGAACATTCGTTATCCTTCTACGATTGCTGAAGGTTTTATAAATAAGAAGATAGGGGATAAGTTTAGAGATTTTCTTTTTCATTTGAAACCTGATATAGTTCATTTTCACCATTTTCTTGGTTTTACTATTTCTTCGCTTAGCAGTTGTGTGGATATGGGGATACCCACTATCGTTACATTACAGGACGAATGGATATTGTGTGAGCAAATATTTTATTTACATAATGGTAGAAGTTTTTGTAATGAGGGTCCTGAGAATGGAGAGAAGTGTGCGAGGTGTTTTGTTGCACGACATCCAAATATGGATGATGAAGAAATAATTGGCAAACTTGTGAATCTATTTGCAAATCGTCATAAGGTGCTTCGTAAGTCTATTAAAAAAGCAGATAAGGTCTTTGTGCCATCAAGATTTTTGTATGAACAACTTGAGCGGCATGATTTCCTTAATCGAGACACGTCTGTTATGCCTCTTGGGATTGTTGATTTTGAGCCTTTGAGAAAAGAATTACATACAGATATGATTAATATTACATATCTTGGTAACATTCATTTTATTAAAGGACTTGATGTGTTGATACAGGCTTTCAATTTGGTAGATTTTAAAAATGTGTGCTTGAATATATACGGTAATGTACAGGATTACAATTATTTCGATTACGTTATGAATATTAATGTGAAGCGACAACAAGTTAGATTTTATGGACAATACAAACGTGAAGAATTACCACTAATTTTATCAAAAGCGGATATTGTTGTGGTGCCTTCTCGCTCTGAGAGTTATTCTTTTGTTGTAAGGGAATGTTTTCATGCTGGTGTTCCGGTAATTGCTTCGAATGTAGGGGGGATACCAGAGGTTGTGAAAAATTCTGAAAATGGACTACTGTTTGAGCCAGGTGATTTTATTGACCTTGCAGCGAAACTTGTTAATGTTATAACTAAACCAGAAATGATAGATAGTTTCAGAAAAAATATTAAACCAGTAAGGACAATTTCTGAAGATGCAAAAGAGTTGGGGAGGTTATACAGTAGTATTATTGGAAGTAAAAAGATAAATTGATACTTGATAGATAGAGATGAAGTTTATTTTGGGCAAATTCATGCGCAATCCTTAATAAAGCTTTTTTAAATATTTTCTTAAGAGTTCGTATTTTAATTGTTATATTTAATGTAGTTGTATAGTAACTATTTTTAGTTGTTTTTTATGGTTTTTTTATTCAGAATAAATGGATAAAGAGGTTTGTCATTTCTTCTTATATGTAATTAAATTGTGTACGAGTTCTGCTCCTATAAGGAAGATGCATGAAGAATAAAATAACCATAGAAGGAATATTATGAATGCAGTTAAGGGACCGTATATCGAACCGAACTTTATTACAGAGCCGACGTACCAAGTAAATATGTTTTTGGCGATTTCCAGTAGTATGCTTGTGAATAAAGATCCAATCAGTGCATAAGAAATCTTTACTTTTATCTTAGGGAAGAAGGTATAAGATATGAAAACAAGAAGAAAGATTATCAGGAATGGTATTGCGTATCTAATCAAGAAAAAGGTTATGATTCCAACATGTATATTTGGAAAGGTTTTTTTAAGTGCCTTTATTAACGGTATGAGAGATGTTGCAATAAAGGATATACATAATATTAAGATTATTAATGTGATTATAAGCATTGATATCAGTATTGACCATATTAGCATCCTTTTCTTTTTGATTTCGAATATGATATTTAATGCATTTTCAATCGAAGCAAATACTTGGTAAGATAGAATTGCGTAGAGCAATAAACTGACAGTCCCGATACCTTTAAATTGTATAAGTTTGGCTATCTCTTTTGTAATTCCTGATGCGACATCTGGGAAAAAATTAACCATTCTAAAGAGGAGAAATTCATAAACACCTTGATAATGTCCGAGTATATACCCAAGGATTGTGAATAAAAATATACACAGAGGAATAAATGCCATCATTATGAAGTATGAGAGAGAACCAGCGAGCATTATACCACCATCCTTAAAGAAGTCGACGAAACTTTTAAAAATTATATTAAGATATTTCATTTTTAAAGTCTTTTTGTTTTATGTATATTTTTACTGGTGTGCCTTTGAATGTGAATTTGCTTCTTAATATTTTTTCCATGTATCTTATATATGTATCTTTTATGGCGGATGGATAGTTACAAAATATGATGAAGGTAGGTGGCTCTATCTCTACTTGTGTAATATAATACATCTTTACTTGTTTCCCTTTATAAAGCGGCAGATTAATCGTTGACAGGACTTCTTCAAAATATTTATTAAGTTGTGGCGTTGGAATCCTTTTTTTACGTTCACTTATTATTTCGTCTATAATTGGGAATATTTTTGTAACCCTTTTTTTCTCAATGGCTGAGATAGTAAGTGCTGGCACATAATCCATAAACCATATTTTTCTATATAGTTCGTTTATTAATCTCTTGTAAGCAAATTCTGGATCTTCTACCATATCCCATTTATTCAACAAAAATATCGCTCCTTTTCCATATTCATTCACGATATTAGCAATCTGCTTATCTTGCTCTACTACTCCTTCATTTGCATCTAATACTAAGAGTGCTATATCACATCTTTGAATACTCCGTAGAGCCCTTATCATTGCAAATCTTTCGATTGAATATCCAATCTTACTCTTCTTTCTTAAACCTGCAGTGTCTATTAGAATATATTTTTTACCATAGTATGTACAGACAGTGTCTATCGAATCCCTTGTTGTTCCTGGAGTTGCACTCACTATCATTCTCTTTTTACCGATTAATGTATTAATAAGGGTTGACTTCCCAACATTTGGTCTTCCTACTACTGCTACCTTGGGGAATTCGGAGGTTTCAGGTATTGATGATGGAAGTATTGAGGTGAGGTGTTCCATAAAATCATCATATCCATATCCTGTTAGTGCAGAGATTGGCCATATTTTATCAACTCCCAAGGAATAAAAATCGATTATTCTATCTTCACGGGATGGTGCGTCAATCTTATTAACAACCCACAGGACTTTTTTGCCTGAACTCCTTAAGAGTTTTGCTAATTCAAAGTCAGATGGTTTAAGGCCTTCTTTGCCATCAAGTAAGTGTATTATTACGTCTCCTTCTTCTATTGCAAATAAAGCATGCTCTTTAACCTGAGAAAATATTTCGTCTGGAGGTTCTAAGTAAAAACCTCCTGTATCGACAACTGTGAACTTTTTATTATCCCATTCAGCATCGATATAGTTTCTGTCTCTTGTTACACCTGGTAGGTCTTCAACAATCGCTGATTTGGTTTTTGTTATACGATTGAATAGAGTAGATTTTCCCACATTTGATCTACCAACTATTACTACGACTGGTTTTGCCATTTGTTAGGGTTCACAATAACTTAAAAATTCTTTTACCATTAGTAACCATAGGTCTGCAGTTTCTGTGAATATCTCGTAAAAGTATGTATACTCAGGATGTGATTCCATTTGTAGAAGGAGTTTTTCGCAGAAATACCAGTTACAACCCGAAGGTCTTATTTCTCTTGGAAGAGAGCAGCCTTTCTTACCTAAAAATTGGCATGGGTCATCTTTGTTAAGATTGAAGTTTATCTCCTGAGGAGTTATATTTAAGGATGTAAGGTATATAAAATCTTCAAAGTTGTAATAACCATGTTCTGCCTTACAGCATATGTCATCACATGATGAGCATATATTGTCATTAAAGCTTTGTATAAATGGGCTTATCTTTTTGATGTTGTTATTTATTAGTAAAGATATGTTTGTTACTTTTATCGTGTTGTATTTAATGAATATATCTTTAATATGAGAAAGTGTGTCTTCATAAGATGATTTTTCTCTCATATCATTTAAAGAATTTCCAAATAGTTTGTGGTGTTCGATCTTTGAGGTGATATCTTCAAATCTATAATGCTCTTGTGATATGCCTTTTAGTTTAATAGAAATCTCAGACTTATTATTTTTAGACATAATATTTATTTTAAACGAAAATGGGAGTAATTTATAAGTAAGTTTGAATGAATCGGGTGATTCTTGATTTAGTGTATCGGAAGATAAATTCTTCAACAATATCTGCATTATACACCCAACCTTATATAATAAAACCAAAACAATGGCAATAACTCAATTTATGAAACAAAATAAACTACCTAACCACCCCTTCATCCATAACTTAAACCTAATATAGTGCAGATGTTGCGAGAAGATTTATTTTTCGATACCTTAAGTAACGTCTATGTATAACCTCATGAATATCCTTATTATCACTTAACAAATACATTATAAGCACACTATTCAGTTT
>Ga0078972_1012177_pt1 | contig 14940 bp, 19 predicted proteins | sample YelNatPaOPGAMG01_FD_67568 | JGI IMG/M metagenome (GOLD analysis project Ga0078972, IMG submission 67568) | Hot spring thermophilic microbial communities from Obsidian Pool, Yellowstone National Park, USA - OP-RAMG-01 (SPADES assembly) (version 2) | ecosystem: Environmental > Aquatic > Thermal... | reverse complement strand
GAGGAGCACGCCAACTACATCCTGGCCACTTACCTACTGAGTATCCAGGAGAAACTCAAAATCGGGAGAATCACCCCCTACCAACTCCAACTGAATTTCAACACTGGAGGTTGACAGTGCCGCGATATTGCCTGTTGTGGACTGCGGGGAGCGCTATGTGTTGGCCTGTGACGTGAGCAAGAGTCAGGAGGCTCGTGTGGTGCTGTTCCCTGCTGAGAAGGCCCTCTGGGCCGAGTTTGGCCCCCCTGGGGGCTGGAGCTCAGATCTAACCGTGGCCCGCACTATACGGGCGGTGACTCTGAGGCGCTTTGCCACTCCTTGGAGATCGAGCACGGGTTGGCCCCTTCGGCGGCTTCCTGCGGGCAACGCGGTGGCCGAACGTTTTATCCAGATGCTGAAGGTGGAGCTCATCTGGACCCGGGACTGGGAGACCATCGCAGAGCTTCGTGAAGCGATCAATGTGTGGATGGAGCAATACAACCATCCCAGCGCTCATCAGGCGCTCGACTGGGAGACGCCGGCTGAGCGCAGGGCCAAGAAGCTGAGGTGCAAATTGGAGCTAGCGGCCTAGGGCAAAAGAAGGGGATTTCCATCATGAAAAAGTGTCTTGACAAAGGGGGTACAGTACACATGTAACTCCACCCGCCTCATCACCCGACAAAACCCCTCGTCCTCCTCCATAACCCTCAAATCATCTACACACTCCCCACCCGCTAGGTTCAGCAATATCAAAGACAGCACCACCTGAGCGTCGCTCCAACCCTGCCCCCCATCCCGAACGTGTAAATGCCTCTCTATCGACTCCCTCAGCTTCATCACCTGCGCTAAATCCAAATACACAGGCAACCCCGCCAAAGCCGTCATCCCAAACTCACGCCTCTCCTCTTCATACTGGAATGGAAGCTGTCCTTGTGCCATAATCCCTTCACCTCGTTGGTGATAGAATCCTACTGCCACAGCCATTCTATCATCCTGTAACCACAGGACCAACGAGGTATTACACTTTTTTTGACGGTGAATCAGGGTAACCGTCAACGGCTGACGAGTCTTCCCCGGGAGACCCCCTCAATTTTTGGCTAAAAGCGAATTTCAACAAGAAACGTCCAATCTTTTTTTCGGCCCGCACGAAACCTCTCGGACCTGTCCCTCTGCGGGCAGATCCGCAAGCGGCCCCCGTTGTGAGCCTATCTAATGGGATGATCAGTCACGTGCGTAAGTGCCCTGCCTCATGCTCGGTTCGTTTCGATGGTCCCCCTCCCCCCTCCGGCAACACGGGTTTGGGCCGTCTTGCCTCCGTGCGACGACGGGCCTCCGGCCCGCACTTGAATCCTGCATAGAAGTGCTCGCCTGGGGACGGAACCCTATTAATAGTTCAGCACTGCGTTGGCAGAGAGGATCTCCTGCGTGAAAACCGCCGCAGCTATAGGTTTCGCCTCCTCTATGAGCTCAGATTGATCTATCTGCCGGAACTGGATGCACGGTGCACAGAGGAGCAGTCTTCCCCCTTGGGCCAGGAACTGATCAACGAGCTTCTTAAGGGGAGGCATGCCTCCTGCGAAGACATGATTCATACAACCTTTTCGAGCAAGCATCACGGCCGGGCCCAGTAGCACCACGACCGCATCGACTTCCATGGCAAGGGCAGCGTTAGCGTGCACGAATGGCCAAATTGCCCTCTCCGGCTCGTCGGCCCCGTGGCTCACCACGTACACGATCTTCTCCCTCTTTGTCTCCTCAGACATCCCCAACCTCCTGATTTTTTATACTCAGCTCCCTCTAGCCCAGACCCCTCGTTGATGGGCTGAGCCTTCAGGAGCCACAACCCTCGGTTTCGAGTTCCCCTTAGTTTCCGAAGATCAGATGGATCTTAGCCTCGTCCGCACTCTCCAAGAACTTGGCCACTCCTCCTCGAGATACACCCTCTCGGATCTCTTCCGGGCGGATTCCCATCATGTCCATGGACATCGTGCATGCAATGAGCTCGACCCCGTTCTGCAAGGCCATATCCAGAAGCTGCTCGGGGCCGTAAACGTTTTTCTTTTTCATTACGCGCTTCATCATCAGCGTTCCCAGCCCCCCATGTTAAGACGGGATAACTTCAGCGGCCCTGGGCCTCTCGGCATCATGAGGGAGAACATCCTCTCCACCAGCCCCTTCTCCGTCCTCAGGGGTTCGCTTTTCCGCAACACGGTGATACCCCAGAAGGCAAAAAACATGGTCACCGGCATGTCCATGGCCGCCGCCCCATTGGCAATGACAAGCGCAGCCAGGACCTTGTCCAGATCATTCGATATCACCAGGATGCTTAACCCGCTCGGAACCTGTTCCATGGGCGCGACAACGGAATTTCCCTTAATCCCCTCCAGAGTGTCAACTGAGGCCCGTGTTTGTTCCATGGCCATGCTACGCCTACCTTTCTTTCTGAAAAAGCTGAGTCCTCATCCCTGGCGCCTGGCCCTCAGGTGAAAGGCCCATATGCCTACGGGGCGATAAATTGCGTGGGCGAACTTAGTGAATGGCATCAAAATCAAAAGCTCCATCGCTACCACCACGTGGACCAAAAATGCCACGTATCCCCAGGCAGGGCCCTCGGCCTGATAGACCGCTATCTCCACTGCGAAGCCGCTCGCCGTGACTATCCAAAGCAAACTGAGCAAAAGCCAGTCCGAGAGGAGTGTGCTAGCGAAAAGCCTCCCTCCTTTTTTTGTGAGGCGAAACAGGATGGCGACACTGGTCCCGTAAAGAACGAGGAGACCCGAGACGCTACCGAGCAACCGTGCCGGATACCACAAGGGAACAAAGGACCCGGGGGTCTTGAACAGGAAATCCAGGGCCGTGGCGCCCCAAAGACCCAAGAACCCCCACATAATCGCCAGATGGAGAAAACGCATATTGAGGTACCAACGGCCTTGAGCGCTTTTGATAGGTGACTCGCACTTCGCGAAATTTCTTTGGAGGGCGAGTTCCTTTAGAGTGTCACCCATGGCCCCCCAGGCAGCCTGCAAGAGCGGTCTCGGGCCCTGGGGGCCGGGACGGATGGCCAGGAGCGAGGCCCGGACGAGGTTGGCGATGTTGGCAACCACCGCCAACCCTGCCAGGACGAGCACGGCGATGCCGGTGTAGTGGATCCACTCAAGATCAACGAAACCGAAAAGCTCTAGTTTTTCACGGTTGAGCCTTCCGCCCGAGCCAAGGAACATCCCCGTCAAGACGACTGTAAGGACCCCGATGAGGCACGCCGTGAAGATAGGAGACGTATAGAGACGGGGTGCAATCGTGGTCAGGTCCCAGGCTGAGATGAAGTACCGCCTAGCCGAGGCCAGGAATCCAGTTGGGTCAGCCTGTCTCGGGCAGGTCTCCGAACAATCTCCGCATCCATAGCATAGCCATAGCTCACTTGATGCAGCCAGCCTCTGTCGGAGCCCAAGCTGTGCGTATCGTATCAGCCTCCGGGGGAAACTCCCCTCCTCTCCCGCCAGCGGACAAACGGCCGTGCAATTCCCACAGTTAAAGCAAGCGGTCACGTCCGGGGCGCCAAAGCGTCGGAGTTCCTCCAAGAATGAGGGGTCCACTCGAACGCTCATGACTCTAAGCCTCCTTCAACGCATAACGGTAGTAGGAATCCGACTCCCCGGCCTCCTCCACCACTCCGTATTTTTTCATGGCCATCAGGTGCCAGAAGACCGTTTGAGAGGGCAAGCCAGTCGCTTGGGAGATCTCTGGCACGCTCTTGGGCCCAGTGAGCAAGGCTTGCTTTATCTCTTTCTGAATCCGGGTTTGCTCCTTGACCATGGCTTGGACCGTATCTATTACGGTTTTCCTGGACTCTCTTAAGGCCTTCAAGGACTTCTCCGTGCCTCCATCCGGAAGATCGTTCATCTCTTCCCTCCAGCACCGACTCCTGCCGCAAGTGCGTCAACCATGGCTTCGTACTGATCCAGGGTCCACCCTGCCACATTGATGGCCCTATGGGGGCAGACTGCCACACAAGCCCCGCATCCCCTGCAAAGGGCTGGATTCACAGAGGCCCTCTTCGCCTTTTGGGGACAGTCTAACTCGATCACCTGAATGGCCCCCTCGTAGCTGCATTCTTCCTCACAAGCACCACATCCGTCGCACAATTCCTGGTTCACTATCGCAACGAACGGCTCCAGATCTATGTAGCCTCGTGAGAGGATGGCAGAGGCCTTCGCAGCAGCCGCGGACGCGGAGGCGCAACTCTCCGTGATGTCCTTGGGTCCCTGTGAAGCGCCAGCCAGCAATACACCGCCTACAGATACTTCCACGGGTCTGAGCTTAGGGTGAACCTCCAGCAGGAATCCGTCCGTGCCCACAGGCAGCTTGAGGTCGGTCACGAGTTTGTGATCCCGTCTCGGCACCATGCCCACTGCCAGGACGACCAGATCTGCCTCAACCTCCACCTCTTCTTTCCAGGTCAGGGAGTCCTTCACTTTGATGGCGAGGGAGTAATCAGAACCTTCAGACGGGGAAATCACGGCGGGGGGATCTTCCGGTTCGAACCTGAAAAAGAGACACCCCAGCTTGGAGGCCTTCTCGTAGTAATCCTCGTGGCCCCTCCCGTAGGTACGGATGTCCCGGTAAAAATCGTAGACCTGAGTCCGAGGAAAACGCCCCTTGAGCTCGGTGGCGGCCTGGAGCGTTGCCGTGCAGCAAACCCTGGAGCAGTACTCATTGAGCCGCCCATCTTCTCCTGGCTCGTGGATTCCGGGGATTTGGCGGCTCCCCACACAGTGGATGAAAGCGACCGCCTTGAGTGGTCGCCCCTCCAACGAGAGATAATCGGCTTTCGGCCCCTCCGCAGAGAGTATGCGAATGAATTCCGGAAGGGTGATCACCCGAGGATTCTCACCATATCCGTACTCCCCGGGTCGAGGCTCGTAGTGCTGGAAACCGGTAGCCATGACGATGCATCCCACGTTGAGTTCTATAGTGGATGCTGGCGGGCCACACCCTTCGAGATAGCATCCCTTGAAGGCCTCGTACGAGATTCGGGCCGCCTTTCCCTCTCTGCCCGCCACGGCCCCCTCCCTTCGTATCACAACCTTGAAATTCCCGATACTCCCTGATGCCTCGACGACCTCGGCTCGAGTCAGCACCTGGATTCTCGGTTCCTTTAAGACGGCCTCCACCAGGGACAGGACGATGTCCGCCGCCAACTCCTCGGTGGGATAGATTCGATGGAGAACCGAAACCTGACCTCCCAAAAAGGGCTCGCGCTCGACGAGAGTGACTATGACCCCCCGGCGGGCCAGATCGAGGGCGCTCTTCAACCCGCTTACTCCTCCCCCTACCACCAAGGCATGGCTGTGGGCGTCGACCCTGATGGGTGCGAGAGGGTCCAGCCTGGAGGCCTTGGCTATCGCAGCGGCCACCAGGCGCACAGCCTTTTCAGTGGCCTCACGATGATGGGCGTGATGGACCCAACTGACCTGCTCGCGGATGTTGACGTGCTCGTACAGGTATTCGTTGAGCCCGGCTCGCGTGAGCGCCCCGCGAAATGTGAGCTCGTGAAGCTTGGGGGAACACGAGGCCACGACGATACGGTTGAGCCCTTCCTTCTGAATGTCCTCCGTGATCATGGCCTGGCCGGCGTCGGAACACATAAACATGTTCGTCCTGGCGACGACCACATGGGGCAACCCGGCGGCAGAACGCGCCACCTCCTCCACGTCCACCACGTCGGATATGTTTCCCCCGCAGTAGCAGACATAAACTCCCACGCGGGGGGCTTCATCAGGCCCGCCTCGGTCTACCTTCGATTCATCGTTCCGCTTTTGCTGCATGAATGCCTTCCCCCCCCGTGACCAGTTACCGAAGCTTCTCTGTCGCGGTTGCGCAAGCCAGCTCACCCACTCGACAGAGGTAGTTGGAGGCCTCCATGGCTGCTGCCCCTGCCTCCAGTATGGTGTCTACAATATCCTTTGGGCCCGCAGCGGTGCCCGCGACGAAGATCCCCTCCTGCTCGGTAAGGGCAGGTGAGATCTTGGGCTGCGGACAAGATACGAAGCCGTCCTCAGAGATCGCCACCGGGGAAAAAGCGTCCGACTTGCAACCCGGCAGCATCCCCAAGGAGAGAACCACCATGTCATGTCTCCGCTCCTCCACCCTGGAGTCCTCCTCCATGAGCTCCACGCGAACGATGGGATTGTGGGCCTCGTCCTCGGTTATACGGGCCACCTTGGCCTTCACGAACTGGATCCCCATGGCCCTGGCATTCTGAAAGAACTCCTCGTATCCTTTGCCAAATGCCCTGATGTCCATGTAGTAGATGGTTACGTCCACCAGGGGGAGGGCCCCTGAGAGCAGCATGGCCTGTTTTATGGCGTACATGCAGCAGACCCTGGAACAGTAGGGCACCCCCAGGCTCCTATCTCGCGAGCCAGCGCACTGAACGAAGGCTATGGAGTCAGGGACCTTTCCGTCGGACGGCCTCAGGACCCTGCCGTAGGGGCCGTTGGGAGCCAAGATTCGTTCCATTTGAAGGGCATGTATGACGTTCGGAAGCCTCCCTAGGCCGTACTGGGACTTGGCATCGATGGGCGTCAACCGGTATCCGGTAGCGAGGATGACACACCTCGTCTCCACAACGAGCCTCTTGGGTCCTTGATAATAATCCACCGCCTTCTTGGGGCAGACTTTCGCGCATCTCCCGCAAAGCATGCAATTGTCAGCATCCATCACTGCGATCTGAGGTATGGCGGTGTTGAAGGGGACATAGATGGCCTTTCTGGCCCCGAGACCCCCTTCGAATTCATGCGGAACCAGGACCGGGCATGCGTACTCGCAAAGCCTGCAGCCGATGCACGCCGCCTCATCCACATAGCGTGGCCTCTGGGTGATGTCGGCCCTGAAGGCGCCGTCGTGCCTTCTTAGGCTATCCACCTCCGCGCATGTAAGGAGCGTGATCCTCTCGTTGTGGGCAGCCGCAGCCATCTTGGGGGTCGTGATGCAGCTGGCGCAGTCCAGGGTGGGGAATACCTTGCTCAAGGCGATCATCTTTCCCCCGATACTCGGTTCCCGTTCCACTACCACCACTTCGAACCCCTGCTCGGCCAGGTCGAGGGCGGCCTGCAGACCGGCGATGCCAGCCCCGATCACTAGCGCATCTCCTTTCAAGATCCCCTCGGACGTGTCCATAGCCTGCCTTCTCCTTCGCGCCCCAGCAGAGGCTGAGACGGAGGTTTCACGATGCTTGCCCTTCCCGAAGCTCTCCGCAACGAGGCGGACCGATCTCCCTGAGGAGGTCGTTCATCTGGTTGACCTCCCTCAGAAAGGCATTGGTGCAGACGGTGCATATGGCCGTGAGGCGTATCCTCCTGGGATCAAGTCCCCGTTCTTTGAGGCCCCTGTATACCCGATCCACCCGGGCCGCCAGTTTCTTGTAGGCACCCTCATACGGGCACTCCTCGCCGCAAGACATGACGATGATCCCACCAATCCCTTTCTCGAAACATCTGTAATAGAACTCCTCTGGAAAGAGCACCGGGGATGGCACGCGCAGGACATAGGTGTTTGGGGGATAACTCATGTGGGCCTGCCCCACCGCATCTGCACCTGGGTAGGCGCAAGCCATGGTGGCGAGTATCAATATAGGTGGCACCTCTGTCGGCCTCGCTCCGTCCATGATCCAAACACCTCACTTCTTGCGCACTACGAAGACCCTGTCGTACCCGTCCCCTCGCAGGACCCCGATGAACTCATGACCAACCTTGCGCGCCCAGGCCGGGATATCCTCCTTGGTCCCTGGGTCGTTGGACCACACCTCCAAGATCCCCCCGACCGGCACCGCCCCGATAGCCTTCTTCGCCTCCATCAAGGGACCCGGGCAGGCGCTTCCCCTGGCGTCCACTATCTTGTTCGACTTGATCTGGCTCAAATCCATCTCGCTCATGACGACCCCTCCTGCCATGTCGTGAATTCAAACAGCTGACCATCCCTGTAGAAAAAGTTGTGCCATTCGAAGCGATGGGATTCAGTCAAGGATATCTCTTGATATGGCAGAGTGTTTCCGGACACAGAGGTGCTTAAGGCTTCCGCGATGAAGAACGAGTGTTAACCTTTGGAAACATTTGTTAACGAGCTATGCAGCTGTGGGATGATCTTTGGGGATGGTCCCGAAAGGAAGACTTGGATTGCTCAAACCGCATGCTCCGCGAGTTCTACTTTCTTATGCGAACCCGCCACTTGTCCCCTGGGTGACGGATCTGGACAGCGCCTCTCACCCTAAGACCGAGCAACTGGCTCATGTCCAGCCAGGTCTCTCGATCGCTCAAGAGGATCTCTAGGATCTCGCCCTCTCGGAGATCGTTCAGCGCGCGGAGGACATGGAGAATTGCCAGAGGTGGAGGAAAACAGCGCAGATCTAGTTTTCTATTCCTCGTCATCGAGTTCTTGGCCTGGCTCACCAATTGCCGAGGTCACCCCCCCGCACTGAGGCCTTGTAAGCTATAACAGGGTGGCCAACTCCGACGCCCTGTGCCTCACGTCAGTATGGGGCGCTCGTTCCCTTCCCTGAGTCGCGCCAGCCCAGGAGAAAGCCCCGTGGCTACTTCGCATGCGCCCTCATGAATCATGCAGTCAGTCCCAGTAATCTCTCATGTGGTCGTTGGCCTGCCCGGCAGAAAAAAGGGCACTCTCGGTCCCGAGGAACCCGAGTCTCGGCCAGCAACCAGGATCCATGTGGGTCAATCCACGTCTTGCGGTTCCATGCCGATTGCTTTCGACAAATATGGCATGCACGTCGCATGCCATCCTTTTCTTGGCAGGAGGCGGATGCGGCATTTCTAAGATGTTTAACGGGTTAACGGTAATCCGGGATGTGAACGGACGAGTTTTGTCCCCGACAGGTTGGGTTTCTGTTAACGGGTGCTGACGATCCTACCGTTGGAACGTTCTTTGGTGAATTTGCTCCCTCGGGTAGCCCAGTCGTCTGGTTTGGTTCAGATGCCGGCGGGGAAGGTTCTCATCTGTTGTCAGCGGATTCCAGTCGAATCGAAGGCTGCGCGATTCCTTGGTGAACTTGCGGCAGGGGAGGGCTTGTGGTAACATGTAGTTAACATACGTTAATCCAGGCTTATGTTTAGCCGGCTGTTGTGTTGGGATCAGATCCCCTGGTGGTCTGGGTCCTGGGCGAAATGGGCGTCATGAACGATCAGATCCCGCAGTACTGGAAATCCATCGTTGATACTATGATGGATGGATTGATGGTTGTGGATACGGAGGGGATCATCGTCTCGGTGAACCGTGCCATGGAGGAACTCACAGGATACACGCGCAAGGAGCTCATGGGACAGCCGTGCACGATCTTGGGTTGCGACATATGTCTCGTTTCCACACCGACGGCAGCGAAGGAGAAGGAGTGTGATCTCTTTCGGACGGGTCAGGTCTTCAGGCGGCGCTGTGAGTTGCGTCGAAAAGACGGGCGTCCGCTCTACGTCCTCAAGAACGCCGTTGTTCTGCGCGATGGCGAGGGTCACATCATAGGCGGAGTCGAGACCCTGACAAATCTCACCGATCTTGTTGCCAAAGAGCGCGAGATAGCAGAACTGAGAGAGGTCTTGGCTGGGGAGGAGGGTTTCCATGGGATCATCGGTAACAGCCCTGTCATGATGGCCCTATACGAGATGATTCGCAATGCGGCCAGATCCGATGCGCCGGTCATCATCTACGGGGAAAGCGGCACTGGCAAGGAACTGGTGGCCAATGCAATACACGCACTGGGACGCAGGGCCAGGGGACCATTTATCAAGGTCAACTGCGCGGCCCTGAACGAGGCCCTCCTTGAAAGCGAGCTCTTCGGTCACGTCAAAGGGGCTTATACCGGCGCGTACCGCGATCGCAAGGGTAGGTTTGAGGCGGCCAACGGTGGAGACCTGTTTCTGGACGAGATAGGGGACATCTCTCTGCGCACCCAGGTCAAACTCCTGCGCGTGCTCCAGGAGGGAGAGATAGAACGTGTGGGGGACCAAAGGACGATCCCCGTCGACGTCCGGGTCATCGCTGCCACACATCAAGATCTTCATCGTCTCATCGAGGAAGGCCGCTTCAGGGAAGATCTATATTACAGGCTGAACGTCATCCCGATTACCGTCCCTCCCTTGCGGGAGAGAGCAGAAGACATACCCCTTTTGACAGATCACTTCGTACGACGGTTGCGGGTCAGAACCGACAAACCCATACGAGGTGTCGAGGAGGCCTCGTTAGAGGCCTTGATGAGGTACCATTGGCCTGGGAATGTCCGCGAGCTCATCAACGTCATCCAATATGCCTTCGTGGTCTGCAATGAGGAGCTGATTTCGCCGCGGCACCTGCCACCCCATGTCACCCGGCCTGATGCCTCTATGGGCTCCCCGCGAAGGGGAACAGAGAGAAGGGATCTCTTGCAGGCACTGGCGAAGGCCAGGGGACGAAAGGGCGAGGCCGCCCGCTTGTTGGGAATCAGTCGAGTGACCTTGTGGAAACGCATGAAGAGATACGGCATTGAGATGTACCCCAAGGCCTCGTCCTGATGAAGTGCCATCACCTCAGGACCCCTGCTCGTCGAGCCCTAATCCCGGCCGCGGCTAGGAACAAAGGGGGGAACGACGAATCCATCTCGCGGCTCGGAGAGGACCAGGAGAGATTCCCTCCTCCACTGGACTGCCACACGTCTGCCCGCCTCGATGGCATGGGGATCATTCCTCCCGACCCGTTCCTCGATCTTGATCCGAAATCTTGAACCACTCGGCTCGAAGAGAAGGATGCGGGAGGTGCCTTTCTCGAAGATCGAGATCACGGTACCGGAGAGCGCGTTTTCTGTATCCGGGTTCAAGTTCTCTTCGCCCGGGATCGCGACCTCCTCTGCCCTGATCCCAAGGGTGACAGGGGCGCCTTAGACGAATTCCACCGTCGGATGAAGGGGTCTGACTTCTACAAAGGTGCCGTTCAGCTCTTGGCAACGGACGTGAATCTCTCGCTTCTCCGCCCTCGAGACTCGACCCCGGGAAAGGTTTCGGATATCCATCAACTGTGCGACTTCGACGCTGTTGGCCCAACCTCCGCACTTTCGGGTGGTTTTTGGGCGGATTTTGGTGTTTTGGTGGTGGTAAGGGGTTGAAAGGTTTAGGGGTGGGTCTGGGGAAGCCCAAAATAGTGACTGCCAGTGTGGACTATTTGTGTTTGGCATGTACATCCGCAAAAGCATCCGCAAGGCCAAAAACGGTAAGCAGTATGTCAACTACCTCCTGGTGGAGTCGGTATCCACTTCGAAAGGGCCAAGGCAAAGGACCATTTGTTCCCTGGGCAGCTTGGAGCCCGCACCACCTGAGAAGTGGCATCCTCTAGCAAAGAGGCTGGAGGCGGCTTTGGCAGGCCAGCTTTCTTTGGAGAAGCCCGATCCCCTGGTGGAGGGGATCGTGGCCAGGGCAAGGAAGCGGGGCGTGTGCATGTGGCAAATCAGTTCTTCGGAAGGCTTGGGAGGGAGGAGGTTCTGGCTCAGGCGGGTCTCAATGAGAGGGCGCTTTTTAGCCTTGATAGCACCATATATCTTTACGATCTCACCTCCACGTATTTTGAGGGGCGGTGTGAGAGGAACGAGGAAGCAAGGAGGGGTTATTCTCGGGACAAGCGGCCTGAGTGCAATCAGGTGTTGGTGGCTCTGGTGGTGGACCGGGAGGGTTTTCCCATCAAGCACGAGGTCTTTGAGCAAAATAGGGCTGACAGCACCACCCTTTGGGCCATGCTAGAGGCTTTGGAGAGGAGCCAGGGCAGGAAAGAGGGGGTCACGGTGGTGGTGGACCGGGGGATGGCCGACCGAAGGAACTTGGAGCTGATCAAGAGCCGGGGCTACCATTATGTAGTAGCGGCAAGACAGGCTGAGCGAGACTGCTGGCTTGGTGAATTTGAAGAGGAGGGGTTTTTGGGGGTATCACGCGGGGTTTCGGCCACCAATGGTTACAAGAGGAAGAGCCGGGTGGAGGTAAAGAGGAAGGAGTGTGAGGGCCAATATTACGTTTTGGTGATAAACGAGGAGCGGGCAGCCAAAGGACCGGGCCATAAGAGAGAGCTTGGAGAAGTGGCTTATCCAGGACCTAGAGAGGCTAAGTGAGAGCGCATCAGCGAGGAGGGGCTCAGGCGGGAAGAGAGGATTTATGAAGCGATTGGCCGGATAAAGGAGCGCTATCCCCGTGTAGCCAGGTACTACGAGATCAGCTATCACAAAGAGAAAGCGGAGCTGAGCTGGGTGGCAAGAGAAGACAAGAAGCTAGTGGCAGAGAAGCTTGACGGCAGCTATCTTCTCAAGACCGACGGGAGCGATCTTCGGGCTGAAGAGGCCTGGCACATTTACTCTCTTTTGACCAGAGGGGAAAGGGCCTTTCGGAGCATGAAAAGTCCCTTGGCCGAGCGGCCCATCTTTCACCAGCTGAAGGAGCGTGTGCGGGCGCACATTTTTCTTTGCGTTTTGGCCTACCATCTTTTGGTAGCCATAGAGAAGACCCTGCAGGACCGTGGGGTACACAGCTCCTGGGCTACAGTCAGAGAGATGCTCAAGACCCATCAGGTGGTAGCGGTGGTGTTGCCCACAGCCGACGGTCTTATCTTAAACATCCGTTGTGCCACAAGGCCAAGCCCGCACAAGCTCGAGCTCTACGCCAAGCTCAACATAGATTGCGAGCCGATCAAACCAAGGAAGACTTGGCTAAAGCCGCTTAGTGACTAACCAACACCACAATAGCTTGATATCACTGGATTATTGACTCAGAGGTGCAGAAGTTGGGCTAAGAGTGCAGTGTGAAGAGTGGGTGTTTGATGGCAAGTGCTGGGTGCCGAAGTCTGGCAAAGGCAATGGGCAAATTCGCTCGGACCGGGGTCTGGCGTGTTCAATCTTTTGCGACCTAGCGCTGTCTTCAAGAACAGCTTGAGTAACTCCCCGGGAGAGGACAAGGAAACCAAGGTGTTGTGTTATACTGTAACTGAAGGATGAAAACTGTGGAGGAGCGCAAAGGGGGCGAGGAATGGAGGCTATGCAATTGCAGGAATACGATGAGTGGTTGGCTGAGCATCTCGAGGAGTTGATGGTTCAGTATCCTGCGAAAGTCGTGGCTATTTATGAAGGTAAGATAATCTTCGTCGGCCACACAGAGGCCGATATCTACCAACGAATCCGTGAGGCCAATCTGGAACCCATGCCCCTAGTCTTTCGCGTCCCCTGTCAGGAAGATCTTCAGTCCCTCCTGTAAATAGCTGTAAAGAGGGAAGCTATGCTGCACGTCTTTCATTACAAACCCGTGCGAGGGCAGTTGGTGCCACTGATCACCATTGGGGTTAAGATAGGGGAGGTATGGTATCCTGTGGAAGTTTATGTGGATTCAGGATCTGCTTCCACCGTGCTCCGTGCCCAGATTGCGGATGGTATCGGATTTGATTAGCGCACTGGGAATCGGGTTTATTTGCAAGTTGGGGATGGGAGTTTCATCCCCGTATATTTGCATGAGCTCCAAATTCAGATAGGAACAGAACAGTTGACTGCAAAGGTGGGGTTCTCCGAGAAACTGGGCGTTGGGTTCAATTTATTGGGAAGGGCAGGCATTTTTGAGCGGTTCAAGATCTGCTTTCAAGAAAGCCAGCGTATTCTGACCTTTGAGACATAGACAGCTATGCTCAAAAGCGCTGTGTATCCTCTTTTGGCTATCCTCATTGTCTTGCTCATCTGGCTGGCCTTAGCCATAGAACTCGACTCAGCCGGCTCTGTTTTCCGCCAGATGCGGGAGGAGGATCTATCCACACTGAGAGAACTCGGACGTCTATGACTATCGTCAGCAAGGCTTCGCCGCTGGTCAAGCTGGCGCACATTGGCAAACTTGAGTCATTTCATCAACTCTGTGGTGAACTCATTGTTCCTGAAACGGTGCGGCAAGAGGTCGTTGGGCAAAGAGCCGGGCACACGGGGGCGGATGAGGTCAAGACGGCTCCATGGATCAAAGTAGGTGCTCTCACCAACAAGCCTCTTGTGTTACAGGAAGCGCAGAGGTGGAAAAGACGAGTCTGGAACAGGCAAAGCAACGGTATGCCGGTCAGTGGCTTTCCTGGTTACCAAGGAGACCCCGACGGGGGAACTGTGGGGCCAATTGCTTGCCCATAACCCTGACCGTAGGGAACTCCATCGGGAACTCCGGGAGAAGAAAGTAGAGCGGGCCCACATCACCTTCGCTGGCCCGGTGGTGAAGCCTGGATACGCGTGATCTTCTGACGCGAGCCCGGCTGGACATCCCCTTCGATCTGAGACGTGGGAAGGAGAAGATTCAAGGAAGTGGCCCCCATCCATCCACTCCACTCTCTGGAGCTTGGCCATGGGGGTCCAAGAGCCGATTGGCCACAAGCACCTTGCAATTGGCTCGTGGATCCATGCGTCAGATGCGACCTCTCAGATATGCCTCCAATACCGGGCTCAATTCAAGCTCATCCCAGATGCGAAAGATGGCGTAAGGGCCACCGAACTCCTGCCTCGTCTCGAAAGATAATTCCTTCCCCCTGACTGTATCCTCGAAGTTTGAAAAACCTGCTCAGCTTCCGCATGAGCTTTGGGATCTCTTCTTTTGGCATATGCGTGGGTAGACCCCAAGTTTTTGATCAGCCTCTTGGGGAGCTTGCAAAAGGGGGTGCAATTGGACTTGAGCAGGTGGAGCGACTCTTTAGGTGCCCCTTCTTTTATTCGTAGTTGCGATTCCAGAAAGTTTCGGACCGTGGAGGGCTAACTAGTTGAAAAACAGAAGACTCAGACCTCCAATTTCCCCTGAGACTGACAGTCTCGGGTAGGCCAAAAGGAATAGCCGGGCGGTGGCGAGGCTCACGACACTGGATGGGAAAAGGCCAATCGTTACAAGCAATTGGCAAGAAGATGGTGCTCGATCTCGCTCCAAAAGGCAACCCCCTCGGCTCGGC
>Ga0078972_1012176_pt1 | contig 14940 bp, 23 predicted proteins | sample YelNatPaOPGAMG01_FD_67568 | JGI IMG/M metagenome (GOLD analysis project Ga0078972, IMG submission 67568) | Hot spring thermophilic microbial communities from Obsidian Pool, Yellowstone National Park, USA - OP-RAMG-01 (SPADES assembly) (version 2) | ecosystem: Environmental > Aquatic > Thermal... | reverse complement strand
CTATTTGTGAAATATTCTGGAATTGTATGTTTGAAGTTCCCCATGACACCATACTGCAGTACGTTCTGTCCATCCCTGATGAGGTACTTGAGGAAGGCAAAGAAAACGCGTATGATTGCTAAGTTTATGTTGACTTCTTATTAAAAATATGCTACAATAATAGTTCTTTTCGATTGAATCTTAATGGGCGAGGTGTCTAGATGGGGAAGTACGAAGAATTCATTCGGTTACGGACTTATGCTCGCTGGTTATATGATCGCCAACGACGTGAAACATGGGCTGAAACCGTGGATAGGTATTGTGATTATATCTTCAACGAGTCTTTCAACTGCAATAATATCCCAGATAAAACCAAGTATAAAATACGCACGCACTTACTAAACATGGAGGTAGTCCCCAGTATGCGTCTAATCTGGTCTGCTGGGGATAATTGCAGGCGTGACAATATAGCTGCTTATAATTGCACAGCTATGGCTGTACATTCATTGGAATGTTTTGGAGAAACCTTATATATTCTATTATCCGGAGCTGGTGTCGGATATTCAGTAGAATCGCGTTACGTATCTCAGCTACCCACCGTGGCCAAACAAAAAAATCTCCCACCCCTAAAATATGTTGTCGAAGATTCTAGACTAGGTTGGAAACGATCAGTTGACTATGGTATTAAGGAATGGTTTTCAGGCAGAGACGTAGTGTTCGACTATTCGCGAGTAAGACCGGCAGGAACACCTCTAGTGACCTCTGGTGGATATGCTAGTGGAAGCGAAGCTCTGAGAAGATGCCATGAATTTATACGAGAAGTTATACTTGCCGCACAGGGAAGAAAATTAAGACCAGTTGAAGTATCGGATATAATGTGCGAGATTGGTTCTGCGGTAGTATGTGGCGGAGTTCGGCGCACTGCTATGATTTGCTTATGTGATGTGGATGACGAGGAGATGAGAACTTATAAACACGGCACGTTTCATCCTCGACGTTATATGGCTAACATATCTGCAGTTTATAGAAAAAAGCCGAACGTACTAGATTTCGCGCAGGAATTTATTGATATGGCTCGCTCCGGTTCTGGCGAACGGGGAATCTTCAATTTAGTTGCCGCTAGAAAAAACAGTCCACGGAGAAGAGATAAATCCCAGTTATGTTTAACGAACCCATGTTTCCGTGGCGACATGAGGTTACTGACGACCGAGGGCTATCGACGTTTTGATGAGCTTGCTACTTTAGATTCTGTCCAGATAATAAACAAAGACGGAAATATTTCTACAGGTAGGGTGTGGGCTAATCCAGAACCAAAGGAATTTATAATAATTATTCTGGATGACGATACACGTATATATACTACAGAGGATCATATCTTTATGTTGGACGAAGGTACAGAATGTGAGGCGTCTAAACTTAAAGATAAAAAGATAAAACGATATAAAGCAGAGCCGGCGACTGTTACAGGAATCATACGGCCTCATATACACAGCATAGTTTATGATTTTTCTGAACCTCTTACTAATTGGGGTGTTGTCGAAGGATGTGTTGTCCATAATTGCGCCGAAACAATACTTAGGGATATGGGCTGTTGCAATCTATCTGAAGTGATCATACGTCCATATGATGACTTTGACACTGTATCTGATAAAATAAAAACTGCGACATGGATTGGATGTATCCAATCCACATTTACTTATTTCCCACACTTAAGACCAGAATGGAGAAAAAATGCTGAAGAAGAGCGACTATTGGGCGTATCTCTGACAGGGCTGTGTGATAATATAGATTTGATTACTCCAGAAACTCTAAGACATTGGAGAAACAAAGCAATTAAAACGGCAAAAAATGCTTCTGCTATATTAGATATAAACATGCCTGCAGCGATAAGTTGTGGGAAACCTAGTGGTACGACGTCACAAGTTGCTAACTGTTCTAGCGGGTTGCATTCACGATGGGCTCCTTATTATATTAGACGTGTTCGTATTAATATATATGATCCCCTGTTTAAGTGCATGGCTGACCAAGGGATGCCGTGGGAAATGGACTTGGGTAATCACGATACTGCTGTGTTTTCATTTCCAGTGGCTTCTCCGGCTGGTTCAAAGATCAGAGCGGATGATACTGCTTTAGGTCAGCTAGAATGGTATAAGATGCTACTCTCTAATTGGGCGGAACAAAATATGAGTTGCTCAATTTATGTTAAAGACCATGAGTGGCTTGAAGTTACGAACTATGTTTACAATAATTTTGATACGATCAATGGCATTTCGTTCTTTCCATATGACAACACGTTCTATCCGCAGGCTCCTTATGAGGAGATAACTGAGGAGCAGTATAATAAGATGGTGAATGAGATACCAGATATCGACTTTAGTCGGTTAGCTGAGTACGAACAAAGCGACTGCACCACAGGAGCTCAAACGTTAGCATGTAGTGGAGATAAATGTGAGCTCTCATAATATGACTTTTTATCTTGACTTTGTAGTTTATATATGCTAATTAGGATCAATAACTTAATTAAAGGAGTCGAATATGAAAGCAACTTTATTAGCTATCTCGTTGTTATTAGTGGCGAATATTGTATTTGCTCAATGTGGCCCAAATCCAATCCAAATGGGGATGCCACAACAGGCTACACAGAATTATAATCAGCAGCGCGCACAGCAACAACAGATTGAGATGATACGCGCACAGGCGGACTTGCAACAACAAATGTTGAGATTGCAAACCGATTTTCGCATTCAGCAGATGCAGAATGCTGGCAATCCCCAAGCACTACAACAAGCAGCTCAAAATTACAATCAACAAGTTCAAGCAATTCAAGCCCAGTTTCAAAACAGGATGAGACAAATTCAGGGAATGAGATAATGTTTCATCCAGAGGGACTACTCGTTCTAGGAAATTGGGGCGACTGGTTGGTAACACTTGGAATCGAATCATTAATGTTACCTCCTGAGTTTTATTGGGGTTGGATTGGAATTGTATTGATTTTTTAATAGACTGGGCCACTTGTACTTTCAAGTGGCCCTCTAACGTTGAAGAGGATAAGATGTCCATACAGATAGTCGGTAGATGTCCGATATGTGGTTCTTATTTCTATACATATCCTACCTATCCAGATGATTTTCAAATTATCCACAATCAATGTGATTGTTATGAGATTACTAGATCGTGTTTTACTAAATTCTATAGGAGTTTAGAAAAATTCAGTAATATTGATGAAAAGGTAGTGTCTAGTGATGAATGATGAATTTATAAATGATTGCAAAGATAAATCCAACTCTGAATTAGCTAGGAAGTATAAAGTTTCAGAGCGTACAATTAGGAGATGGAGGAAGAAAGCCAAAGAATCAATCCCAGCTCCGACAACAAAAGTTTATGATGATTTCGTTACAGTCGAGTCAGACAAGGTTATGGTTATTGGGGACATTGAAATTCCTTTTCATTCTACAGATACCCTTGAAATGGCGTGCGCACTGGCGAGAAAATATGAGCTGGATACGTTAATAATAAATGGCGACCTCGTCGCATTAGATTGTTTTTCTACATGGGTCAGAAATACTGCTTATAAGCTTACTTTCAAAAATGAGATAGAACCTGCGCTAGAAATATTGAAGATATTTCTTACAATCTTTAATCAAATATATATAGTTACTGGAAATCATGAGCGCAGGCTCGCTAGAAAATTGGATGGAGAAATTACAATTGGAGAGTTCTTCTCTAATATATCCGGTGTAACTTTCTCTGAGTATTCGTACTGTATCCTCAACTCCGGCGGAGAGGAAATACTTGTTTGTCATCAAGATAATTATTCTAAGCAACCATTAGCAGTCTCAAGAGAGCTCGCATCTATCTACCATAAACACATTATTGCTGGTCATACTCATCATCTAGCTCAAGGTTACGATAAGTCAGGAAAATATTGGGTTGTAGATGGTGGATGTTGTCGAGACACAAAATATACTGAATATAAATCTATTCGTGTCAATACATTTCCAAAGTGGAATAACGGCGTAGTCATGGTTATAAATGGTTCTCCTTTACTCGTTGATATGGGGAACGCAAATTTCTGGCTAGCATAGGTACAGCTAATCTAATAACTCAGATAATGTAATTTTCTTTCTACCAGCTGCCTTGCATAATAAGGAGCAGTATTTATCCTTATTGTTCTTTGGTAGGAACAAGGTACCACAATAATGACATGGAATCATAGACTCCTTATTCATATCGTCCATAGACTTATCGTAGATGTAAACCTCCTTTTTCAACTTGGGTAGATTTTTCTCTTTCCTTTTGTCATTAATTTTGGCCCATTTCTTATAGCATTTCTTCCCACAAAAATAGATTTGCTTAGGGTGATTTGGTTTGAATATTTTATGGCAGTAATTGCAGATATAAGAATACTCAGTAGCCTCGTTCAATTTTTCCATCAGTAGTTATTTTATCTCCTCTCCAGATTCCAGAGTAATAGTAGCAGTCTCCGGCAGAGTGTCTGAAAAACTTTACACATCCAATTCTATAATATTGACTAACATCTATATAAGTAGGATAACAGCACATCAACATCGCCTTGAGTTTTCCTTCGAATCCAGGAGCTATGAAAGTCCCGCCAAGCATTGTCAATGCTACGAAGTAAGAACTCTTTGGAGCCACTTCCCCACCAATCCCGTCGATCATGTTGAATGTCTCAGCGCTCTGAATGATGTAGCTTATTCCTCCATAGAATCGATATACCCCATTGTGGGGTTTGATTTCTCTGAGTTTCTCTAGTCTTCTTATTTCATTTCCCTCCTCGTCGAACCCAAAGAATGGATGTATATCTTCATCTGGGTCTGGTATAAAGACTTTTCCCAGTCTAAAATCATATGTTGATCCCTCTATTCTAGAAGATACGTTCTTCAGTTTAGGTATGTCGTAAACTAAATTCTTATACTCTATGAGATTTTTGACTTCTTCACCAGATAAGTACATTACTTCCTCCATTTTTTGATTTGTTTTTTTAGTCTTTTAAGGTACTGTTTTCTCACTTTATCCCCCCAGTGTCGTTGCTCTATTCCAGCGCAATTTTTGTCTGTAATCAAAAATTGTATAAGTAATCGTTCGGCCAATTCTATAGTGTTTTTTGTGTCTAGAACAGGAATATTTCTAACACCTACTATCTTTGCGGTTACATACCCAATAAACACACCAGCCCACAATCCATCTTCAAAAGGAATGTCATTAGGAATTACCTTTTTAGATACTCGTTCAAATTCTGTCTTATTTTGTTTCCATAGACTGTGCAATGTTGCATAGACGGTTCCGAAGATATGTTGTAATTTAGATGATCGGAATAAGTCTCCTACATCTGAGATTTCCCCAGTAATTGTTATATCATTTATGAAGTTTTTGTCCCATGGTGTGCACCATTCATTCTCAACCATAAATTCAAGAAGATTTAATAATCTATCAGGATTGGGTTTGGTTTGGTATTTTTCTCTGCACTTATAGGATAAAGTCATATAATATTGGCCATTATAATCATCACTCCATTTAGTAACATTCTCTACTACAACAGCAGATTTACCGAACTGTGTTGAATTAGGAACTATCTTTAATTCCTTAGGCCCACAAGAACCTATTAGATCGGAGAAATAAGGTTGCATTGGCTTTAGGAATATTCCAAATTTATCTAACCATCTTTCATAGATAACACGATGGCCGTAATAAAAGACTTCTGGGGGATGGTAACTTACATCAGGAAGCTCCTCTCCTTTATACAATTCGTGATGACAACGATAAACCGTTCCAACTCCTTTATACCAGTACTTTGAGCCTTTACAGATTCGACCCCCTATATATTCGAGTCTATCTGGTATTTGGAATTTATAAGTTGCGATTCCTTCAGGATTATAGATCAGTATCTCTGTGTAAGGAACTACTTCCACAATTTATTTCCTTTCCTTTCATCAGATGGCCGTATAGGAAAAGTTTCCTCCTTCTACAATCACTACCACTTCCCCACATACGTTTAATAAGAAGCAAGCTCTGTTCTAACAACAGGCCCCTTTCTCTACAAAACATAATGAAATTTCTAGCTCTATCGATTATATCCTGGTCAAATTGCAATTCTTCCATACCGCCTTCCTATTTCTTTTGATTTATAGTTTGGGTGATATTACCATCAGTATCCACTATAATAGTGGGTTTTTTCTCAAAATAGTTAACTTTTTTCTGGACTTCTTTGATAGCAACACTGAGATTATCAGTAGATGCTTGTAAATCAACAAGGGACTGTTTAATCTCTTCTATACGGGTAGAGAAGTCCTTACAGGGATTTGGAACCTCAACTTCCTTAGGTGCTTGCAGACCAGTAAGGGACTGTTTAATTTCTTCTATACGGATAGAGAAGTCTTTACAAGGATTTGGAACTTCAACTTCCTTTGTTACCAACTTCTCTTTGATCACTTCTTTTTCTGTGGGCTTATAAGGTATTGTACCTAGTTGATACCAGATCATCAAATCTAGGATCAAACAAGCTATAATACCAACTATGATAATAACTTCTGTGAGTCTGGACATCATCGCCTCCACGGTTTATCTAGTTCATAACTAGAGAGTACGTCTAAAAAAGCTCCAACAACATCGCTGAAGGTGACTTGTGGATATTTGGTTTTAAGATTTATGACTATTTCTTTTATTTCTGATTCGTGTTTTTTCCAGAATTCATGTGCCTCGACGTCCATGCGCCCTCCTCTCCTAGAAATTCTAGTTCTTCGCATTCTCTTACTAGAAGCTCATAAAGACATTTAGGGCATATCCTCACGTCTCTGCCCGCTGGTCCCTTTATAATTAATCCTAATGTATTTGGGAATATTCCGGATTCCTTTAATACACCATGCCTTCTACACTTGAACAACCTTTTTGGTGGAGTAAACCCTTCACTCATTTCATTCCCCTATTTAGCATCTAAATACTCAGAGAGAGTAAACCATATTCCATGCAGACCTTCTATATACAGACCTATAATCTCCTTCGATTGCATTACTGGTAAGATAACCTTACCTCTCGGTACACGGATAATATACCCATTTAGGATCAATGAGTTGATCGCAGGCTGATCGTCGATTATAGCATGGGCTAAACTATCATACAGAACTGATAAATCTCTGAATACGAACAGGTGATTGTTTAATCTCATTTCCTTACCAAGGAGGACTTCCGAATCAGCTACAGTGGACACAACAAGGATAAATGCACATACCATAATTATTAATCTACTTACTTTCTTCATTGGATACTCCTTTCACTTGTATTTCTCGTTCTAAATACCAGAGTGCTTTCTGTAAATCTTCTACTTGGCCTTTACGTTTATGCCTAGCTATGTACTTTATGACATTTCCTAGCCTGAAGTTTAGGTTCCAAGCCTCTATCACCTCAATTGGTTGGGGTGATAATTCTGTGTAATGCGGTGGTTCAATCTTGTGGTTCGGCATATTTTATTTTCTCTAGAGTAGCTACTAGTGTAGCATCTGGGTCTCCATCTCCTTTCTTAAATGGATTAGTGAATATAAGAAGTTTTATGTACCTCCCTTTTATGTTTTGGATTGTCTCAAGTAAGGCAGATTTCCGAATCTGTATGCTCTCGTAGAAAGTATCTCCATCCTCAGATTCTCTCCCCATAAAATTACAAATATTTACAACCTTCTTAGGTTTCTGGTATATCCTGTATAGCAAGAATTTCCTATCGTCCATACTCACCTCAATATAGTGGGGACGTAGCCACTTTGGAATCATTATAGGAGGGAACTAGATAGGTCTTGTGGCTATGTCCCCAATTCGTTAGATAATTCACGTTCAATACTCTTAATAGTATTTTCTATGTTTGTCAACATAGAGTCTAGACTTTCGATGTCTGGGATTTGTGTATCTTTCAATTTGTCTATCTGCGCACAGATATTAGCTACTGTCTCATCTATCTCACGATACTTGGCTAATCTATACATAATATTTCTCCGTTCAGAAAATGAGTGGGGTTTAATTTACACATTTAAGATAATCTTCTGGTTTCACAGGTGTATTTGGCGATTTATCATCTTTAGTAGTTTTTGAAAAACTTACTCCGAACACTTCTTCTACAATATCATTCAAGTCTTTAATGGTAAATTCTTTATTCTTTGATGTTAATTCCATTGATTTTATCAGGGTCTTATTTATGTACTCGTCTAGATTTACTCCAATAGAGTGAGCGAAGTTGATCATGTTGGAAAAAGTAATACTCAAGGATGTTGTAGTAGGGATTTTGGTATCTTCTGGTAGATTGCTTATAATAGTATCCAGATTGGATCGGTCTATTTTGGTATCTTTTATTACCGATTCCATACCCATAGAATCTACCAATATGTTGAATTTTAGGAAGGTAAGGAATGCGTAAAATATTCCTACACGTATTGTAGGTGGGATTTCACTTATTCCCTTACAAAACAAGGTCATAAACTGATCCATCAAGACAGGTTCACACAAAGGATTTTTTTCGTACTCTTCATTGCTGTACTGGCCAAAACTTGCTATGGTGTCTATGATTTTAGCTCCAAGTTCATAAAGAAGATTGCAATATAAATTTACGTCTTTCTCCCACTGCGATTTTTTTGACTCTTCCATGCACTTTCTCCTTGATTTGAGATGTATAATATCGTATCATATATTTTCTCTTGTGTCAAGAACTTTTTTATGCTATACTATATGGGATGGTGAGATGATATGAGGATTCTTACAGGAAAACGATTCGGATATTGGCAAGTACTGAGCTACGCAGGAACCACCAAATACAGACATCCACAATGGTGGTGTCGCTGTGTCTGTGGTAAGATGAAGAAGATTACTACTAGAGAACTTGTGTTGGGGATTACCAAATCTTGTGGTTGTGTCAACAGGGTGAAAAATGGATTGTCAAATACACGAGAGGCTAACATTTATGAGCACATGATTAACAGATGCTACAATCCTAAAGATAGAGAGTACCACAATTATGGAGGCCGTGGGATCAAAGTTTGCCAGAGATGGCTAGATGATTTCCAGAATTTCCTTAAGGATATGGGAAAGGCTCCTCCGAATGCAACTATCGATAGGATAGATAATGATGGGGATTATTGTCCAGAAAACTGTAGGTGGGCGTCAAATTTCACACAGTCTAGAAATCGTAGGAACAATGTGAAAATAACTTACAAAGGGAAGACGTTATGTTTGCAAGACTGGGCAGATAAATTAGGGATTTCATACGCTACTCTGAGGAAAAGATTAAAATATCTGGGATGGTCTGTGGAAGAGGCATTTACAATTACACCGAAATTCGGCCAGAAGGTTTATAAAAATGGAAGTAGAAATAAGAAAGGTAACGAGAATAAGAAAAAAGAAGAACCTTCACGAAGACAACAATAAATTCTGGAGATGGGTCTATTTCAATACAGACGATAAAGGACACCTGAAAAACGGATTCGTGTATCCCGACGAGACTTTATTAAAACACGGAATCAATTCGGGGTCTATTAAAGTTAAAGGGTCTCAGATTTCCCTTACTATCGCTGGGAAAGATTTTCTTAAAAAGATGCGGGTGTATTATGAACGACTTAGCAAAGGCATTCCTATAGAAAAGCGTACTTGGAGATGCTCAAATGAAAAAATCCAGACATGGCCAAAATGGTGGGAACATCACAAATGGGACAAAACATTGCCTGATTTCACATGTACTGATTCAGCATTTCTAGTTGGTGGACGGGTAATATCAGCAATATCACTTCCTGCAAATAGATATACGAAATGTAGTAAAGAGCGTATCGATTATATCCTGAATTTGGTGGATAAAGTGTGCGATAATATCTTAACTGATGTGGAAGTTATACCGTTTGCCTATCAACGTGTAGCTAATCCAAAGAGAGACCTAGGAGTTGTGTGGTTTCAGGATATCCAATATGAGCAAAGATATTCTATGGCTGAGGAATATTATGACTTGATTTTATATCTCTGGGGAAGGGCGAATGGCATATTTGTATGCCAGTTTGATAACAAAGTAGTTTTTTACAGTTACGAGAAACCGGATTTAGAGAGATCATTGTGTTTTAGGAACAAGATAAACATGATTTGTGGAGCTATGCACACGTTACCAGAAAACGGGTGGCCTAGATTGGAGGTCGAGTAATGGCTTGTGATAATTGTCCACTAAATGGAAGAACAAAGGTTCCTTTCACAAGACCAAAATCAACTAGTAATTCTATCATGATTATAGGAGAAAGTCCAGGATACAACGAAGTTATAGAAGGAAAACCATTTGTTGGAAGGTCTGGGAAACTATTGAATGAGTGTCTTGCGATAGTTGGGATCAACAGAGAAGAATGTAGTATAGCAAATTCAGCTAAGTGCCGAATGACTCGGGAATTTAAGAAATCTGCCAAAGACGTCAATAATACTTGTAAATGCTGTAGAGAATTTTTGATATCTGAAATTGTTGCCGTGAGACCGAAATTTATTCTCGTTCTCGGCAGCATTGCGCTCAAGCAGGTGCTTAAGCAGGCAAAAATATCGTCTGCTCATGGAGTCATCCAGTGGTCATCGGAATTTGACTGCTGGGCTATGGCGTCTTATCATCCTTCCTACTGTTTACAATTCCCTCAATATAAACAAGTTCTCATAGAGGATTTAACCAAGATGGTTCGTTTCATTAACAATAACTATTCAATGGATAGCGGTAAAATACAGATAAAACGGGCATGTTGTATCGATGATGCTCCTGGTATAAGAGAAGCCAAATACATCGCTATAGACTCAGAAACCCAAGGCCTTGATCCGTTTGATCCTAATGGATTAGTCATATCATTTTCGTTCTGTTTTGATAAGAACATAGCCTATCAAGTGATACTCCATGAAGAAGTTAGATCGGCAGACGACCACTATGATTTTACAATACAATGGCCCAGGAAAGTTGGAAAGTCGAGAGAGATCATCAATATCCCAGTGAGGAGATCAGATCGTTTCGAAGAGAAACTAGAATTGCTTAGATTTATAATGGAGAGTGAAGCGCATAAATTCATGTTCAATGGCAATTTTGATATTATGTTCTTTAACTACACATTCAAGAGATATGGATATGATCCTCCTGAGTTGCGGAACTACCTTATGGATGTTCAAGCGGCAGCCCAGTTATTGGAGGAGAATGTTTATAGTAGGTGTTCTCTAGAGCAGGCTAGAAAGGGTCTGACTACCATAGTCTCTGACTATTCTACAAAATTCGATTCTGTTCAGGATAAATCTGATATGTTATCAGCGAATCCAGAAGAACTCGAATTTTACGCTGGGATGGATGCGCTGGTTACCTATCATTGTGGAATGGCTATCCGTCATCGTCTTAACAATGGAGAAGAATATGTGAATCCATTTGTTGGGGATAAACCACTTAAACAACCTCTCGTGGAATATCTTTTGAAATTTACTATGCCAGTACTTGCAGCTCTTAGAGTGTTAGAGGAAAATGGAGCTTTAGTACTCGTGGATAAAATAGAAAGCACTCGTGAGCTGATAAACATCGAAGCCATGAACGCGGCCAGAAAGGCTATAGAGTTAATTCCAGAACCCATCAAACTCAAGCATGAGAAAAAGGGAATTCGGTTATCGAGACTCGATCTTATACGCGATACTTTGTTTTCTTCTTATGGTTTCGGAATTGAGAGTGTTTCTTTCACGAATACAGGCTCAGAATCTATTGACGCAAAAACCAGGAAAGCTATCCTGCAGAATGCAACAGACCAGAGAGTGATTCAATTTTTACAATATTACGAAATGTGGTCAGAGTATTCTGGTTTGATAAACAAGTATATAAAGCAATTCGAGGAGAATATAAAACCAGACAATAGAATTCATCCACGTTATTCTGTTGCAACGACAGTAACAGGTAGAACATCTGCATCTAATCCATCGATTCAAAATTTCCCCAAAAGATCATCATCTTCAAAGATTATTAGGAGTCTTATCACTGCTCCTCCTGGACATGTTCTTCTATCTTTTGATCAGGCTCAAGCAGAATTACGATGGGCCGCCCAATTATCTGGGGATAAAAATATGATTTCTGCCTATCTAGAAGGAAGCGACCTCCATACAAAAACTGCTGAGGCCTTATTAGGTAAGAGCAAAAGCGAAGTTGATCCAGAAGAATTCAAAAAATTCAGGCGATCTGCTAAAGTAGTGAATTTCGGATTGTTATATGGTATGGGGTCTTATAAATTCAGAGATTACGCTCAATTTGAGTATGGGTTAGAACTATCTCTCGATGAGGCCCAAAGATATAGGGATGTTTTCTTTTCCACCTATCCAGGACTTTTGAGTTATCATAAAGCCGTAGAGCGTTTCTGCAAGAAATTCAAATACATTGTTTCTCCACTGGGACGTGTAAGGAGATTCCCTGAAATTGATGGAGATGACGAAGAAATTGTCAAAAGGGCGATTCGCCAAGCTATCAATTTTCCGATTCAATCGGCATCCAGCGATTCAGTGCTTTTGTCGCTTGTCCTTCTATTGAGAAAAAAAGTCCTTGATAAGAGACTTATAAGACCGATTATTTTTATCCATGATGATTTGACGTTTGAGTGTGTTGACAAGCCTGATATTATTTCTTATTATGTATCCGAAATAAAAAAGGCGATGGAAAACCCGCCTTTGGAAGATTTCGGAATAAAGATGTTACTACCTCTGAGAAGCGATGTCGAAATTGGTTATACGTTAGCTGAAATGAAGGAATATAATGGATAGCCTTGCCCCTGGCCGGCCTGGGAAAATTTTTTTGTCTCGAAGCGGGATCGCCTTCACAGGAATGTTTTTTTTCAGGGGACAGACAGCAGATGCTGACATTGCGCAAGAGCCACGCAGGTCGGCCCTCGATGAAGGCCGACTGAATCGACCGACTGACGAAAGGATGTAAATGATGATAGACAGTCCGGTTTCAAAAAATTCATCAGCAGTCACAAAGACTGCTGATCCGTCAGAGTCTCGTATTAAGAGCAAAGGACGATTGATAGTCAAAAGATTTACAGACGAGCAGATTGGTCGCCAACGGGAATTGGTGGACCCGTTTGCTGGATATTACAACAAGTTTTCCAACATAATCCCTCCCCCTCTCGCATTCTCTAGTTTATATACTATTTACGAACAGTCGGATATTCTTCAATCTTGTGTTAATGCAATGATCAATAATATCGACGGGTTCGGCTATCTTCTTGATTTTATAGGAAATGACGTTACTGAAAAAGACTCTCCTCAAGCTATTGCTGAGTACGAAGAATTGAAGAATTTCTTTGATCAAGTTAATGAAGACGAGTCTTTTCAGACTGTGCGTCGGCAGATGCGACTTGATTATGAGGTCACTGGAAATGCTTGTTTAGAGATTGTGCGGTTTCCTCAGTCAAGGAAAATAGCCGCGATTTATTATATGCCCGTCTTGGATACTAGAATGTGTCTCCTCGACGAGGAAGTTGTTCCCTGTACAGTTATGCTGTACCGCAAGGGAGAAATGCAAGAGATAACTGTGAACCGTAGGTTTAGAAGTTATGTTCAAGTTACTAACGATACACAGGCCCTACGGTGGTTCAAAACTCTAGGTGATCCTCGTCCGATGGATTCGCTAACTGGGGAAAGGAAACAAACAAAAAATCAGGCGACTGAGGTACTATGGCTCAAGCAACCATTTGGTGGGGCTACCTACGGTATTCCAAGATATATTGGAGGCATAACTGACGTCAGGGGCAGATCGTTAGCCCAGTTCGTGAACTACGACTTGTTCGATCATCAGGGGATTGCTCCCGTGATTGTTATGGTGGAAAACGGATCGCTGACTGATGAATCAAGGAATGAGCTAGAACAAGTCTTTAGGAATATGCGTGGCCCTGAAAATTTCAATCGGGCTGTTTTGATTGAGGCAATGCCTGAATTACAAGGACTAGACGACAAGAGCAATGTGCGGATAGATATAAAGAACATGAATGATTATCGTCATGACGATCTCATGTTCATCAACTATTTGAATAAAACAGAAAATGTCATACGACAAACATTCCGTCTGCCTCCATTATATACAGGCTCTTCGCAGGAATACAGTTTCGCGACTAGCTATTCGAGCCAGCAGATTGCAGAGGAACAAGTTTTCAATCCTGAGAGATTAATTTTCGACGAGATAGTTAATAACAAAATTATCCGTCCGGAATTTGGATCACGGTACTGGATTTACAGGACTAAAGGGCCACGAGTAGGAAGCGCAGATCAGTTGCGAATGGTAGTGAAAGAGCTGGTCAACGCGGGTGCGCTTAGTGTAGATAATACAATACAGATTGCAAACGAACTTCTCGGGACTCAGTTCAGTCCGTACGAGACTGAATGGTCTAAAATGCCAGCTGCGTTTGTGAGAGCAATGATCCAGTCTGGTAGAATGGTTCTCAACGAGGACGGAACACTTTCGTTCTTTACTACACCGTCTGATACGGGGAATCCTGCTTCCCATCTACATGACGGAACTAATCCTTTAGGGAGGTGATAAAAAATGCCGACTCCGACTAATACAGAAGATCGGGAATCTTTTATAAGGAGATGTATTCCTATAGTCCTGAAAGATAAGACTGCGAACAACCCAAAACAAGCGTACGCAGTCTGTCTGTCCATGTGGAATCAAGCAAAAGCAAAAAATCACGATGAGACTTTAGGATTTATACCCCTAGATAGAGGAGAGGAACCGGAGAGGATTCTTATATCTTCGTTGTAAAAAGAAAGCCCGTGAGAGACGGGCTTTCTTTTATCATGAATACGTTATTTCCCAACCATAGTCGTTAAGGTCATCGATAGTAAAGGCGAACCCTTCGATTTCCCCGTCCTCTCCTACTGCTTTCCAGTCATTTGTGCTGGTAAAATAAAATCTCACTCCTGGGAATCTCTTATGAGTCATCCACA
>Ga0078972_1012175_pt1 | contig 14941 bp, 10 predicted proteins | sample YelNatPaOPGAMG01_FD_67568 | JGI IMG/M metagenome (GOLD analysis project Ga0078972, IMG submission 67568) | Hot spring thermophilic microbial communities from Obsidian Pool, Yellowstone National Park, USA - OP-RAMG-01 (SPADES assembly) (version 2) | ecosystem: Environmental > Aquatic > Thermal... | reverse complement strand
CACTGAGCAGGAGCTTGTCCGAGCCGGCCGGAGACGAGCTGTGGCAAGGGACGCCAGTCCGAGACGCCGTGTCGTGCACTGGCACCTTCCTGGCCTGGTCGCCGACATCGTCGGCTACCCCGATCTCTACGGCCTGGCCGCGTTCTGCGAGCGCCGGTCCGACGTCGCCGAGGAGCTGCTGGTTCGCGGACTGGCAATCACTGTCGCGCACGAGCACTGCCCTATCGGAGGTGAGGAGCCATGAGAGCACCACTTCCAATCCGCAAGGATCTGCTCGACGCGGTGGAGCACCGCGCACTCGCGTCCGGACGCTCGAGCGAGGTCGAGGCCCTTCGGCTGATCGCGGTCGGGCTGCTCGACCGGATCGCTGCCGACCTCGCGCCGCTGCTTGCCAGCGACCAGATCCCGTCGCCGACGACCCCACCAGACCCAGCCCCCGTCGCCCCAGGCGGGTCGCCGCCATGACGCGATGCAACCCCGCCGAAGCGGGGCGCATCTATGGCGTGGCGGCCAGGGCGAGACGTTACCGCAGATCAGCCGTGTGGAGGTGGCGGTGATGACCACCCGATCACGCGACTACGCGGCGGAGTACCGAGCCCGCAGAGCCCGAGCCGAGCGCCGCGGCCTTACGGTCAAACAGGCCCGTGGCCACGGTGGTGGTGTTCGCCGGGCTCAAGCCCGCCTGCGGAGCGAGGCAGGGCTCAAGACCGCGACCGGCGCCCAGCTGCGTGCACGGAGCGATGCCCTCGAGGCACTGCGGCGCCTTCGCTCTGGTGACGCGTCCTCGGTCACCGACGCGGAGCGCCAGCTCGGGCTGTCGAGGGGATCGCTTCGCCAAAGCTTGCCGACCGCCTTCGACGAACGCGGCCGCGTGAAGCCAGGCGACCGTGAAGCAGCGCTCATGAACGTCGTGGGCACGGGTGGCAGCGTCACGGTCGTCGTCCGCGGCAATCGCCAGCGCCAGCTCGCCGGACAGCACCGAGCAGCTGTGCTCGGTGTGCTTGCCGGTGATCTCCCACCGTCCGCGCTGGAGCGATTCCGCAACAAGAAGGTCGCCGGCATCGAGCTCGTCGCCGACATCAACCGACTCCGAGTCCTCGACGAGCTCGGACAGATCGAAGGAGGACCGTATGCCGAGGTGCGGGTCGCGTGAGCAGTTGGGCGACAGGCCCGACACGTCCGCCATCTGCGACGAGCGACATGACAGCCGAGCGACATGACAGCAACGAGAGGTCCCGACGAGATGTGCCAACGACGACGAAAGGTGAAGACATGTACGACCAACTGACACCGACGAGCTCGCCACGAGATCCTCGGTCACCATCACCGACCTACCGCGTCTGCGGACATCCTGGTCAGGTCCAGCTGCACCATGTCGCGAGCCGGGCAGTCGCACCGGACGCCGTGATCCCGCTCTGCCGGTCGTGCCACGAGGCGCTGCACGCGAACAACGCACCACTGTGGCGGACACCGCGACAAGACCCAGGTCAGGCCGCGCTCGCCCGTCTCGGAACCCACCGGCTCGCCGAGAGCGTCGAGTTCCTGAGCGCTGAGCGACCGAATCTCTACCTCGACGGATCCCTCGTCGCAGGCGTGGTGACGGCCTATGCCGGAGCGTTGTCGGTCGTCATCGCCTCGGCGGTCGCGCTCGACGCGATCGCCGAGCTCCTGCTCGCTTCGACGCAAGAGGTGCGACGTTGACCGCGCCCGACGACGGTCGACCGTCGTCCGAGCCGGTGGTCTTGTGCCAGCTGGCCCTGCGGGCAGCTCCCGCGACACGACAGTCGAAGGACAAGAAGAAGCAGCAGCAGCGAGACAGCTCTCCAGCAGACGACTGCGCGGGGACCGAGGAGACCACGGCCATGCAGGCTCGCCGAGCCTCGTCGCGGGGCACCTGGCGCCACACGGGCGCCTTCCACCTCGTCGTCGCTGTCGAGCCGACCGGTGCCGAGCGGCTCCTCGTCGGCCGGTGGCGACACCTCCGCGGCGGGGTTCTCGCCGAAGGCCTCGTCGTCGGCGACCACCTGAGCGCTGCGGAGGTCGCTCGCGTCTCCTCGTCGGCACAGGGCCGCCGCTCTGCGATCCGTCGCCCGGCGACAGCGGAGATGGCGAGCCTCGCCATCTACAACACGCAGGACTTCGCAGAGGGCCCGCTCTACCGCCGTGGGATCCGCAGGCGGACCTTCACCTACAAGACCGGTCCGCGGAAAGGGCACGAGGACCTCGCCCGTGGGGCGAACCTCGTCGCCTACGACGCCGCGTTCGTCCTCTCCCGGTTCTCCCGCCACGTCGGCGTTGCCCGCGACGGTGTCTACCGGGGCGGGCTCTCGATCGCGCTCGCCGGTGAGATGAAAGAGACGCCACTCGGTCGGCGCTTCGTCGATGAACCAGGCTACCCACGCCTGCTTGCCCGTCAGCTGCACCCAGACGTGACGCTTGTGCAATGGGCAGCGGACCGGCTGATGGCAGACGACGGGGTCATGCCGGGGTGGATCCTCGATCTCGCACAGCTCGGCGGGGCACTCGCGGGGATCTCTGGTCCGAGCCTTGGCGAGCTCTGCCGCCTCTACGGCGTCAACGACCCGGGGCCCCAGCCGAGCGGGGTCACGGCCGAGCTGTTTGACTGGCTGGATCGGCGACTTGCCACCGAGATCGCCCTCTACGACGCGATCGCCGTCGAGGTCGATGCCTGGCGAGCCGGAGGTGCGAGCAAGGTCCGCCCGCCGTGGCTCTACAGCTCTGGCGGGCTCGCGAGCCAAGTGCTCGACAGCGCCGGGTACGTTCCGCCGGCAAAGAGCGCGAGGCTCGCAGCAGAGGTCGCGGGAGCCTTCGCGGCATCGTTCTATGGCGGGCGGACCGAGGCATCGCTTCTCCGCTCGCGGACGCCGATGGTCGTCTACGACTTCTCCTCGAACTACGTGAGCGTCGCAGCCCTGCTCGGCATCGGCGATCTGTTCGCTGCCGAGAGGATCGTTGCCGAGGACGTGACCGACGAGCTGGCGACCTTCCTCGCCGAGCTCGAAGCCTCGCCCGATCCTGTGGCGGCACTGCTCGACCCGTCGGTCTGGCGACGCTTTGGCTGCACGGTCGCGATGACCATGCCCGACGGCGAGTGGTTAGTCCACCGGGCGCTCATCGGACCAGGCAAGGTGTCGGTCGGCTTCGGCCCATTGCGGTCGCCGACGAGCCTGCCCTATTGCTGGGCCGACCTCGCGGCTGCGGTCCTTCGAGGAGGCCGGGCACCGCGGATCACCCGCGCGTGGCGGCTCGTCACCGAGGGGTCGCGGGAGCTGACCGAGGTCCGCCTGCCTGGCACGAGGGTCGTGATCGGCGGCGAGACGGACGTGTTCGTCGCTCTCCTACGGGCCCGATCGGCGCTGAAGGCAACCCACGCGAACCCACGCCACGACCGCGTGCGGCGCCGGAGAGAGGCGGCGATCAAGCGGCTCGGCAATGCAGCAGCGTTCGGGAACCTGTCGCGCTTTGACCGTGAGCGAGCCCGGGAGAGCGCCGATCCCACCGACTTCGTCGATCCCTGGGGTGCGATGTTCGAGGTGAGCGGACGCTGGAGCGAAGAGAGAGGTCCGTGGACCTTCCTTCCTGCTGCAGCATCTGTCACCGCAGCAGCACGCCTTGTCGTCGCGCTCGGTGAGCGGGTCGTGCACGATGCAGGGGGGACCGTCGCCGCGATCCACACCGACTCGCTCATGATCCCCGCCTCGCCAGACGGTGGGCTCTTTGCGGTCGCAGGCGGCCCGCTCGTCACCGCACGCGGTGAGGAGGCGATCGCCCTTCTCTCCTGGCACTGCCTCGACGAGCTGTTCGCCGCCTTCGATGTGCTCCGCCTCGACGGTGGACGGGCCTGGAAGCCCGAGCACGGCACGCGGGACCGCCTCTGTCACGTCACCGTCTACGGCGCGAACCGCTACATCGTCTCCGACGCCGCGACCGGCGAGGTCCTCCACGGCGCAGAGAGCCACCTCGGCGGGACGCTGTGCGACCCGAGCGGCAAAGGTGACGAGCTGCTTTTCGATGGTCGACGAGCCTGGGTCGCTGCGATCCACCAGGCGATTCTCGACGACGAGGCACTGCCGGACTACACCGCTCGACCTGCGGTGTCGTCGTGGCGTGCCACGACCTGCGAGCAGCTCGACTGGTTGCGCTACGAGCTGGCTGGCGCCCAGCCGTTCACGAGGTTCCTCCTCGCGCATCGCAGTCCCGGGGCACGGATCGCCCGGGCTCCGCGCAGCACAGCACTGTCGGAGCGAGCAGCGGACGATCCCGCGTTCGGGTCACCGATCGCACCGTTTGATCCCGACCCCGATCACTTCGAGCACCTGTCCTGGCGGCGACGCGACGGGACCCCCGTCACCTTCGTCATGGCCGACGAGACACGTCACGGATACGCTCTCGGCTCGGATGCCTTCGAGGCAGCACGTGTCGCAGACACTGTCGCTCGCTGGCAGACCGGCCACGACGCCGGCACCGTGCCGATAAGCCGCCGGGCTAGGAGTCGCGGCGACGAGCGGACCTTTGCCGGGCGCTACCGGCGACTGCCCGTCGAGGCGACAGAGAGCCCCGTGCTCATCGGCCGTGAGGGCGACATGCTCGTCGAGGCAGAGCGTGGCGTGCTGAGCGAGCCTGACGAGCGGATCACGGTGTTCTCGGGCCGAGGCAGCTTCGTCGGCGACGTGGCGGCAGAGTGCGTGCGCAGCCTCACCCGCGAGCTCCGGGGGGATCTCGCGGACGCAAAGATCGCACCGAGCACGCTGCGAGCGTTTCGTGCCGGACGCGATCTACAAGCTGGCACCGCGGCTCGCCTTCTCGCCGTGCTCGACCCGCTCGTGCTCGACCTGTTGCTCGCACGTGGCGTCTCCGGCGAGATCGTCGCGGAGTCGCCACGCGGTGTCCGCTACGAGATGGCGAGACGTCTCCTCGACGCCACAGCAGTCGTGAGCCGGAGCGGCGCTGTCGAAACCCGCTGTGGGCTTCCTGGCTGCACGGCCCCACGGCGAACGAGCTATCCCTACTGCAGCCGCGAGCACGAGAAGGAGGCTGCCGGCTACGCCGCTGCGCGGTGTGGCTATCCGGGCTGCGAGCTGCCGCCTGCCCGGCCGCGGGCGAGGTACTGCTCGGAGAGCCACCGCGGTGCGATGGCCGATCGCCGTCGACGTGCTCGCATCGCAGCTGCTCGCGCCGGAGCGATTGAAGGAGGAACCATCGAGGAGGATGCGTCGTGACAAGTGTCACCTTGACCGGTCACCTCACCTGGGATGCCGATCTGCGCAGGGGGCTGACCGGCCAACACTGGCTCCGCATCGGGCTGGTCATCGAGGATCATCCCCATCTCAGCGTCGAGTCCGGGCTTGGTACAGGTGACTGGTGCGATGTCATGTGCTACGGGGACCTCGCAAACGAGGTAGCCGGCCTTCGTGCTGGCACGACGGTCGCGATTGACGCGGACCGACCTCGGATGCGCTCGTGGACAGCTGGGGATGGCACGGAGCGTGGGACGATTCAGTATCGGGCGCTCACGGTCCGGGTGATGACGCTTCCGAGCATCGACGGGGTCGCGCGGAGCATCATCGCGGCGAAGAGTGCCGACGAGGTACTTGGAGTACCAGCTTCGGAGAGGAACACACGCAGCCGACCGGTGATCTGGGGCGTCGGTGTGTGCGACGATAGTCACGTGGAGGGTCGTTCGCTTCTGTGGCAAACGCTCATTGATGCCGCGGAGCAACTCACGGCAGAAGGACGCCCGACCTTTACGAGAGCAGAGTTGCTGCGGAGGGCCGCCCGAATCGATCCCGACCACACCGACGGGTCGTGGGGGCCGATCCTGCAGGGCATGACGTTAGGGGCCACAGGCGGACCCGCAAGCCTCGGAGGGATCCGCTTCCAGCGAATCAGGCGTGGCGTCTATCAGCTTCTTGCAGAGCCAGAGCGAGTATCACGTGCGTCCGTCACACCCAGGCAGGCAAGCCACCCTCGAAGCAGGGACAGGTCCGCATCTCTTTCGCGTCGCCTTTGCGAGTTCGAAGAGGGATTCGACGGCTTCGTCTCCTTGTACGACAGCAAGGTTCCCTTCCGCCGGAGCCAGCAGTACCGCCGCCACCGTGAGGCAATCGACCTGCGGCGCTCGCTCGGCCTTGATGCCGCACTGCACGACCGGCGCTTCCTCGAGGCGCTCTACGGCACGCTTCGTGCCTGGGGGATTGGCATTCGCGCCTCGCGCCTCCTGCCACCGGATCGCTTCGCTGCCGCGCTCCTTCGCGAGGAAGGGCTTCTGCGGTCGCTCAGCGCCCTGTCTCTTGAGGAGTTGGAGGACCCATCGCCGATAGCGGCCAAGCTATGGGCGCTCATCGACCGGATCGGGGTCGTGGAGAACGACGCACGCCTCGTAGCGGGCACGAAAACTCTGCACCACATCTTGCCGGATCTGGTGCCGCCAATGGACCGCCGGTGGACGGGGCAGTTCTTCGGCTGGTCGGTCGTCCGTGCCCAGTACCAGCAGGAAGCTATCTTCCTTGAGGCCTTCGTCGCTCTCGCCACCGCGGCGCGTGCTACGAAGCCGTCCAGGCTCGTCGGCACGGGCTGGCGGACGTCTTCGAGCAAGATCGTCGACAACGCGGTTGTGGGCTACTGCATCGCGGCGGGCGCGGACACTCAGTCGTCGGGTTCTGGTGTCGGTTCCAACGATCGATCTCTGCGTCGATAGCCACCCGCCCGGCGAGGTCTTCTTCGTGACGGAGCTAAAGAGGTGGTGTTCGCTCCAAAAACGTCGGCGTCTCGCGTAGAGTGAGGGCCACGACATAGGTGTCCCCGGCGCCGCTCGAACGGCCCGGGGACTGGCCCACGGAGGAAGAAGCTCCATGAACGAGCCCGAGGCTACTGTCGCGGTCGCCTCACCATCGCTCAGCGACACCGACGTCGCGGAGATTGTCGCAGACCAGGACGCGGCGCTTGCACACCTGGAGCCTGCTGCAGGTGTCGCACTCGTCCTCGGCGCCGGAGCAAAGGTGACGGTCCGGCTCGGCCAGCTCTTCGTCGAGGACGGGATCGGCCCGGCGAGGCGGACCCGGACCTTTCCCCGCGTCGCTCCACCGACAAAGCGCCTCTCCCGGCTCGTCGTCGAGGCGGGCTCGGGGCTCGTGACCCTCGACGCGCTCTCTTGGTGCCGTGCGCTTGGTGTCGTCGTCGTCGGTCTCGACCGTGATGGCGAGCCCGCTTGGTCGACTCTTCCCGACGGTGCACGCGATGCCCGCCTCACCCGGGCACTCGCGCTCGCTGGTGCTCGCGGCGACGACCCGGTCGGGTGCGCGATCGTCAACCACGTGCTTCGGGCAAAGCTCACGGGCGAGGCCAACGTGCTGCGCAACCTGCTCCAACGACGAGATGCGGCCGAGACGATCGCGAGCCTCGCCACCTGCATCGAGGCTGCGGCCACGACCGACGAGGCTCGCCAGCTCGAAGCCTCTGCTGCCGCGATCTACTTCGACGCCTGGTCTGACCACGCGGCGTGTGTTCCGGTGTTCGCGAGACGAGACGCGAGCCGCGTGCCCTCGTCCTGGTCCACTTATCACGGCAGGCGGTCCGCGATCGGTGCCGGGGCGACGAACCGCCGGGCGAGCCACCCGACGAACGCGATCCTCAACTACTGCTTCACGCTCCTTCGCGCCGAGGCAGCTATCGCGCTCACCCGGCTCGGTCTCGACCCGAGCCTCGGTGTGCTCCACGCGGACACCGTGGGTCGCGACAGCCTGGCCTGTGATCTCGCGGAGGTTGCCCGACCGGCCGTCGAGCGCTACGTGCTCGACCTCCTTGCGACGAGGAGCTTTCGACGAGTGGACTTCCTCGAAGGACCCTCCGGTGAGGTGCGGCTCGGGATGAGCCTTCGCCAGGAGCTCGGTGCGAGCTGTCCCGGCTGGGCAACAGCGCTCGCACCGCACGCAGAGGCGATCCGGAACCTGCTCGCCCGATCGGTCCGCGAAGCCGGTTCGAGCCGCTCCGCGGTGAGCGAGACAGCTCCGCTCACCGGTGCACGTCGAAAGGCTGCCGCGGCCGAGGTGCAACAGCGCAGGTCCGCAGCGACGAAGGCAGCCATGACCGCGATCCGGTCGACGACGCCAGCGAAGAGGACCGCTCCTGCGACGACGAGCCTGTGGAGCTGTCCGGACTGTGGCAGCAGGGTCACGAACCCGCGCCACGTCCGCTGTGCGAGCTGCATCGCGGCGGACCCCGCACAGAGCCCATCGATCCGCGCAAGTCGTGGACAGGCGATCGCGGCACGAAAGCGGGCCCTCGCGACCTGGGAGAAGGCGATCCCGGGTGTCGTCTACGACCCGGCGGTCTTTGTCCGCGACATCCTGCCGGGCCTCGCCGCAGTCAAGCTCACGGCGATCATGGAGGCGGCGCACTGCTCGAAGTCCTACGCCTCGACGATCCGGTCGGGCAGGTGGACACCGCACGTCTCGACCTGGGCGGCACTCGCGCAGCTCGCCGCCGTGGAGCTCAGGACCACCGTGTGATCGTCGAGGTCCTGCTCGCCGACGGCCACGGTCATTTGCAAAGTCCCCGAGGGATCCCGAGTAGGTCGAGAGCGAGGCCAGGCTGACGAGCCAGTTGGCGGGTTGCAGCTGCGATGTTGACCGAGCGGTAGGTGGCGTGGCGGATGATGCCGATCGCGAGGTTGCGCAGGGTTGCGAGGATGCGAGGGAGTGTCCCTGTGCGTACTTGGGAAAGGTCTTCGCCGAAGGTCACGTCTCGAACCCAGTGGAGGCCGTTTTCTATGGACCAGTGTCCGTGAACGAGCCGGAAGAGGTGCTCGATCACTGCGTCGTCCGTGGTGAGATCGGTGACGTAGAAGCGGGTCTCGATGCTGACCCGGACATCGTCGAGGGTCGACGATTCGCGTTCGACGACGATGAAGCGGCTCGCGTGCGGGAAGGAGGTCGTCTGTGGGACTGGCACCGACCAGGCCCGGTGGCGGTCGATGCGCCCGTGACCTGTGTGCTCGGTCTCGACCTCGGGATGATCGATGTCGACTGACTTGCCCGCCTCGACCGCTGCATCCCACAGCTTCGGCTGGTTCCGTTTGACGCCGAGGACGAAATGTCCGCCCTTGCTGACGACGAGCCTCGCTGCGTTCTTTTGGGTGTGCATCGCGTCTGCGGTGACGACCCTGCCGGTGAGGTCGAGTGGCTCGATCAGTGCTGGGAAGGCGACGATCTCGTTCGTCTTGTCGTTCTCGACGTTTGTTTGGCCGATGACCGTCCCGGTGTCGTGTCGGAGTGCTGCGAGCAGCTGGACCTGGGTGCCGTCTTCGTGCTTTGCCCCCCGGACCGCCTTGCCGTCGACCGCGACCCCGACGAGGTCCGCTCCGGGAGTGTTCCCGCTGTCATCTGGAGCAGAGCCACAAGAGCCGGGATCGGTGGTGTCATCGTCGTCGCCAGTTATCCCGTCTCCCATGGCCCTGCCCCTGCCCCTGCTCTTGCCCCTGCCCGTGCCCCTGCCCGTGCGGTCCGCTTGCTCTCCTGCCCAGGTGTTGACGATGCGGTCGAAGTCGTCCGCGTCGACCGCTATCGTCGCTCTGCGGATCGTCGCGTAGGAAGGCGGGATCCGCAGCCCGCTTCCCGGAGAGATCCGGGCGCCAAGCCGGCAGAGGACCTCTTGAGACGAGTTCTCGCACCATTCGCTGATCGCGACCAGGCTCTTGTTCCCCGCCAGGGTCGCGCAGGCGATGAGCACCAGGGTGGTCGCGAACCCGTGGCGGACTCCCCTCGGGTCCCTCGGATCGGTGATGGTCTCGATGCGTCTGATCAGGCTGGAGAGATCAGCGGTGTTGAAGTCGATCTGTGCCACAGAGGCTGGGCTCCTCGGATCTGCCAACAAGGGATGGTCGAACGTGCCGGCGAGCACCTCGGTGCTCCGACGGTGCAGCGCTCGGAGATAGACATGTTTGATCTGGCCGTGCGCGACGTAGCGGCCAGAGCGACGCCCGAAGCCTTGTGTCTCACCGAGGAAGAGAAACGACGAGGCGCCGTAACAGGTCCCTAGGTGGCGGGACGGGTCCACGAACGTCTCGACCAGGAGGATTCGGTGGCCCCAGGACTGCACCCAGTCAGCACAGAGTCGCCGGAGCGTTCGAGACATCACTGCGGACGCGGTGTTCTGGCGGCGACCGGCTGGCAGGATGCAGAACCTCTGGTTCGAGGCGATGAACCGGAGCCTGCGCAACTGGGTCTCTGTCGACCAGCCGATGAAGCGATCACGAGGCCCACACGACAGGGCAGGCGATGCGAAACCGACCAGAGCGACCCACTCGCCGGAGTCATCGACCGCGACGTAGCGCATCGTCTCGCCGACCATCCGGTGACCGAGCCAGTGGTGCTCGTCCAGTTCCGCGTCGAAGCGGCCAGCGTCACCAGGCAACATCAGGGCGACCCTCAGGCCCGCCAACCACGCATCTCGCACCCGCTACACGTAGCACCAGCCGATCGACGCGCGCCAATCAGCAACCAAATCCGCAGGTCACAGCCCTGGGGCGTCGACTATGAAAAGGCCGTGGTTCGACCCCCTGCCCGTGAGCGTCGAGGTTGCCCGTGTGTGGGGTCAGCTCGCCGCCGCGGTGGCCCGTCGTGGTGGCAATCCGAGACGCCGCCAGATCGACCTCGCCATCGCGGCTACCGCCCACGTGGAAGGAGTGCCCCTCCTTACCGAGAACGTCGGCGACTTCCAGATCATCCATGACCTCGTCGACGCTCGGCGACTCTCCGACCGGTAGCTTGTAGCGGGCTCCCGGGGGAGCGCGGAACCAGTGTCTCGATGGGTGGGGCCACGGGGCGGTGAACGGAAGACGACGCGCCGCACCGACCACCTCGTCTGCCAGCTCGAGGCGTTTGGCCCCCGCTTCAAGCTGACCCAAGGCGGCTAAACCGGCGAACCATCCAACGGACCGCCAGACTGCCTGTCGGTCGTCTCGTGGCTGCGGCGGGAGTACGGGTGCTGGAGGCATGGGTGTCACAGGCTCTCGGTAGGGTCTCCTGCCAGCTCGGATTGTTCGTGATCCCCTCTTGACCGCCAGCCTCGGGATGTCCGGGTCTGCTGGTGCGGTCCGTCGCCCGTGCTACGCGGGCCTCTCTGATTGCTCACCCTGGCAGAGCTGCGTCCTAGACGCTGCAAGCCCTGAAGTGTACGGAGCTTCGCTCCGGGGCAGTTCCGCTCGGCTTTGCCCTGCCTTTCCGGGTGCATCAGATCAGCACCGTATGGAGGGACTCAGCAATGACCGCCAAGAACAACCACCCGGAACTCATCGAGAAGCTGGCAGAGGGGATCAGCAACCTCACGACGTCCGAGGAGTGGCAGCACTACCTCGACTTCCAGTCGAAGTTCCACCGTTACTCGTTCAACAACGTGCTCCTCATCGCCGCCCAGCGCCACGAGGCGAGCCAGGTGGCAGGCTTCAACGCCTGGCGGAAGATGAACCGGTTCGTCCGCAAGGGGGAGAAGGCCATCTGGATTCTCGCCCCCATGGTCTACAAGAACGCCGATGCCGACGACGGTGACGTCGAGCGCATCATCCGGGGCTTCAAGTTCGTCCCCGTGTTCGACGTCGCCCAGACCGACGGCGAAGGCCTCCCCACCATCTGCAACCGCCTCGACGGCGACGACCCCGATGGGCACTACACGACGCTCCTTGGCGTTGCCCGCTCCATCGGCTTCACGGTCGAGGACCACGAGTTCGACGGCTCCACGAACGGCGACTGCGCGCACAGCGAGCACCGCATCCGGGTCGAGACCCGCAACACCCCCGCCCAACGGGTGAAGACCCTCGCCCACGAGATCGCACACGCCCTGCTCCACGAGACCTTCGACAGCCGGGCACTCGCAGAGCTGGAGGCCGAGTCCACCGCATACGTCGTCTGCCAGGCGCTCGGGATCGACAGCAGCGACTACTCCTTCGGCTACGTCGCAACCTGGGCCGGTGGCGGCGAGCAGGCCATCAGTGGGATCAAGGCATCCTGTGAGCGCATCCAGCGCAGCGCGGCGACCATCCTGCGGGCATTCGAGCCCGCAGCACAGGAGGAGGCGGCGTGAGCCGTCTCCTCCTTACCACTCCTTCAGCCGTGCCAATTCCTCGTTGTTGTGGTCGATCCATGCCCCCACGGTGCCGTGGGTCGCTATCGGCCGGCGGAACTTCGGGCGGTGGATTGGCGCGTGAGGTGGACGTCCGTGCCGGCGGATCGTTCTAGCGGCGCCCCGGCGGAAGTCGGCGCCGCGTAACGATCCGGACCCATCCGTCCCACCTTTGCATCCGATATCAGCGCCGTGTGGCAAGCTCAACGAGACGGGGCCGCACGTCGGCTGGCTGGGGCATCGCGTCGAACTCTCCTTTGATTCGAAGTGCTGCGTCTCGGTATGTCGGCTGATCGAGAATTCTGCGGAGCGCGGAGCGGACGGCATCGACGCTCAGGTCGGCCGGGGCGATCCACTCTCCGGCCCCGGCGGCCGATATCAGCGACGCGTTGTAGAAGTGGTCGGCGCTTTGCGGGACGACCACAAGGGGTAGTCCGAAGGAGAGCGCGCCCAGAACCGAGCCGGCTCCGCCGTGGGTTATCACCGCCGAGCATCGGGGCAAGAGAAGTTGCTGGGGGACGAAGCGATGTACGGCAACATCGGGTGGTTGCGGTCCGAGCATCGATGGATCGTTGGCGGCTCCGACCGTGACGACCACGTTGATCTCTTGGCCGCGTGTCGCGTCGAGGAGAAGGTTGAACACTTCGGGGTCACGGTTCCAGACCGTTCCGAGGCTTACGTACACGATCGGGCGACCGTCGAAGTCGTCGAGCCACGACAGCTCACCGCCGGATACGGCCGTTGTCGGTTGACCGATTGGCTGGATTGCCTTCAGATCGCGAACGGCTGGGATCTGAAGGCTGGGGGGACAGATGTCAAGGTAGAGGTGTTCATACAAGCCAGCGGTGGGATGGGGCTCGAGGTCGTGCTCTTGCCACAACGGGGCCGCTGCTTCGCCTGCGAGGGCGGTGATATCGGGGGGAACCAAGGGGCCGAAGCTGTGCGTCGCGTACGGGACCCCGTGTGCGGTTGCGGCTATTGGCCCGGCGAACTCGGCCGCCTCGTGCACAACGAGGTCAGGTTTGAACGATTCGACGGCGGCGCGGAGGTCTTTCACGCGCTTCGGTACCTCCGCCTTCACGAACCATTCGGTGAACGCACGGCGGCGGATCTCGGTAGGGGGAAGGGTGGCAAGAACGTTGCGTTGATGAATGATGATCGGATCATCGTCGTCGAGCCCCACCTTGAAGCGAGTAAAGCCGTCCGTCTCCGGCGTGCCAAGCAACGGGCCGTTGGTGGCGATTCCCACCTCGTCGCCCACCGCTCTGAGCGCCTCCATCAAAGGACGTAGCGGGTAGAAGTGACCGAGCATGGGGCGGCAGGTAAAGAGCAAGCGCACGAGATGCGACACTAATGCCAAATTTCACGAATGCCAAACTTCACGGCGTGGCCCCGAGGCTGCTGTAAACGCCGTTTTCGCCGAAGCGGCACTGGACGTCTGAAGATGCCGGCAGCGACTACTGGTGCCGCGCGACGACACGCCCTCTTGCCGGCCTCGATCGCGGGTTGGTTTCGGGTTGTGCTCCACCGTTCGCCAGTCCGGCGATTGGGGGTCGCGGCGTATCAGCCGACATGCGCTTCAGAGCCCTTGGCGTATCGCCACGATCAGCGCCGCCGACCTTAGGGAGCACCGGTCGCTTGTCGAAGCCCGCCGGAGCTGTACCCAACCGGAGCTGCGCTATAATAGTTAGTCCAATGAAAATTCAACCTGACGGAGTTCTGATAGCTGGCGGGGGAATCGGCGGTCTGACGCTGGCGTTGGAGTTGCATAGGCTCGGGGTGCCTTGTGAGGTATTCGAGTCGGTCGCTAGCCCGAGCCCTATCGGTGTGGGGATAACGATCCTGCCGCACGCAACGAGGGTCCTCTACGAGCTCGGCCTTTCGGAAGCCCTGCTCGCGCGCTGCATCGTGGCTACGGAGTCCTACTACTACAACCGGTTCGGGCAGTTCATCTACAACGAGGCGGTAGGTCGGGGCGCCGGAGTGCGCTGGCCACAGCTTTCGATCCACAGGGCGGACCTTTACGCGGTTCTCCTGGAAGCGGCGCTCGAGCGGTTGGGAGCCGACAGGATCCACTTCGGGACGAGAGTGCTCTCAGCCGAGGACAGAGGCAGCTTCGCGGTCGCTCGCGTGTCGACGTCTGCCGCAGAGGATGGGCTCGACAGGGGCGTACGCCCTTTGTCTGACCCCCCCGGCGACGGTGCCGGCAGCGTAGATGAGATCGGCGGATCGGCCGTGATCGGATGCGACGGGATCCACTCCACCCTGCGCCGCCAGCTGTACCCGAACGAAGGCGAGCCTATCTACCAGGGTATCAACATGTGGCGGGGAGTCACGGTGCATGACCCTTTCCTCGGAGGCTCTTCGATGTTGCGGGTGGGTTGGTACCCGACCGGCAAGCTCACTATCTACCCGTGCCGCAACGATGTCGACGGCCAAGGACGCCAGCTCATGAACTGGATCGCAGCGGTGGAAACCCCGAGGCACCTCGACCGTGACTGGGGTAGGCAAGGCCGTCTCGAGGATTTCCTCGACATATTCGCGGACTGGAAGTTCGACTTCCTCGACGTCCCTGGGGTGTTGACTCAAGCGGAGTCTGTCCTCGAGTTCCCGATGGTGGACCAGGATCCGCTGCCCAGGTGGTCCTTCGGCCGGCTCACACTGCTGGGCGACGCAGCTCACCCGATGGTCCCGCGGGGATCCAATGGAGCGGGACAGGCGATCGTGGACTGCCGGGCGTTGGCTGAATCCCTGGCGTCGCGACCCGACACGGTCGAGGCTCTGCGTGCCTACGACGACCAGCGGC
>Ga0078972_1012173_pt1 | contig 14944 bp, 12 predicted proteins | sample YelNatPaOPGAMG01_FD_67568 | JGI IMG/M metagenome (GOLD analysis project Ga0078972, IMG submission 67568) | Hot spring thermophilic microbial communities from Obsidian Pool, Yellowstone National Park, USA - OP-RAMG-01 (SPADES assembly) (version 2) | ecosystem: Environmental > Aquatic > Thermal... | reverse complement strand
GCCGCGGCGTGAGGGCCCGCCTGGACGAGGACGGCCTCTACCGCTTCACCTTCCAGGACCGGCACGGACTCGACCACACGGAGGTCTCGGCGGCCAGGCTGTACGCCAGCACGCCCGAGAGAATCAGCAGCCGCATCGAGGAGAACGCCGGGCGGGTTGAGGCGGCCACGGCCCTCAGTGTGGGCAGAATGGCCGGCCGCGAGGCGGGCGGCTTGGTGGCGGGCCTTATGCGCGAAATCGAGTCCGCCACGCGCGAGGCCCGCGGCGTCCGGGGAGACGAAGGACTACCCACCCGGGAGGAGCTTCGCCAGGAGAGGCCAAGGCGGCCCGACGGCCTCGAGGATTCGAAGGATCGCTGGTAGATCCCGGGACTTTCTCTTCCTTTCTGGAGAACGAGAGATGGCATCCACAGCTCAGCCCAAGTTAGAGCACCACTCGGAGGAGTTCGAGCGCAACCTCATCGTGTCGGGCGCGGTCCTGCTGGCCCTCCTGATGTGGGTAGGGGGGGTCTTCGAACCGGCGTCCTATCTCCACGCACCCAGGGGAACCAAGCCCTTCTTCATCGGAAGGCTGCTCGCCTGGGACCACAACGTCCTGATCAAGCTGATCCTCAATCCCTTCCTCGCCCATCCCGTGCCCTTTCTCCTGGGCGCGTGCGCCCTGGCCTTGAGTCCCCTGGTTTACAGCGCGGCCAACGGCATCAGCCGCGACGCCAACTCCCTGGCTCACCGGGGCGTCTTCATCGGCGTGCTGTGCGGCCTGGCCTTTCTCATCCCGGCCTACCTTCTGCCCGGTATCCTGGCCCCCTTCTCGGTAGCTTGGTGGAGGGTCACATGGCTGGTCGGCACAGCGGCGCTCCTCTTCTTGGTGGAAGCCATCCGCGTGAGCCGCGCCAGGCTCCGCACCGAGGACATCCTCCGCAACCCCCACGCCTACGACCTCATGGACCTCTCCGGGGCGGCGAGGCTGTCGGAACTGAAGCGGGCCGGACTGCTCGTGCGGTCCTCCTCCTGGCCCTCGCCCGAGTCCGCGATGCTGCGCGGGCGGCTCTGCATCGGCCGCCTCTACGACGAGGGCCGGCCGACGGGGTTCTACGTCGCCCCGGAGATCGCCAAGCTCCAGCAGACGGTCGTCGTGGCTCCCACGGGCTCGGGCAAGACCACCTCCCTGGCCCTCCCTTGGAGCCGGGAATTGCCCGGCCAGGGGCAGTCGGTCTTCGTCCTGGACTTCAAGGGCGACATGGCCCAGCCCATCCGGCTCGGCAGTTCCAGTTACCCGGCCCCCAAGCTCTGGGTCTTCAACCCTCTGAGCATGGCCTCGGTCCACTGGAACCCCCTGCTGGAGCCGGAGGCCGGGAGCGAGGACTACCCGGAGAGCCTGGAGGCCATCGCCGAGGCCCTCTTCGGCGAGGTCAACGCCGGGGCCTACCAGTACTTCGACCTGCTGGACCTGCGCATCCTCAAGGCGGGGGTGAGGGCCGTGGCCCAGCTCGAAGCGCCCAGCCTGAAGGCCCTCCACGACCTCTTCCTGTCGCAGGAGCACCTCGAAGAGGTTTTGGATCACCTCAAGGATCAGGCCGACCAGGACACCTTGGCGAGGATCGAGGCCGACCTCAAGGCCGCCACGGACAGCCGGAAGTACACCTTCACCGAGCGCATCCAGGGGGTCCGCAACAAACTGGACGCCTTCGCCCACCCGGCCATCCAGCGCGTGACGGGGAGCGACGCCGGCTTCAGGCTCTCGCGCCTGTTCGAGCAGCCCTCGTGCCTCGTCTTCGCGGCGCCCATGCGCATGGGCCTCGCGGGAGAGACCCTCGCCGCCATGGCCGTGCGCCTGCTCCAGCACCAGCTCCACCGGCGCTACGGCCACAAGGGCGGGCGGCTCTTCCTCATCCTGGACGAGTTCAGCAAGCTGGCCATGGACCACCAGCAGACCGAGCGCTTCATCAGCGTCTCGCGCTCCGCCGGCGCCGTGTCGGTGATCATCCTCCAGGACATGGACCAGCTCCACCCCGCGACCCGCACGAGCATCTGGAGCAACTGCCAGGACCGCTACATCCTGCACGGGGCGAGCGCCAGCACGGCGGGATGGCTCTCCGGCAGCCTCGGGGAGCGCCGCCTCTGGACCCGCTCCGTCTCGGCCACCACCTCGCACGGCCCGCGCCACGTCACCGAGACCGGGAGCCTCAGCGCCCGCGAGGACTTCGTGCCCGTCCTCAGGCCCAGGGAGATCACCCTCACCGGAGGCCTCGGCCGCGGCGCCTGGCTCCAGCTCTCCAAATACAGCCCCAAACCCATCCTCGTGGACCTCACGAGGCCCCTCTGAGACTGGAAATCGAACCACCAAAAGCGTCATAGTGGGAACCGTTCGGTTCCCGCGAAGAAAGGAGGAATAGTGTGGAGACACGCAAAGAACGCGGGTTGAAACAACTTCCCGACGGCCGGTGGCAGTGGAGCTTTCAAGATCCGAACGGAAGGTATCATCGCCACGTCGCCCGCACGAAGGGCGAAGCCAGGGCCTACTTGGAAAAGGTGCACACTCAGATCCGCGAAGGCCGGTTTCTGGACCGGAGAAAGGAGGTCAAGACCACTTTCAACCAAGCCGTGGAAAGGTTTCTGGTTTGGGGAGACACCAACCTCAGGCCCTCCACCAGCAGATCGGACCATCGCATCGTGAAGCTCTGGCTGGCCAGTCCCTTCCTGGGCGGAAAGGTATTGGACAAGATTTCCGCGGGCGACATCGAGCATTACCGGCAGGCCCGGCTCAAAGAGATCTCGCGCCATGGCAACCGAGAGCACAACCGCCTCGTGAGCAAGCGCGAGATGGACCTGGAGATCAGCCGCCTGAAAAGGCTCTTCAATCTCGCTATGGATTGGGGGCTCTGCGAGCGCAATCCCGCCGCCCGCGTCCGTCTCTTTCATGAAGACGTGAAGCGTACACGCTACCTGACCCCCGAAGAGGAGGAGCGCCTGCTCGACGCGGCGAGCCCATATCTGCGCAAGATCATTCTCTTCGCCCTTCACACGGGGATGCGTAGAGCGGAGATCCTGGGTTTGCGCTGGCAGGATGTGGACTTCCGGAACGCAGTGGCCACCATTCCAGCCACACGGGCCAAAGGGCGGCGCGACAGATACGTCCCCCTGAATGCCACCGCGCTCAGTATCCTCCGGGAGGCGCCTCGGCCCTTGGACAGCTCATCCCTCATTTTTGGAAACGGCAAGGGCAGACCCCAGGAGAACCTGCAGCGCCTCTGGGGGTTGGCCCTAAAGATCGCGGGCATCAAGGACTTTCACTTCCACGACCTGCGACACACCTACGCCTCAAGGCTGGTCATGGCCGGTGTCGACCTAGCTGTCTTGAGGGACCTCCTGGGCCATGCCGACTTCGCCATGACCCTTCGCTATGCCCACCTCGCTCCATCCCGTCTCAAGGAGGCCGTTTCCATCCTGGACGCACCGCACCTGCAAAAAACCTGCAATCAACAAAACGGCCGCCCGGAGGCGGCCTCGTAAGTTCTTGATTTTATTGGCTCCCCGGGAGGGATTTGAACCCCCGACCTAGTGATTAACAGTCACCCGCTCTGACCAGCTGAGCTACCGGGGAGCAGAGCGGTGCCAAGTGTATCCAATCCCGCCCTTCCGGTCAAGGGCACTAGGCCTAGCTCTCCTTGCGCTTGCTCGGTTTTCGCTTCTTCAGGCTCTCGATGTACTCTCCGGCGTGGTCCTTGGCTCCGAGGCCGAAGGCCAGGGCCAGACCCAGCCCGACGGTGCCCAGCAGGATGGTGAAGGCGTTGACGACGATGGAGTGAGCGATCTTGAGCTGGTCGAAGGCCATGAAGAAGGCGAAGACAATGATGGCGTAACGGATGACGAGGCCCACGATATCGCCCTCGAAGCTCCCGTCGCTGGCGAATCCTCGCTGGGCCATCTCGCCGGCCACCCTGGCCAGATAGAAGCCCAGCCCGAGCACGACGAAGGCCACCAGAACGTTGGGCAGGTAGAGAATGAGGCGGTCCACGGCGTCGGCGATGAGGGGAAGGTGCATCAGCCGGAACCCCTCCATCATGAAGACCAAAACGACCACGGCCATGACGATGTTGCCGCCGACGCGCGAGAGCGAGTAGGCGGAACGGCCGGAGTCGTCGGCCTTCCCCTCCAGGCGCTCCAGCCCCAAACGGCTCAGCAGGACGTCAAAGCCTACGTCCTGGAGAATCTGGGCGACAAAATCACCCAGGTAGCGCCCGGCGATGAGGCCGATGATCATGAGGATAAAGGCCGCTAAAATCCCCGGCACGGAGGCGGCGACCCCGTTCATCATGGTGCCGAAGGCGCCCGTGATGACGGGCAGGTCCAGAATGTTGAAGGTCACGCCGAGGACGGGGACCATGATCACCAGAAAGACCATGGTGCCCAGGATTCGCGCGATGTTGAGGGATTTTAGGACCGTCTCAAAGCGCATTCCCTCCACGAAGCGGTTAACCCCAGCGGCCATGGCGAAATTGGTGGTAATCCGTTCGGCCAAACGGGCCAGGAAGTAGCCCAGCACCAATACCACCCCGGCCGAGATCAGGTTCGGCACGTAGGCGAAAACCTTGGTGAACATCCCCTTGAGGGGATCCACGAGGGCCTGCAGCTCGAGGCTCTCGAGAAAGGCGAGGAGCGAGAACATGATGATGAAGTAGAAGACGAAGTTGCCGAAAGATTCGGTGACGTCTCGTTTTTCGCGCTTCTCAGCCCCCTCCTCCGCGGCGAAGGCCTTGTCCAGTTTCTCTCCCAGCTCCAGCTTGCGCATCCCCTTCATGACCAAAAATTTCGCCACGAGCGCCACGATCCAGCCGCCCACCAGCACGAGGGTGGCCTTGAGGATCTTCGGGATGGCGAGGGTCAGCTTGCCCAGGATGTTCTCCTGAAGGACCGATCGGATGGCCTGATCCCCCAGCACCTCGAGGGCGATGATGACCACGATCAATAGGAGGATGTAGTAAACCACCGTCTCCACCACCGAGGCCAAACGGCGTTTCGGCCGCTCTCCTGCCTCCGTGAGGGCGTCCAGGCCCAGCATTCGGCCTAGCCGCTGGTCGAAATCCTCGGTGATCAGGATCTGCCGTACGATCCGTGCGATGATTTTGGAGACGAACCACCCTAGGATGAGGATCAGGATGGCCAGGAAGAACTTTACGACCCAGGCTGCCCCTGCTCCGAGGAACCCCACCATGCTCTGGGTGACGGTTTCCATAGACTTCCTCCTTCAGATCCTCTCGAAATCCGTTCGAGCAACCGTCTCGAACCGAGGCCCGGACGCCAGCCCTCTTCCTTCGTGACGACCCTCGGGGCCGAGGCAAGCCACCCCTCTCTTCCGAAGGCCGCCGCCCGCCCCAAAACCGCCGTTGCGTCCCTTCGTTGACTACCTGCCATGCCCCGTTTATGCTACAGTCCGGAGAGGAGAATTGCAAGGGTGAATCGCTCACGAACCAGACGCCGCGCCCCTTTCCACCGTGGGCGTTCCCCTGCCGGTTCCCTCCTCGGGAGGGAGGAGGCCCGTGGATAGGCGCAAGCTGGTCCAGGGGATCCTCGGAGCCCTGTTCGTCCTCTTCCTCCTGGTCCTCGTTCTCAAGTTCAAACCCCAGCAGGAGATGCCTGCGCCCGCGCCGCCGCCCGAGGGCGGCCGCGGCGTAGAGGGCAGCCTCAGCGCCACCGGGTTCCGCTTCGTCGAGGAGAACGGGAGCAGCGTGGTCTACGACCTCACCGCCAAACGGGTGACCGAAGCCATGGACGGCGGTAAGTTGCTGGAGGATCCCGTGATCGTCTTCCCCGGGCAGGGGAAGGCCGTCGGCCGCAAGGGGAGCTTCGACCCGGCGGCGAAGACCTGCCGGATCTGGGACGACGCCAGGCTGGACCACGCGGGGGGGTGGCAGGCCTCCTCTTCGGCCTTCCGGGTGACGCCGGAAGGGGAGATGGTCTCCGAAGGGCCCGTGCAGATCACGCGCGGGGAGCTCTCGGGCAGCGCCGAGCTGCTCCGTTACAACCGCGATACCCAAATGGCCAACCTGGAGGGGAGCGTCCGCTTCCGCCAGGGGGAATCCACCTTGGCCTGCCAGCGCGTGCAGGCAGACTTTGCTTCGCACACGGGTCACCTGAGCGGCCCCGTGGTGCTGACGGGGAAGCAGGGCACCGTGCGGGCACCCCAGGGCACGCTTCTGATCGGATCCGACAACCGCATCAAGGGCGTCATTCTGGGCACACCGTGCGTGGGCCAGGGCCCAAAGGCCTCTTTCTCCGCGCGCACCCTGCAGGCGGACCTGGGAAAGGACGGGCAGATTACGGCCATCCACCTTCAGGAGAAGGCCGAGATCTCCACGCCCGGGCCCCCCGCCAGCACGCTTCACACGCGGTTTGTGGATCTCAAGCCGCGCCCCCAGGCGGGCTGGGACTGGAGCGCCCCCGATCCCCTCGAGATCGACCGAGAGGGAGCCCTCGTGACGGCCCCCTCCGGCAGGGGCACCCTTCCCGGCAAGGGCTCCTGGACCGCCCGGCTCACGGGGCCCGTGAACGGGAAAGAGAATCGCGGCACCTTCTCGGGGCAGGCGGCCGAACTCACGGCGGAGGAGTGGACGCTGACGGGACACGCGAGGGTGGACCGGGCCGGGGAGACCTTGACCGCGGACCGGATCACCCGCCGCGCCGACGGCTCGACGCTGAGCGAGGGGGACGTGCACGGCTTGCGAAAGACGCCGGGGGCGCCGGACCTCACCTTCACCGCCCTGCGAGCGGAGGCGGGGCCCACCGGCTACCCCGCCAAGTTGGAGGGGAAGGCCGTTCTCGTGCGGGGAGGAATGACCATCGAAGCCCCCACGGTGATCGTGGAGAGCGCCCAGGAGGCCGTGGCCGAGGGCGGCGCCACGGGACGATGGAAGGAGGAGGGGGGAGGGCTGGACACGGTCACATCGCAAACCCTGCGGTATGATGGGAGCGGGCACCGCGCCCAGGCGGAGGGCGAGGCCAAGGTGACCGGCCGGGGCTACACGCTCACGGGGAACCGGGTCACGGCTCTCCTGGACGCGCAGAACCGGCCGGTCCGGTACGAGGGAAGCGGGAACTGCCACTTCCATGGGACTGACTATTCGGGTGAGGGTGAGCGTTTGAACTACGATCCCGCCACGCGCATCGGAGAGGCTTTCGGACCGAACCGAAACGCCGTCGTCGTGCAGAAAAAGCCCTTTCGGCGGGTGGAAGGGCCGGCGGTTCTCTTTGGACCCAAGCGTCTGGAGGTGTTCAGGGGCAGCTCCGCCGTGGTCCGCGGATCCCTGGAGGGCGTACAGCCCCCCAAGGGCCCGCCGCAGCAACCCGAAAAGGGGAAAGGCCCATGAGTGCCCGGCGGCATCGGCGCCCCGCTAAAATCGCCGAGGGGACGGTCGCCGAAGTCCGGCCCGCCCCAGCGGCCGAAGATTCCCACGTACTCTCCACGCACGGACTGCGTAAGTCTTACGGCCGCAAGGAGGTGGTGCGCGGCGTGGACCTCTGCTTCCGCTCCGGCCGGGTGGTCGGGTTGCTGGGACCCAACGGGGCGGGCAAAACCACGACCTTCTATATGGTGGTGGGCTTGGTGCCGCCCACGTCGGGCTCCATCGTCTTGGACGGACAGGACGTCACTTCGACGCCCATGTTCCTCCGGGCCCGGAGGGGCATCGCCTACCTTCCCCAGGAGCCCTCCATCTTCCGAAAGATGACGGTGGAGGAGAACCTCATGGCCATCCTGGAGTTCGCGGGACTCTCCGCTGGCGAGAGGGTCTCCCGCGCCGAGTCGGCGCTGGATGAGCTCAACATCCGCAGGCTCGCCAATGCCAAGGCGTACAACCTTTCGGGCGGCGAACGCCGGAGGGTGGAGATCGCGAGGGCCCTCGTGTTGTCTCCTCGCTTTTTCCTCCTGGACGAGCCCTTCGCCGGCATAGACCCCATCGCCGTGGCCGACATCCAGGGGATCATCCTCCACCTGAAGGAGCGGGGCATCGGTGTCGTGGTGTCCGATCACAACGTCCGGGAAACGTTGAAAATAACGGATGAGGCCTATATCATTAGTCATGGTTCCATTTTCCGTCATGGTTCTCCCGGAGAACTGGCCGATGATCCGGAGGTCCGGAGGGTCTACCTGGGTGAGGCATTCAGCTTGGACTAACCTCTCCGGAGGAGGGGTAAGGGCCCTGCCTGCACTGGATGGGCTTTCGGCCGCCGTCCGGAGGGGTGGCGTTTCGCCGATGAGAGCCGACGGGGGAAACGGGGCCCGCGCGGGGGCCGGAGGAGATCCTCAACCGGCCTTGGCAGGTATTCGAATGGACATCCACCGATGAGTCTGCAGCAGAAGCTCTCCCTGAAACTTCAGCAGAAAATGGTCCTCACGCCGACGCTTCAGCAAGCCATCCGCCTGCTGCAGCTGACGCGGCTCGAACTCGTCCAGGAGGTAAGCCAGGAACTCCAGATCAACCCGGTCCTGGAGGATGCCACCACCATCGAAGAGCCCCTCTCCGCCCCATCCGAGGAGGAGGCCGCCCTCCGCGAGACGGCGGAAGAGAACCCCTTGGAGAGGTACGAGGAGAAGATCGACGTCGAGTCCTACTTCCAGGACTACCTTGAAACCAGCTTAAAGTACCGGGGCACCCAGCGGGAGAATCTAGAGGAGGCGCCGGACACGGAGCGCTACTTGAGCGCCCCCGAGAGCCTCGCCGAACACCTGGAATGGCAGGTGAGCCTGAGCCGCCTCTCTCCCAAGGAGCGGGAGGTGGCCCAGGTCATCATCGGGAACCTCCGGGAGGACGGCTATCTTACGGTGGGCCTGGAGGACCTTTGCGCCGCCACGGGCACGACCCCCGAAGAGGCGGAGTCGGTGCTGCGCGTGGTCCAGAACATGGACCCCGTCGGCGTGGCCGCCCGGGACTTGAAGGAGTGTCTGCGGATCCAGCTCATGGCACTGGAAGAGCCCGACGAGCTAGCCCTGCGGATCGTCGAGGAGTTTTTGCCCCTCTTGGAGCGGGAGAAACCCGCTCAGCTCGCCTCCCGGCTGGGCGTCACGGAAGATCGGCTGGGGGAGGCGATGGACCTCATCCGCCACCTCGACCCCAAGCCGGGCCTGCGCTACAACAACCCCGTGAACCCCACGATCGTGCCCGAAGTGGTCGTCGAGAAGGAGGGCGACGGATACCGCGTCTTTCTGAACGAGGACGGCATGCCTCACCTCCGCATCAGCAGCCGCTACCGCTCCATGGCGGAGGAGGGATCGGCCGAGGAGAGCCAGGAGACCCTCGCCTACCTCAAGGAGAAGATGCGCTCGGCGCTCTGGTTCCTCAAGAGCCTGGAGGAGCGACAGCGCACCATCTACAAGGTGGCCACCCAGATCGTGGAGTTCCAGCGGGATTTCCTCGACAAGGGCCGCGCCTACATGCGCCCCTTGATCCTCAGAGATGTGGCCGAGAGGGTGGGGGTTCACGAGTCCACCGTGAGCCGGGTGGTGTCCAACAAGTACATGCAGACGCCGAGGGGCATCCTCCCCATGAAGTACTTTTTCAACACCGGCATCGGGACCATGGACGGGGGCGACGTCTCCGCCATGCGCGTGAAGGAGCGGCTGAAAAGCCTTGTGGACGGGGAGGATCCGAGGCACCCCCTGAGCGACCAAGTGCTGGCCGACCTGCTCAAGCGGGAGGGAATCCTGCTGGCCCGGCGGACCGTGGCCAAGTACCGGGAGGAGCTGAACATTCCATCGTCAGGACGAAGAAAATCAAGGATGTCTTCATAAGGAGCGAGCGATGCGACTGGAATTTTCGGGAAAGAACCTGTCCATCACCGACGCCCTGCGAAACAAGGCCGAGAAGAAAATCGCCAAGCTGGAGCGGTTTACCGGACCCATCGTATCAGCCCACGCTTCCTTCGAGGTGGAGCGCCACCTGCACCGCGTGACCCTCATGGTCCACTGCGGACACGACCGGATCTACAAAGCCAAGGGCCTGGCCGAGGACATGTACATGGCCATCAACGACGCCGCCGACGCCATCGAACAGCAATCTAAGAAGGACAAGGACAAACGCATGGCCGGCCGGAGCAAGGCCGTGGCCCCCGCCCCTCCGAAGGAGGTGGAGGAGGAGGCCGAAGAGGCCCCCGCGAAGGCCAGGAAGGTCCCGCGGGTTCGGCGGCGCAACGATCTCTTCAGTCCCAAACCGATGAGCTTGCCCGACGCGGCCCTGCGGCTCGCCGAGCAGGAGGAGCCGGTGGTCGTCTTTCAGGACCCCGCCACGGGGAAGTTGTGCGTGCTCTTCCGCGACAAGGCCGGCCGGATCTCCCTCGTGGAGCCGCCGCGCAAGGGGTGAAACTGGGTGAGGGAAGCCGCGTGGGCATCAAGATTCCGAGATGGGGTGATGAGGTGATACAGAAAGGAACCGGCGACCGCAGGTCTCCCCTGTCCCTTGTCCCTTGCCCCCTCGACACTCTCCCCTCAGCGGCCACGCTCTCCCCTAAGAGGTGACTCCGCATGAAGACCCTCGCCGGGCAGGAGATTTATCCTCGCATGTCGGTCCACCAGTTCGTGGACCTCTTCTCCTCTCTGCATATAGAGGTGCTGGCCGGCCGGAGCGGCCTGGACAGGGAGATCGAGAGCCCCCGAATCCAGAAACCGGGCCTCGCGCTGGCGGGGGTCCACGAGTACATCCACCCCGAGCGCATCCAGATCCTGGGCGAGACCGAGATCTCCTACTTGAACCGGTGGAGCGGGGAGGAGCGGCTCAAGATTCTGCAGCCCATCTTCGAGCGCGGGATCTGCTGCTTTCTGCTCACCAAGGGACTCCCTCCGCCCGAAGAGCTGGCCAGACTGGCGGAGGACACCGGCACTCCCCTCCTGACTTCCACCGAGAAATCCTCGCTCGTCATCAACCAGGTCACCGACGTGCTCATGTCGGCCCTGGCCCCCGTCCTCTCGGTCCATGGCGTCCTCGTGGATGTATACGGCGTGGGGCTGCTCATCATCGGCCGAGGCTCCATCGGAAAGTCGGAAAGCGCGCTCGACCTCATCGTGCGCGGGCATCGGCTGGTGAGCGACGACGTGGTGGAGATCCGGCGGCAGGCCGACCACCTCACGGGCACGGCTCCCGAGCTGCTCCGTTATCACATGGAGTTGCGCGGCCTGGGGATCATCAACATCAAGGAGCTGTTCGGCGTGGTCGCCACCCGCTCGCGGGTGGAGGTGGAGCTGGTGGTGGAGCTGGAGCACTGGCAGGAGAACGGCAACTACGACCGCCTCGGGTTGGATGAACTGACCATCTCCATCCTGGGCCTGCCCGTCCCTTACCTCCTGATGCCCGTGGCTCCCGGCCGAAACATCACCATTCTGTTGGAGGTGGCGGTCCGCAACCTCCTGTTGAAGCGAAAGGGCATCCATTCCGCCAAGGACTTTACCCGGCGGTTGCAGCAGATGCTCGAGGCGAACGTCGATGAACCCGAGCCATAGAACCCTCATCATCGTCACCGGCATGTCGGGCGCCGGCAAGAGCCAGGTCATCCGGATCCTGGAGGACGCGGGATTTTACTGCGTGGAGCGTCTGCCCCTGGAGCTCTTCTCCAAGTTTCTCGAGCTCATCGAAGGGGCCGGCGGCGAGCTCGGCCCTCTGGTGGCGCTGGGCCTTGACCTGCGGGAAGAAAAGCTCGATGAGAGGTTCCCCACCCTCTATGACGCCCTGAAAAAATCGCCGCTGGACGTGCGGATCCTCTTCGTCGAGGCGAGCTCCGAGGTCCTTCTCCGGCGCTTTTCCGAGACCCGGCGGCCCCATCCCCTTACCCCGAAGGGCTCCGTGGAGGAGGGAATCCAGCTGGAGAGGGCCCGCATCGAGCTCATCCGGGAAAAATCTGACTGGATCGTGGACACCAGCTCGCTCACCATCCACCAGTTGAAGACGGTCATCGAGGAGGGGCTGGCCTCCTTGGCCGGAAGCCGCAAGCTGACCGTGAACCTGACCTCCTTCGGCTTCGCCTACGGCCTTCCGCCCGAAGCCACGCTGGTCTTCGACGTCCGCTTCCTTCCCAATCCCCACTTCGTCCCGGAGCTTCGCCCCCTGAACGGAGAGGACCCGGCGGTTTTCGATTTCGTCTGCGGATCCCCCGAGGGGAAGGAGTTTCTGGAGCGGATCGAGGGCTTTCTGCGATACCTGGTGCCGCGGTACCAGAAGGAGGGCAAGGCCTACCTGACGGTGGCCATCGGCTGCACCGGCGGACGCCACCGCTCCGTTGCGGTGGCCCGGCGCTTGTATGATATCTTCCGGGAGGAAGGCGGTCTCATCGTCAACCTCCACCACCGAGACCGCGCGAGGTGACCATGCTAGGCATACTGGTCGTGAGCCACGGGAATCTGGCCCAGGAGTTTGTGGACGTGGCCTCCAGGATCTTGGGAGAGATGGACGGCGGGGTGAGCCCCGTTTGCATCCCCTGGGAACTGGAGTCATCCGCCGCCAAAGAGAAGATCCGGAAAACACTGAAGAAGGCCCAGGAGGAGAACGACGGGGTCCTGATTCTGACCGACCTCTTCGGCGGCACCCCCACCAACCTGGCCATGACCCTCTACCAGCCTGGCAAAGTGGAGATCCTCACGGGTATGAACCTTCCCATGCTGATCAAAGCCATCCTCACCCGCAAGGCGGGCACACCACTGGCCGAGGCCGTAGCGCTCCTGCGCGAGAAGGGCCAGAGCGCCATCGTTTCGGTGAGCGAAGTGATGAGCCCCGAAGGGGGGGAGGAGGAATGATTCGAAAAGAGGTGACGGTCTGCAACAGGCTGGGCCTCCACGCGAGGGCCGCCGCCAAGCTCGTCCAGATCGCCAACCAGTTCCAGGCCCACGTCTCCTTGACCACCAACCAGATGTGCGCCGACGCCAAGTCCATCCTGGGCGTACTGACCCTCGCGGCAGCCAAGGGCACGCCGCTGATCATCGAGGTCGACGGCCCCGACGAGGCTGAGGCGCTGTCCCAAATCGAACATCTGATTCAGAACCGTTTCGGGGAGGGGGAATGACCCGCCTCACGGGAACCCCCGTCTCTCCGGGAATCGCCATCGGAACCTCGCAGATCATCCTGGTTCAGGAGATCCCCGTGGTGAAGACCTCCATCCCCCCTGAGGCCGCCGCCGCGGAGGTGGAACGGCTGAAAAGGGCCCTGGAGGCCACGATCAAGGACGTGGAAAACCTCAAGGAGCGGGCTCGGAGCCGGCTGAGCGAAGACTTCCTCGCCATCTTCGACGCCCACGTCATCATTCTGAAAGATCCGGCTCTGTTGAGGGGGGCCAAGGCGCGCATCGAGCGGAACGGGGTCAACGCCGAGTACGCCCTGCAGGGCTCCATCCAGGACATGGTTCGCGGGCTGATGGCCACGGACGATCCCTATTTCCAGGAGAGGGCCATGGACGTGGAGGGGCTGCACCGCAGGGTGCAGCAGCACCTGGCGGGCCCTCTTCCGGAGAGAACCACCTGGAGCTCCGGTGAGCGCGTCGTGATCCTGGCGGACACCCTCACCCCATCGGAGACGAGCACCCTCCACAACGCCCCCGTCGTGGCCTTCGCCACGGAGCACGGGGCCCGCACCTCCCACACCGCCATCATCGCCCGCTCGTTGGAGATACCGGCCGTGGTGGGCGTCAAGGGCCTCACGAAAACCGCCGAACCCCACGGGACGGTCATCGTGGACGGCTTGGAAGGCCTGGTCATCCTCAACCCCAGCGAGGCGGAACTGGCCGAGTACGAACGGCGGGCCGAGGCCTACCAGCGCCACCGCAAGGCCATTCTGGGACAGGCCCGCAAGGAGTCCAGGACGGTCGACGGTACGCCGATCCGCGTGACGGCCAACCTCGACCTCGCGGACGAGATCGGCAGCGCCCTGGCCGCGGGCGCCGGCGGCGTGGGCCTCTACCGCAGCGAATTCCTCTTCCTCGATCACTCGCCCGCCCTGCCCTCGGAGGAGGACCACCTCGGGTATTACGACCGCATCGCCCAGGCCTTCTATCCCCACCGCGTGGTCATCCGGACCCTGGATCTCGGGGGCGAGAAGTACTTCCACGCCGTCCTGGACCGCACCGAGCGCAACCCCGTGCTCGGGGTCAGGGCCATCCGCTTCTGCCTGAGGCAGCCCGAGATCTTCCGGACCCAGCTCAAGGGCATCCTGCGCGCATCCAAACGCAAGAACCTGGCGATCCTCTTCCCCATGATCACCACGCTGCAGGAGTACCAGCAGGCCTCGGAGCACCTGGAGGCTTGCAAGCGTGAGCTCAAGGCCGGCGGGGTCCCCTTCGATGAGCACATCCCCGTGGGCATCATGGTGGAGGTACCCTCCTGCGCCCTCACCGCCGAAGCCTACGCCCCCCTGGTGGACTTCTTCAGCATCGGCACCAACGACCTCATCCAGTACCTTTTGGCCATCGACCGGAACAACGACTCCGTGGCCCACCTCTACGATCCCATGCACCCGGCCGTGCTCAAGTGCATCGCCCACGTGTGCGACGCGGCGGCGGCGGAGGGCAAGCCCGTCGCCGTCTGCGGCGAGGCCGCGGCCGATCCCATGATGACCCCGTTGCTGGTGGGATTGGGCGTCTCCGAACTCTCCATGACCCCCTCCTCCGTGCTAGAGGTCAAGAACCACATCCGGAACCTCTCCCTGCGGGCTTGCCAGAAGCTGGCGAAGAAAGCGCTCAAGGCCAGGACGGGAGCGGAGGTCGCCGAGCTGGTCAAGAACGCCGTGGGAGGAGCGAAGGGCTAGAAACGGAAGAGAATCACCACCAAGACCAAGACACCAGGGATTACGAGAATCCCCAATCCCGCGATGGAAGGCGAAATGGAAGTGCAAATCCCCATGGATCTTCATGGCCGGTATAACCGCCCAATCACCTGCCAAGGGATTGGGGGCATTCGAGCCGGAGGCGAAGAATGC
>Ga0078972_1012172_pt1 | contig 14944 bp, 13 predicted proteins | sample YelNatPaOPGAMG01_FD_67568 | JGI IMG/M metagenome (GOLD analysis project Ga0078972, IMG submission 67568) | Hot spring thermophilic microbial communities from Obsidian Pool, Yellowstone National Park, USA - OP-RAMG-01 (SPADES assembly) (version 2) | ecosystem: Environmental > Aquatic > Thermal... | reverse complement strand
GGTGTGGGTGGCGCGCGCCCCCGGGGGGGGCCCCGCCCCCCCCCCCCCCCCCAACCCCCCAGCCAGGGGCTGGGCCGGGAGCGGGCGGAGCGCGATGCCCGGCTCGCCGCCCCTGGTCGCAGCAAGTTGTTTTGCCCGGCACAGGGCTGCGCGAGCCCTGGGATACTCCCTGCGTCGCCCGCGGGCCACTTGAGGCGGCAATCCCCGCTTTGTCGGAATGACCCTTTACCCGCTGCTCGCGTCGCTGCCGTCGCCCGGAGCCGCCTGCAGCCCGCCGTTGCGGGCTTGCTCCAGGAGCCGCGCATTGCACGTCTCGGCCAGCGACCACTGCCAGTAGACCCCCAGGCCCATGAGAGCACCAAGGCCCAGAGCCACGGCCACAGTCACCAGCAGGTCTGGCCCCGACCACGCAGCCACGCGGCCGATCAGCGCAATGAGCCAGACCACCGCCAGGAAGAGCAAGCTCGTCAGGCCGCCCCACACGAGTGCGCTCCGCACTCGCGCCGGCCGCGCTCCTGCTTCTCCGCTGGACGGTCCCCTTTGCCTGTCCACTGCGTCACCTCCGTACGCTTCCTCTTGCCCGTTCCCTATCGATCATGGCGCCGCGCCGTGGGTGCGTGGTCTAGCTGCAGCCGGGCCCGCGCCCACCGCCGTCGCCAGTGGTGCCGCAAGCGGAGATGAAGCAATCGCCATACCAGCCCGCCAGGCGCAAGCCCTCGCAAACGCCCCCTGCGGCAGCCCTCCATCCGGAAAGGCTGCCCATCGGGGCCCTGCCGTCTTTCGGACCGGTCTGTGGCAATGCGGAGGATAGTACAATCCCATTATATCATGAATCTACTCACAGGGAAACCTCCAGACCCATCACTTGACATGGCGCCGCGCTTGCGGCATAATGGGCCTGCTTGTGAAAAATGGCACAAACCCTGTGCCCCATTACCCGCGACTGGCGCCAGCGCCCCCGCTCTGCCGGGGGCGCTGGCATGGTTGGCGAACGCGGAGAGGTTCAAGTGAGTGAGGAATTGACAGCCACTAACGAGCAGCAACGAGGAAACGCCGGCATGCTCGTGACAGTAGAGTGCATCCTGGCCCGCCACGGCTACCGGCGCTCAGACCTCATCGCCATGCTGCAGGAGATCCAGGAAGCCTACCATTACCTGCCCGAGGAGGCCCTGAACTACCTGGCGACGGCGCTCGACATCTCGCCCGCCACCGTTTTTGGCGTGGCTACTTTCTATGCCCAGTTCTCGCTCGACCCGAAAGGCAAGTACCTGGTGCGCGTGTGCGACGGCACTGCCTGCCACGTCAAGAACTCGCGGCGCATCTACGACCGCCTGGCCAAGAAGCTCAAACTGCGCGAGGGCAGGGTGACCACTGCCGATGGCTTGTTCACCCTCGAGACGGTGGCCTGCCTCGGCGCCTGCGGCATCGCGCCGGTGATGGTCATCAACGACACCGTGTACCCGCAGATGACGCCCGAGGCTGCCGAGGCCATTATCGACGGGCTCATGCAGCGCCAGGCTGAGCCCGGCCCCGAGTCTGCACCGGTTGGAGAGAGAAACGGATGATTGCAACCGAACTCGAGCTCAAGCAGGCACAAAAAGAGTACTCGTCGTGCCTGGCACGCGAGCGTGTTCGCATCCTGGTCTGCGCCGGCACCGGCTGCATCGCCAACGGCGCCATGCGCATCTACGAGGAGCTCGCCCGCCTGGCCGCTGCCAGCGGCGACCTGGTGGATATCGACCTGCTGCTGGAAGACGAGGCCCGCGAAGGCAACGCCGTGGTCAAGACCGGCTGCCGTGGCCTCTGCGCCGCCGGCCCGCTCGTACACGTGGAGCCGGCCGGCGTGCTCTACACCCACGTCAAGCCCGAAGACGCGGCCGAGATCCTGCAGGCAACCCTGGAGGGCCGGGTGGTAGAACGGCTCGTGTACCGCGACCCGGCCTCTGGCCAGCCCTACCCCCGGCCCGAGGCGGCGCCCTTCTACCGCCGCCAGCGGCGGCAGGTGCTGGAGCGCTGCGGCGCCATCGACCCGGAGCGCATCGAAGAGTATATTGCCCTGGGCGGCTACCAGCCCCTGGCCAAGGCGCTGCGCGAGATGACCCCCGAGCAGGTCTGCCAGGAGGTACTGGCATCGGGCCTGCGTGGCCGCGGGGGCGCCGGCTTCCCCACCGGCAAGAAGTGGGAGTTTGCCCGCCTGCAGCCGGGCGAGGCCAAGTACGTGGTCTGCAACGGCGACGAGGGCGACCCCGGCGCCTTTATGAACCGCAGCCTGATGGAGGGCGACCCGCACCGGGTGCTGGAAGGGATGATCATCGCCGGCTACGCCATCGGCGCGAGCCAAGGCGTGTTCTACATCCGCGCCGAGTACCCGCTGGCCGTGCGGCGCATCCGCACCGCCATCGCCCAGGCCGAGGAGAAGGGCCTCTTGGGCGATAACATCCTGGGCAGCGGCTTCTCCTTCCGCGCCTCGGTGAAGGAGGGCGCGGGCGCCTTTGTCTGCGGCGAGGAGACGGCCCTCCTGGCCTCGGCCGAGGGCGGGCGCGGCATGCCGCGGCCCAAGCCGCCCTTCCCGGCAGTCTCGGGGCTCTACAGTTGCCCCACCGTCATCAACAACGTCGAGACGCTGGGCAACGTGGCCGCCATCATCCAGAACGGCGCCCAGTGGTTCCGCAACCTGGGCACCGAAAAGAGCGCAGGCACCAAGACCTTTGCCCTCACCGGCAAGGTGCGCAACACCGGCCTGGTAGAGGTGCCCATGGGCTGCACACTGCGCGAGATGGTGTTCGACATCGGCGGCGGCACCCCCGGCGACAAGAGGCTCAAGGCGGTGCAGATCGGCGGGCCCTCGGGGGGCTGCCTGCCCGAGGCGATGCTCGACCTGCCCCTCGACTATGACACTCTGCAGGCCAAGGGGGCCATGGTCGGCTCCGGCGGCCTGGTGGTGATCGACGAGGACAACTGCATCGTCGAGGTCGCACGCTTCTTCATGCAGTTCATTCAGAACGAGTCGTGTGGCAAGTGCGTGGCCTGCCGCGAGGGCACCAAGCAGATGCTGGCCCTCCTGCAAAAGATAGTCGATGGCAAGGCCACCATCGAGGACCTGGACCTCCTGGAGGAAGTGGCCCTGGTGGTGCGCGATGCTTCGCTCTGCGGCCTGGGCAAGACGGCGGCCAACCCGGTGCTGAGCACCCTGCGCTACTTCCGCGAGGAGTACCTGGCCCACGTCGAGGGCCGCACCTGCCCGGCCGGCGTCTGTGCGGCTTTCCGCCACTATGCCATCGACCCCGACAAGTGCAAGGGCTGTGGCCGCTGTGCCCGGGCCTGCCCGGCCGGGGCCATCACGGGCGAGCTGAAAAAGCCCTATGCGATCGATCAAAGCAAATGTGCCCACTGCGGCGCCTGCATGGATACCTGCCGCTTCGGCGCCGTGGAGGAGAGATAGGACTCATGGCTGGATATGTGACCATCGACGGCATTCAAGTGCCCATCGAGGGCCAGCGCAACCTGCTCGAGATGGTGCGCCAGGCCGGCATCGACCTGCCCACCTTCTGCTACCACTCCGAGCTGAGCATCTACGGCGCCTGCCGCATGTGCGTGGTGGAGGACGCCCGCGGCCAGGTGATCAGCTCGTGCTCCACGCCGCCGGCCGACGGCATGGCCATCCGCACCAACACGCCGCGGCTCATGCACATCCGCCGGATGATGCTCGAGCTGTACCTGGCGAACCACTGCCGCGACTGCACTACCTGCGCCAAGAACGGCAGTTGCAAGCTGCAGGAGCTGTGCGCGCGCTTTGGCGTGGACCGCGTGCGCTTCCCGGCGCGCGAGCAGACCGAGCCGCTGGACCTCTCGACGCCGGGCATCGTGCGCGACAACAACAAGTGCATCCTCTGCGGCGACTGCGTGCGCGTCTGCAGCGAGGTGCAGGGGATCGGCGCCATCGGCTTCGCCTACCGCGGCGCGCAGGCGCGGGTGACCCCGGCCTACAACCGCACCCTGGGCGAGGTCGACTGCGTCACCTGTGGCCAGTGCGTGGCCGTGTGCCCCACGGCGGCGCTGACGGTGCGTTCGGAGATCGACCGCGTGTGGGCCGCCCTGCGCAACCCCCGGAAACGCGTGGTGGTGCAGACGGCGCCGGCGGTGCGCGTCGCCATCGGCGAGGCCTTTGGCCTCGAGCCGGGCGCCATCTCCACCGGCCAGATGGTCGGGGCCCTGCGGCGCCTGGGCTTTGCCCGCGTCTTCGACACCAGCTTTGGCGCCGACCTGACGACCATCGAAGAAACGCACGAGTTCGTGCAGCGCCTGCAAAGGGGCGAGCGCCTGCCCCAGTTCACCTCGTGCTGCCCGGCCTGGGTCAAGATGGCCGAGCAGTACTACCCGGAGAAACTGGGGCAACTCTCCACTTGCCGCTCGCCGCAGCAGATGTTCGGCTCGGTGCTGAAAAAGTACTATGCGCCGCAGGAGGGCATCGACCCCACCGACCTCTTTGTGGTCTCGGTCATGCCCTGCACGGCCAAAAAGTTCGAGGCCCAGCGGCCCGAGTTCGCCGAGGGCGGCACGCGCGACGTCGACGCCGTCCTCACGACCCAGGAGCTGGCGCGCATGATCAAGGCGGCGGGCATCGTCTTCAGCGAGTTGGAAGAGGACTCGTACGACACGCCCTTTGGCCTGGCCACCGGCGCGGGGGTGATCTACGGCTCGTCGGGCGGCGTGGCCACCGCCGTGGCGCGTGAGGCCAACCTTGTGCTCACCGGCAAGCGCATCACCGACCTGGCGCTCGAGCCGGCGCCCGGCCGGCCAGGGGTGATGCAGGCCGAGCTGGAGATCGGCGGGCGCACGGTGCGCGTGGCGGTGGTCAGTGGCCTGGGCAACACCCGCCGCCTGCTGGCCGATATGGACGAGGGCAAGGTGGCCTACGATATCGTCGAGGTGATGGCCTGCCCCGGTGGCTGCGCCGGTGGCGGTGGCCAGCCCTTGCCCAACGAAACGGCACAGCGCAAGGCCCGTGCGCGCGGCCTGCGCGCCGCCGACAAGCGTCAGCAGCTCCGCTTCGCCCAAGACAACATCCTGGTCAAGGAGCTCTACAGCCGCTGGTTGGGCGAGCCCAACGGCCCCGCCGCGCACCATGCCCTGCATACCAGCTACGGCCACCGCCGCCGCATCGCCGGCCCAGATGAGGCCGCCACCCGCCAGCCCAGCCTGCAAGTGAAGGTGTGCGTGGGCACCAGTTGCTACCTGCGCGGCGCCCGCGACGTGCTGCGCCGCCTGAGCGAAGAGATCGAAAAGCTGGGCGTCGAAGCCACGGTGGACCTGCAGGGCGCCTTCTGCCTGGAACGCTGCGACCGCGGGCCCAACGTCGTCATCAACGGGCAAGAGTTCAACCGCGTGCGCGAGGACGACGTGCCCGAGCTCCTGCGGCGGGCCCTGGCGGCGGCCCCGCGCCAGCACGCCCCAGCCCCTGCCGCGGAGGGCGGAGAGCGCCTGGCCGAGCGTCAGTGAGATAGCGGCATACCATCCGGGCATGATGCTTCGCAGCCACCCGGAGCTGACCCTTTGATTGTGGGGCTGGTTGGCCGCGGAGCCCGCTGGCCGGCCTTCGCCAGGTCATTCCGGCCCCTCTGGGGCACGAGGCCAAGGCACGGATTATGCAGCAAGCCCTGCCAAACGCAGTCCGTGCCTCTGGCCTCAAGGAGGGAAGCATGAAGGCAGACAAGCCCGCGGCCGTGATCCAGGCGGTGATCGACGCCGCCAACCGCGGCGACGTGGAGGCCATGGCCGACCGCTTTGCCGAGGACGCCGTGCTCAAGCTCGACCCGCCGCTGCCGGGGATGCGCCCCGTCTACCAGGGGCGCAAAGAGATCCGCGAGTACCTGCAGCAGATTGTGAGCAACGGCTACCACGTGGAAGCGAGCGGCTTTGGCGGCACCGATACCGTCGTCTCCTGGCGCTCTACGGTCTCCGGAGGGCTATTCGGTCGCACCGGCGTCGGCCAGGCGCAGGTCAGCAGCCAGGCCATCGTGCAAATGAACCAGATCCTCAGCATCACCATCCACTACAGCCCCGAGACGGTGCGCCAACTGCAGCAGGCGATGGCAGAACGCGTATAGGAGGCCGTAGGGGCGGTTCGCGAACCGCCCCTACCCGTTGTGCCATGACGGCGACGAACCCGGCAACGGTCCTGGCGGCGCTGGATGCCGCACTGAACGCCCACGACCCCAATGCAGCGCTGGCCCTCTTCGCCGACGATGCGGTCGTGCGCTACGAGCCGCCCCCTCCTTCTCCTGCCCCCGCGCTCTACAGGGGCAAGCGGGAAATCCGCGGCCTGATCGAACAGCTCATCACCCAGCACGTGCGCGTGCAGGCCGAAGGGTACAGCGCCACCGGCGAGCGGGCCACCAGCCACGGCCGCGCCGTCTACGCCGCCGGCCACGAGCGGCTGGGAGGCAACCCCATCCTGCTCGAGGCGGAGGCGCTCGTGCGCGGCAGCAAGATCGCCTCGCTCACCTTCACCTTCAGCCCCGAGTCACTGGCCAGGATGCGGGCAGCCGGCGCTGCGCAGGGGCAGCAGGCCCGGCAAGCAGGCCGGGAGTGAGGCTCTGCGAGGGGAACAGCTTTTCTGATAAACTGGGCTTCATGATGTCGAGGGACGGGCGCCGGGCGTCTCCTGGCTCTGCCGGTGGCGCGCACATGGGGCATGCTTCTTGCTCCCAGCAGGCCGGAGGTGGCCATGGGGCGGCGCGAGGGCCGGCTGAGGCGGCACCTGGGGTTCCTCGACACGGTGGCCGTCGCCCTGGGGGCGATCATCGGCGCCGGCATCTTTGTGGTGTTGGGCGTGGTGGTGCAGTTGGCGGGCGCAGCCGTGCCCATCGGCATCCTGCTGGCGGCGGCGATCGGCATCCTCGACGGCCTCAGTTCGGCCGAGTTGGGGGTGGCGTTCCCGCGGGTAGGGGGGACCTACGAGTTTGGCTACGACCTGGTCCGGCCCTGGGTGGGCTTTGCCGCGGGTGTGCTGTACCTGCTGGCCAATCTGACCGGTGGGGCGGCGTTGAGCCTGACCTTTGCGGCCTATCTGCAGCCTCTGGTGCCGGGCCTGCCGTTGCGCGCGGTGGCAGTCGGCCTGGCGACTGTGGCCTTGGCGGTCAATCTGATCGGCGCGCAGCAATCGCGTGAGGTCAACAACCTTCTGGTGGTGTTCAAAGTCGCGGTGCTGGTCACTTTCGTGGGCATCGGCCTGGCCTTTGCCGACAGGTGGGTGCCGCTGACTTTGCTGCCGTTCCGGCCGGCCGGCATTCCGGCCGTGGCTGCACTTTTCTTCTTTGCCTACTCGGGCTTTGCGCGGCCGGTGACGATCGTCGAGGAGATTCGCCACCCTGCGCGCGACCTGCCGCGGTCGATTGTGGTGGCCATGGCCGTGTCGACGGTCCTCTACGTGACGGTGGCAGTCGTGGCGCTTGGGCTGGTGGGGGTGGCCGGGCTGGCGGGGCAGGAAGCACCTCTGCGCGTTGCCCTGGCTCCCACGGGGCAAGCCTGGGCGCTGTTCCTCATCTCAGTCGGGGGGATAGTCGCTACCGCCGATGTCCTGTTGGTCGGCATCTGGGCGCTTTCGCGGGTCATCCTGGCCATGGCGCGGCGGGGCGACGTGCCGCAAGCCGCCGGGCGCATCAGCGCCCGAGGCGTGCCGTGGGTGGCTGTGCTGGCTTCGGGCATCGTCACCATCGTGCTGACGGCTACCCTCAACTTCGGCCCGGCCCTCTCGGCCAGCAGCCTGAGCACGCTGATCTACTATGGGATCACCAACTGGACTGCGCTGAGCCTGGTGCCAGAGCGCCGCCTGTACCCGCAGCTGGTGCCCATCGCCGGGTTGATCGGCACAGCGCTCCTCGTCTTCTCGTTGCCGGCGCAATCTATTGCCGTGGTGGCGGCCGTGCTGGGGCTGGGACTGCTCTACTTCTTCCTGTGGCATAGGCGAGCAGGGCGCTGAACTGCTCTAACCCAGCTCGCTGCGCCGGCGAGCAGGTGTTGACGCGGGTGCGGCGGAGGGCTATCATATGCCGGCCCAGCGCCTGGGAGCCGCCTGCCTTTTCTCACCATGATGGAAGGAGCCCCGATTGTGATTCTTCCCGGCCACGTGGCTGCGCCGGTGCTTGCCTCGCGCGTCGTGGATGTGGAGCGCAGGCTGGCAGTCGTCGCTGGGGTAGCGCCCGACCTCATCGACAAGTTCGCCTACTATGTGTTGCACGTGACCCGTTGGACGCGCCTGCCGGCCCACTCTCCGCTGATCCTGGCGCTGTCGACGGCGGCCGTGGCCCTGGCCGGCCGGCTCCATCGGGGAGACTGGCGCTGGGCGTGGGCGTGGCTCGCGGGGTATGGCCTGCACCTCTTGTGTGACCTCATCCCGCCAGAGGGGGTCCTTCCTCTGGCCTGGCCGCTGCGCAGCTACTCGGAGATGGTGAGCAGCGGAAGGCCGTGGTTCCTGGGAGGAGGGCCAGTGCCCTGGCCTTCGGTGATCGCTGAGGTGGCGCTGGTCGCGGCGGCACTCGTTGTCGAAGGGGCAGCGTGGTGGCGAGGGGCGCGGGCCAGGGCACGCTGATATGCGCCCTGCGAACCCGACCGGCTGCCGCCATGGCGCCGGTGCGACCTCTCACGAGGAGGTTCAGCGCCGCAGCAACGCACGGCGGCGTTCGGCAAACTCGCGGGGGCCGATCTCGCCGCGGATGAACTGCTGCTCGAGCAGTCGCAGAGCCTCTTCATCGGGCCCACGGGCCGGCAGAGGCCGGCGGCCCAGGCTCCTCAGGAAGCGCCAGATCGATAGCAGCCCCAGGCCGAGCACCGCCAGGGTCAGCAACTCCGACACGGCCCAGTATACCTCCTGCCTGTTGTTGGCGCGCCCCGCTCAGGGTCGACGGCTTCGGGCGGGGGATCGTCGAGAGGGAGCCTCGGCGCGCAGCCGGCAGACCCGCCTGAGCCTGGTTTCGCGCCCGCCTGCCCCTGCGCCCTTGCCGCAAGGACCGTGCCAGTGGCGCTGTGGCTGCGCAGGCCCCGGGCAGCCCGGCCGCGCAGTTGCGCATATGCCGGGCATGGCATAGAATTCAACCGCTGCCCACCCGGCCGGCTCGCGGCCCGATCGATCGCCAAAGGAGGCAAACTCGTGATCCTGCGCCCCTACGAACCCCAGAGCGACCGCGATGCCGTCCATCGCATCTTCTACGAGGTGGGCTGGACGGACCGGAGCCAAGAGCAGGAGGAGGGCGTCGACCTCTTTCTCGGCGCGGGGTCGGCCCTGGTGGCCGAGTTGCACGGTGCGGCCGAATGCGTGGCCATCGGCACCCCCGCGAGCTACCGTTACCAGGACGAGGACCTGCCCCTCTGTGCAGTAACCAACGTGGCCACGAGCCACGTGGGCCGCCGGCAGGGCCTGGCCCTGCGCCTGACCGCTCGCGTGCTGCAGCAGGCCGCCGGCGAGGGTGCCCTGGTGGCGGCACTGGGCATGTTCGACCAGGGGTTCTACGACCGGCTCGGCTTTGGCACCGGCCCCTACGACCACTGGCTCAGCTTCGACCCCGCCACCCTCAAGGTCGACGCGCCGCGCCGGCCACCGCAACGGCTCACCACCGACGATTGGGAGGCGATCCACGCCGCTCGCCTGACGCAGCCGCGCCGGCACGGCGCCATCCACCTGCACCCGGCGGCGCTGACCCGGGCGGAGATGCTTGACACCCGCGGCGCGTTCGGCCTGGGCTACCGCGATGGGCCTGGCGGCAGCCTCTCGCACCTGGTTTGGTGCGGGGCACACGGCATGGAGCGCGGGCCCGTGGTGGTGCGCTGGCTGGTGTACCACGACCGTGAGCAGTTGCACGAGCTGCTGGCCTTGCTCAAGGGCCTTGGCGATCAGATCCGCCTGGTGACCATGATGGAGCCGCCCGGCGTGCAACTGCAGGACCTGATCCAGTGGCCGTTCAAGCAGCGCCAGATCACCGAGAAGTCGCCTTTCGAGGCCACGGCGCGGGCCATGGCCTGGTGGCAGATACGCATCCTCGACCTGGCCGGGTGCCTGGCCCGCACGCATCTGCCCGCGCCTGAGCTGCGCTTCAACCTGCGCCTGGCCGACCCCATCGAGCGCTGCCTGGAACCAGGGCCGCAGTGGCACGGTGTGGCCGGCGACTATGTGGTGACGCTCGGCCCGGCCTCTCGCGCCGAGCGGGGCGTGGACCCGGCGCTGCCCACGCTCACGGCCAGCGTGAACGCCTTCACGCGCCTGTGGATCGGCGTGCGCCCGGCCACCGGCCTGGCCCTCACCGACGACCTGGCCGGGCCGGGCGATCTGCTCGAGGCGCTGGATGCGGCGCTGTGCCTGCCCACGCCGCTGCCGGGGTGGGAGTTCTAGGTCGGTCTGAGGAATGCCCGAGGCTGGAAGCCATCGGGCTGAAAAGCGGCGAAGCCCCTTCGGGGCTGCGAGCCCGGAGGGCTTGGCCGCTTACGAGCGCGGGGCTTGGAGACCCGCGCGGCGCTCACGGAGCCGCGCAAGTCGACACCGACCGGGTCGCCTGCCTTGGCCACCGTCACCCCGAACATCATGCGCTCGCCTGCCGCCTGCTCGTTGAGCGTGGCGCCGGTGATGCTCGCGCCTTCGAACTCGGCCGGCTGGCCACCAGCCGGGCAGCCAGCGCCGAGCAGTAGGCTCAGCGCACCGGTCCAAAGGAATGCAGCAAGCTTGTCCATGTCGCCCCCTTCGCCGAAAGGCGCCGGTCAGTGCCCGCCGGCCTCGGCGCGCTGGCGGATGCCGCGCAGCATGCCGCGCTCCATGATAAAGTGGTATAATGGTCATCACAAAGACCAGAGGAACGTGGAACGCGATGGCAGAGAACCACTTGGCGCCGGACCGGCCGGCGCTGGACCTGAAACTGCAGACCCTGCCCACGAAACCGGGCGTCTACATCATGAAAGATGCCGCGGGCAAGATCATCTACGTCGGCAAGGCGATCAACCTGCGCAACCGTGTGCGCTCCTACTTCCATACGCCGCATTCACACCCGCCGAAGGTGCAGCGCCTGGTGGCCGAGATTGCCGACCTCGAGTTCATCATCGCGGGGTCGGAGCTGGAGGCGCTGATCCTCGAGTGCAACCTGATCAAGAAGCACCGGCCGCGCTACAACGTGCGCTTGAAGGACGACAAGCGCTACCCCTACATCAAGATCAGCATGCAGGAGGATTACCCGCGCCTCACCGTCACCCGGCGCATGCTCCGCGACGGGGCGCGCTACTTTGGGCCGTTCACCAATGTCAAAGCCGTGCGCACGACCCTCGAGCTGGTGCGCAAGATTTTCCCCTACATCCTCTGCGAGCGCGAGATCACCGGCCACGACAAGCGGGCCTGCCTGTATTACCACATCGGCCGCTGCCCGGCGCCCTGCACCGGCGCCATCAGCCGCGAGCAATACCGTGAGCTGATGGAGCAGATTGCCCTCTTTCTGGAGGGCCGGCAGGGGCAGATTCTGGAGAGCCTGAAGAAGCGCATGGCGGCGGCAGCGGCGGCGCTCGACTTTGAGCAGGCGGCCACGCTGCGCGACCAGGTGGCCGCGGTGGAGGCGGTGATCGAGCGGCAGCGCGTCGTTTCGACGAGCCTGAGCGATCAGGACGTCATCGCTTTCGCCCGCGACGACGGCCAGGCCTGCGTGCAGGTCTTTTTCGTGCGCGACGGCAAGCTGATCGGCCGCGACTACTTTGTGCTCTCGGGCACCCACGATGAGGGCGACAGCGAAATCCTGGCCTCGTTCCTCAAGCAGTTCTACGACGAAGCCGCCTACGTGCCGCCGGAGATTCTGCTGCAGAGCCGCGTCGACGAGTGGCTGGTCATTGAGCAGTGGCTGCGCTCGAAGCGGGGCACCAAGGTGGCGCTGCGCGTGCCCCGCGGCGGCGCCAAACGTGACCTGGTCAAGATGGCCTCGGAGAATGCGGCTGAGACGCTGGCCAACCTGCGCGCCCAGTGGGAGCACGAGGAGACGCGCTACAGCGATGCGCTGGCTGAACTGCAGCGCGCCCTTGGCCTGCGCGAGGTGCCGGCGCGCATCGAGTGCTACGACATCTCCAACATCCAGGGGGTCTCGGCCACCGGGTCGATGGTCGTCTTTGTCAAAGGGCTGCCGCGCAAGAGCGAGTACCGCCACTTTCGCGTCAAGAGTGTGGCCGGGCCAGACGATTTCGCCATGATGCGCGAGGTGCTGCGGCGGCGCTTTTTGCGCGCGCGGGCCGAGGAGGGCAAGGCCGAGGGCTGGAGCGCTCTCCCGAACCTGCTCATCGTCGATGGCGGCGCCGGGCAGCTCAACGTGGCCCTCGAGGTGCTGAAAGAGACCGGGTTCGAGGAGATCCCGGCGGTGGGCCTGGCCAAGCAGGAGGAAGAGCTGTACCTGCCGGGCCGCGAGGAGACGCTGCGCCTGCCCCGCGATTCCGAGGCCCTCTTTCTCCTGCAGCGCATCCGCGACGAGGCGCACCGCTTCGCCGTGCGCCTGCACCACAAGGTGCATGAGGAGAAGAGCCTGGCGTCGCAGCTCGAAGAGGTGCCCGGGATCGGCGCCAAGCGCCGCAAGGCGCTCCTCAAGGCCTTTGGCTCACTCGACGCCATCCGCGCCGCATCGGTGGAGGAGTTGGCCTCCGTGCCGGGGATGACGCTGGCGGCGGCCAAGAGGCTGCGCGAGGCGCTGTAGACGCGTGATGCGTGTTCCGTGTTCCGTTGAGAGTGTCGCCCCTGGATCCAGCCGACGACGGGTGAGGGCGCGGGCGGCCTCCGCCTCACGCCCTTGCCGGCAACGTGACGGTGAACACCGATCCCCTGCCCAGCTCGCTCTGGACGTCGATGCGGCCGCCGTGCGCGAGGGCGACCTGGCGGGCGATGGCGAGGCCAAGGCCGGTGCCCTCCTTCTCGGCGGCGCGGGCGTTGGGGGCGCGGTAGAACTCGTCGAAGAGGTGCGGCAGGGCTTCGTTGGGGATGCCAATGCCGGTGTCGGCCACGGTGAGGAGGAGCTCGGTGCCCTCGCGGCGCAGGCCGAGGTGCACCGAGCCGCCCGCAGGGGTGTACTTGATGGCATTGTCGACCAGGTTGCTGAGCAGGCCCTCCAGCCGGTCGGCGAGGCCCCACAGGGTGTGGGGCCCAGGCGCGATCTCCAGAGAGAGGTCGATGCTCTTCTCGGCAGCGCGCGCCCGGTAGAGGTCGGCAACGCGGCGGCAGAGCGCGGCCAGGTCGACCTCGGCCCGTTCGCGCTGCATCTGCTCCGGGCGGCCTGCCGCCAGGTCCAGGAGGTCGTTGACCAGAAGGAGCAGGAACTCGACGCGGCGTTGGGCGCGCTGCAGCACCTGGCGCCCGCTCTCGTCGACCGTGCCGCCGTACCCTTCCAACAAGACGTCGAGCAGGCTCTGGATGGCGGCCAGGGGCGAGCGCAGTTCATGGGCCACCAGGTGGACAAAGCGCGACTTGGCCTGGTCCAGCTCCTCCAGGCGGCGGTAGGCACGGGCGTTGTCGATGGCGGCAGCGCCGGCCGCGGCCACCGCTTCGAGGAAATCGGCGTCGTCGCGGGCGTAGAGGTAGCAGATGGCCGAGTAGACGCGGATCACGCCGATGGGCTGCCCCTTGGCCATCAGCGGGGCGCAGAGGATGGAACAGATGCCCTCGCGCGACACCTCTTCGTGGTACTGTAGCCGGGGGTCCTCGGGCGCATTGAGCACGATGACCGTCTTGCCCTGCAGGGCTTCCTGATCGAGGGGGCTGCGGGCAACCTCGACGGGCCCTTTCTGCAGGTAGGCGTCGCTCAGGCCCCAGGCTGCGGCCAGTTCGAGCTTCTGCCCTTCGGCCGTGAGCAGGCGGATGGAGCAGCCCTTGGCGTGCATGATCTCGGCCGTGGTGCGCACCATCTGCTGGAGCACCTGATCGAGCTCGAGGCTCGAAGAGAGGGCAAGCGCCGTTTCGTAGAGGGCGCGGGTGCGCCGGTAGAGGTCCTCCAGGCGGGCCTGCAGGTGGAGCAGCTCCAGGTCCTGGCGGCGCAGGCTGCGGGTCACCGCCGTGGCCAGAAAGGTGCAAACGTAGAGCGTGGCGGTGAGGGCGAGCAAGAGCGGCACCAGGTAGGCAGGGCGCCGGTAGAGGGGCAGGGGCAGGTGCCCAGGCAGCGGCCGGTGGGGCCAGAGGCCGGTGTACTCCAGGGCAGCCAGGGTGGCCAGCAGGAGTGAGGCCAGGGTGGCCTGCAGGTAGGCAGCGCGAGGCGAAAGGAGCACGCAGGCCACCACCACGTGCAACAGGTAGAGGGGCGCGAGGGGGCTCTCGAGGCCGCCGGTCCAGTGCAGGAGCAGGGTGAGGGCCAGCCAGTCGACGGCGACCTGGGCGTTGGCCAGGCGGTTGCAGGCTGCCAGGTCGCCGGGCGCATGGCTCTGTAGCCAGGCATACCACCCCGAAAGCGCGCCGTTGTAGAGAGCTACGAACGCGGCGACGGCGGCCAGGGGCCGCCAGGGCGGCACGATGCCGACCAGCGGCCTGGCCAAGGCAGCGCCCGCCAAGATTGCCGGCGGCGCCAGCCAGCGCAGCCGGATCAGCCAGGCCACACGCTCGACGAGTTCAGCCTCCACCGGCGGGCGCATTGCTGTCGCAGGCATCGCTTGCCTCCCGTGCTGCCAGAGAGCAACAGCCCCATAGATATTGTATCACAGAGCGCGTGCTCTGTCAGGGGCGAGGGTTCCTTTGGGTGTATCCCAAAATCGTCGGTGAATTCGCTGGCCACCGTCGCCGTGAGAGTCATTCTGAGCGGCAGTGACGGCCAGGCAGCACTGGGGCGCCAATCCCAGCGAAGAATCCTTGCTTGCCGTGGCGCCAAACCGCGCCGAGCGTGCCGCCATGGCTAGCAAGGACTCTTCGCTCGCCTGGCGCCGGTCTGAGAGCTGGCCGCAGGAGCCGCTCAGAGTGACA
>Ga0078972_1012171_pt1 | contig 14946 bp, 15 predicted proteins | sample YelNatPaOPGAMG01_FD_67568 | JGI IMG/M metagenome (GOLD analysis project Ga0078972, IMG submission 67568) | Hot spring thermophilic microbial communities from Obsidian Pool, Yellowstone National Park, USA - OP-RAMG-01 (SPADES assembly) (version 2) | ecosystem: Environmental > Aquatic > Thermal... | reverse complement strand
TTTTCCTCGATCATTCCCGGATTTTGCTACGTGGAAGACTTGTTGCTTTAGAACTTTATAGCCACCTAGAATTGTGAATGAAAAAGCTCGTGCAGTCTGAACTGTTAATGGCGCTTTCCAGACTTTTTGAAAATTTTTGTTATTAGTTTATGTGTTTTGCGCTGTTCTGTTAACTTTTATTAACAGAACAATATTTCCATGATTTCGGCGGGTGGGAGGGAAGGTTTTCTAATAGCTTTCCTGTTAATTAACTAAAAATTGCGGTGCACAGAGAGTAATAGTATACATCAAATAGTATAAAATAGGGCCTTCTGAGGGGGTGCGGATGCGAATTCGTTAATTAATTCATATTTTTCCCTTGAAGGAGGCGCTTATTATGCCTCGTCCAAGAAAGTACGCGGACACCGTTATTAGGTCCTTTAGCGTTGAACGGGAAGTTTACACGCGGTTAAGGGCTAGGCTTGCTGTTCAGGGCAAATCTATAAGCGAAGAGGTCAACGCGCATCTGCGGAAGCGTCTGGCTGAGCTTGAGGGCGTTGCGACTTCTGCCTACCAGAATGAAAATTATGAGGCTTTGAAGAGTCAACACCTAAAGCTTGTTGAAGAAGTTAAACGATTAACGAAGCCTCTGGAGAAGGACGACGTCTACGAAAGCCTAATGCGCTTCGCACACCAACTCGGCTTAGACCTCACAGACCTGCATAACGTGGAAGAGATTACTACTAAAATACTGGAAAACTGGCGTGGGCAACTTGACCAAAACGTCCAGACAAGCCACATACACCTATTCATAACACTACTCGAAAAAGGAAAACAGAAAAAAGCGATCGAACGCAAACTAACAGAAATAAGACTAAAAGCAGCTTCCACATCAACAGAAAACGCATACCATTAGACATTACTAACACTCATGAAAGGCGTTTTCCGCCCAGGCTGAAACCCAAAGCCAGCAGTTACGCTAATACCTTGAAAGCCTATAAAGCTTATCCCCATAAAGCCTCACATTCCTAGACTGATAGGGCTCCCTTCGGGTTAGCATAAACCATATGATCTTCAACATCTTACACGCAACAGTAACCAAGGCTTTCTGCTCACCACGCCTACGCTTAACACGCTCATAAAACTCGCAGAGCCTAGGATCATACTGAACGGCAATTCTAGCGCATTCAACAATAACCCACCTAAGAAGCTTGGAGCCCTGCTTGGTTATATGCCCATGACGCTCAACATTGCCAGACTGGTGAAGCGAAGGAGCCAAACCAGCCCAGCTGACAAGCTTCTTATAGTTTGGAAAACGCCTGACATCGCCAATCTCGCTCTTAATAAGCAAAGCCGAATAAACGCCAACGCCAGTCAAGCTAAGCAGTAGCCTAACATCCTCGTCTACTGAAGCCCTCCTTTCAGTCTCAGCGTCAACATTCTTTATCAGCCTCTCAAGGCATTCAATTTGTTCAATGAAGCCGTCCAACAGAAGCCTATCTAAAGGCTTAAGCTCCAAGCGTTTAAGCCACTCCAAGCCAGCCTTGCCAAAAAGGTCAGAGAATTCACACCTAAAGCCATACCTGTCAAGCAAACTGTGAACACGGTTCTTAACCATGCCGGCTGACTTAACAAGCTGAACCCTATGCCGAACTAAAGCCCTCAATTCTCTGACATCTCTAGGCGGAACATAACATTCAGCCACAAGACCACCACGCAATAAACTGGCTAAAACCCTAGCATCAACCTTATCATTCTTAATCTTCGCTGAGGCAATAGCCCTCATCTTCAAAGGATTAGCCAAAACAGCCTTAACGCCATTAGCCTCAACAGCCTCATACAAAGTTAACCCACAAGTTGCCAGTTGACTCCATAACAACTGCGTCGCCCTCTGAAAGCCTAGAAACAAACCGTCTTATACCTTCAAAGTCATTGCTGAAGCTGAACTCATCAACCAAAACACCATCCCCATCAACAACAGCAGCCCTACACTTCCTCTTGCTTACGTCTACACCCACATACATCGCTCCACTCACCCCCTTCACTTTTCATTTTAGCTGGCTTCAGGCTGCAAACACTCATCCGGGCGCAAAGCCCAACTCTCTAGCAGCTCAAGACACGGCCCATTCAGAACGCCGGTCGCAAAGACCAGTTAGTAATCGGACCGGCCAGCCTAAACACTATTCAGAAAACGCCTTTCATAAAGACAGAACAGTTGTTGTAAACTTGCAATTGGTTTAATTTTTAGTTACGAAAGTTTTATATACCAAAAAAGAAACGAAAATTAAAGGCCGGAGGTGTCCTCTTAAGTTTAAGAGGAGGTGTAAGAGTGAAGGCCGTTTCTGTTTCGAGTTTGCATGGTCAAAGGCTAATTGTTGTTGGTCTTGTTGCTGTGCTACTGCTTGCTTCTGTCGGGTGCCGCAAGCCTTTGCCCAAACGTCTGGAAATTATGAGAATATAAGCGTGAACGAAGCCTATAAAATGATAAAGAAAGCGCGCGGAAACCTTGTTATACTGGATGTTAGAAACCATAGCGAATACAATTTGGGGCATCTGTATGACGCGGTTCTCATACCCGTATACGAGCTTGAAGAAAGGATAAGCGAGCTGCAAGAGCATGTAAACGATCCAATAATAGTTTACTGCAAGGCGGGTTCAAGAAGCCAAATCGCATGCGAAATCCTCGCCGCACATGGCTTCACAAAAGTCTACAATATGCTCGGCGGAATAACTGCTTGGATGGAAGCTGGCTATCCCATATACACAACCTATCATCATGTCACAGTGAATGTTTTGGATGAAGAAATCCTCTTACAAGTAGAGCCTCTACTTTTATATCAGGCTGGTTGCACATCGTGCGGTTGCCAATCATGCGGTCAAAATCAAAACTATAACATAACACCAAACATCACTGTCACTACGCTGGAACAAAATGAAACCTACACACTAACACTGGTAACGTATGAAGTGAACGATACAGCTTATGAAGTAGCCATAGCCCAAACCTTGCTGTGGAACTACAACGAAGCCTCAGATGAAGCCAACAGAACAGCCAAATTCATCTCAACAGAAATAACTGCAGAAGACACATACATGCAATTTTACAGTCTCAGCTACATTGTTCAGCATGCAGAATACAACCTAACCCTATACACAACGCTCACGCCATTAGAGTCAGAAACCTACAACAGCTCCTTCACAATCATGAACTATGCACCAGCCGAAAAGTCTGTAACCTCAATGGAGTTCGTGGAGTTCAACTCATCAGTCACGCTATCGCAACAATACGCAATCTTAGGCAAAGTCGCCAAAGAAATAGGGAAGGTCTACGAGAAGAGTGGAGACGAAACGCTGGCACAGCTCGCTCAGGGCTACTACATCATGGAGAAGGAGGCTAAAGGCTTATCTAAGCTAGTGGAGAAACAACTAACAGAATACGATAAGATAATACAAAAAAGCTCAGCTGTAATAATGGATCAAGATTGCATGGAGTTATGTGGAGGTATTGTCGGAGTGATAGCGTTCGCAGCTTGCTGTGTATATATATGCCCATGCTATGTTATGTGGTGGTGTATTCCAATCTGTGGAGCGATAGCAGCTGCCATTACCTATCCTATCTGTTCAGGCATTTGCGGCAACGTCCCCACCATATGCGAATTTGGGTGTGCAGTAGCATGTGGAGCTATCTGCTCTCCTTTTGACCCAGCTACAGGGTTTGTCTGCGGCATAGCATGTGAAAGTGGATGTAATTCAATGATAGGGTATCTCTGCGGCTAGGTGATTAAATGTGAGTAACATTCTGGTCTCCATATTTTTCTTTCTTTTTTATGTTGCTGTCTTCGCTGTCTCACTATTTATTATTGTGAGAGCTGGAGTGAAAGATATCGGACATGCTTTCAGAAGGATGCGTGAGAAAAAACTGTCTTTTAGGGAAGTGTTCTTTCGGGTGAGACCCTATAATTTGTGGCCTGAACATGAAGTTTCAATTAAAGAGTCAGTAAAGAGGGGGGTGGTTTTTTCAGCATTTATTTTCTCACTTACAGGTATTTTAGGTACAACTATGAGGTGCGCCGGCCTAAGCAAGTTAGATTTTATGAACATATTCTATCTCTCACTTATGACGGTTCTATTAACATTGCCAACAGCGACTCTTATCCATTATCTTCAACAACGCATCGTTAAAAAATTTGGCAAACCAGCAACTTAACCTTACTAACGACGCTTACATTAGACTCAGAAACCTACAACAGCTCCTTTACGGTTATGAACTATGCCCCAGCTGGAAAATCCGGACTAACATCGTTAGAGTCCGTGGAGTTCAACTCGTCCGTAACGTTATCCCAGCAATACGCAATCTTGGGCAAAGTTGCCAAAGAAATGGGGAAAATCTATGAGAAAAGTGGAGACGAAACTTTGGCGCAGCTTGTCGAAGGCTAATATACCATGGAAAAGAAGCTAAATACTTGTTTAAACTGGTGGAGAAACAACTAAAAGAATACAACATGGGGATTCTGCGAAGCTCCAGCAGTATTCTGATGGATGCTAGCGTTTGGGATTGTCTTCACTTTCTGGTGGTGTCTTGGCTGCTTGCTTGTGCCTTGTGTACTTTGTATTTATTCTCTGGTTAACATCAGCATCAAGTGTTGTCTGTGCGCTGAATATATGGGGTGGATCGATTGCCCTCTGGGATAAAACAAGAAACATGCATGAATAACCTCTCACCCTCTTTTCCTCTCCGAAATCCTTGTGAAAAATTTAAGAAATGGGGAAGAAGTAATTAAAGGTGATAATGGTCAAGAGGTTTCAAAAAGTGATTGGCTCTTACTGGGCGAGGAGCAAAGTCTTTAGACTTATGGTGTTAATTGCATTTTTCGTGTTAGTAGTGGTCTCGGCTTTTCTTCTTACGGCATATATCCTCTCTCATGAGTACTACAGGCATATGTTTGTCATCATATTAACGATTTTAGTGGTTGTTGCTTATAAAAAAGGATATGGCAAGCAGTTTTCGCTAAAACAGCGTAAGCTAATTTTACTGGTGAGCTTCTGTTTAGGAATCAGTATCATAATCTTCGCTTTGCTAAGAGAATTTGGATGGTATTAGTAATCTGCCTAAACTGGTGGAGAAACAACCAAAAGAATACAACAAAGAAATCCTGAAAAGTCGCGCGATCTTTACCGACTTTGATTGCCCCACGGCGGCTTCGGGTATTTGCTTGCCTTTCAAGGACAAGCGGCGCGAGATAATTACTGGCCTGGGTGCTATAGCTTGTGTTTGGATTGCCTCTCCATGCAGAGGTATCCAGTTTGCTATGCGGCTTGTTTGGTCTTGGGCGGCTACGTCAGATGCTTTTTACACATGGCTCGGGAATACATTGCGCGGACAAGAGACAACCGTTAAACAATTAGGTTGTGGAGCGGCATGCGAGATGATTTGTCTTGCTTGCCCGAGCTGGAACCTTGCATGTATCATGTGTGGCCCTGCATGTGAACAAGTGTGTAATCAGATTTTCTAAGCCACAGCTTCAAGCAACCCAAACCCCCTTTTATAACTCACATTTTTATATATACCATCTAAGAATTAGAGAGTGTAGAGAATCGTTAGGGGGCAGCTTAATGGACCCGCCTTATGGAGCAATTCTCTTTCTGGCTATTCTCTCCATCTTCGCAGCGATTCTATCTATAAGGCAGGCTCGTCGAAAAGGGGAAAAGATTCATTACATAGGAGCCGTTGTGGGCTGTCTCATGCTCTCTGTCTTTGCGTTAGCCCTTCTCGGCCAAGCTCTCTTAGCCTTTATCCTCCTTGTCGTGGGAGGTATAGCGTGTATTGCTGCGCTACCGAGGGTAATGGCTGTTCAAAAGCGAGAGATGGATAAGCAGTTGACCAAGGCGATAAAAGAGACAGATCTATCAGAGCCGTTGAGATTAAAAGACTTTCTGAGATGGAAGGGCTGGTTAAAGCTTGCACACAGATGGGGTGCCTTGAAGACCGCAGGCATATACTCCATCCTTGGAGCCATAATCCTTGCAGGAATCACCTATACCGCACTAAGAGCATTTAACATGATGAATGTATGGCTTGTTGCAGGTTACACCGCTACTGCAACAATTGTTATCTTTATCTTGTTCTATCGCCAAATCAGCAAAACTTTAGAAAAACCAGATAAAAGTGTATAAAAATCTCCACTATTTTCTATTAGTGTCTCTTAACAGAACCAAGGATGTAAGTTTTCCATTCAATTGAGGCCAAAGTGTCCAGTTGCATATGTCATGGGCGCAGATTATTCCAGATATTGTGACGGCTTCTATGCCTCCGCCTGGGAATGTCGAGGCGCCCACCAGGTATAAGCCCTTTATTGGGGTTTTGAAGTATGGCCTTTTAACCCCGATGGATTGGTCGAACGCGTAGATGGCTCCTTGAGGCATGGAGGTGTATCTTTCAAATGTTTTGGGTGTCGCTGCATCCTTGACTATTATGTGCCTGCTTAAATTTGGTATGACTTTTTCAGCTTTTTTGATTAGGGCCTCGGAAAGCTCCTGTTTCTTTCGCATGTAGTCATCGGTTCCTCTTTCTGGGAAATCATGATAGTTGGCGAAGGTTAAAATTGTGATGCTGGCCTTGCCTTTTGGCGCTAAGCTTGCATCGGCATTCGAGTTTATGACAATGTCGCAGCCCTCATCCATGTTTTTAATGATTGTTGGGTAGCCGGATAAATCCATATCAACGCCAAGGAAAACCATGAAGCAGGAGGGTGACATTTTCAGTCCCCTTATGTATTCAACGAACTCTCCCTTCAAATGGTCTCTTCCAATAAGCTCTAAAAAGGTGGTTTTAGCGTTCGCGTTTGACACGACGATGGGAGCTTTAAAAACTTTCTTCCCAACTTTTACTCCGAAAACCCTTCCATCCTTCACCAGTATTCTATCCACTTTATGGTTGGTTAGGACGACGCCTCCATGGTTCACGATGAAATCCTTTAAGCTGTCTGCAAATTTTTGGGCTCCCCCTTTCGGAAAATAGCCTCCATGAAGGTAGTATGAAAGGCATGCGGTGAGTGCGCTGCTTGCCAGAGTTTTATCCGGCGTTGTTCCAACGTAGCCTAATAACGCACAAAGAAGCGCTTTTAAATCCTCGCTCTTAAAATGCTCGTCGAGCTTCTCCTTAAAACTCTTATTCATCCAGTCGTAGAAGTGCGGATGCTCCCTTGGATAGTCAAGGAGCTTTCTTCCCCCAAAAAGTTTAACTATTAATTCGGCGGGTAATGGTGCGCCGTAGATTCCAGCGTCCCTGTAACATTCTTCATAGGCTCTTTCAGCCTCATCAAAGAAGGCGTGGATGCCTCCCTTTTCATCTGGAAACATGTCTGAAAGGAGCCCAATGAACTCTTCTAAGCCTTCGGCTTTTATACGTCTACCTTTGAAAACATACTCCACAGCGTTTCTTACGAATAAGTCCTCCTTCCTCAGCCCAAGCTCCTTGAGTAGATACATAAGGGGCCCCTTCTCCCATAACCCGCTCACATCCTCAACCCCCGCGTTGAAAACAAACCCTCTCCTCGTGAAAGAGGAGCAATAACCGCCAACCTGATGATGTTGCTCCAAAACCAGAACCTTGTAACGCCTCTTTGAAAGAAGAGAGCCGCACACTAAACCCCCTATCCCCGAACCAACAATTATGACATCATATTCACCCCCTGCCTTAGGCTTGCTAACGTCCACATTCACTCTCCAATCATATTTCTTGAATTCCCTTGAAGCCAAATAGGCAGGAGCCTTCAAGGGGAAAACAATCGAAAATGCTATGCCGACAGCGATTAAAACATTTGAGAAAGCCACTGTTAACGGGAACCGGAGAAACAGAAACATTACGGCGCTCGCTAAAAAGATAACTGCCCAAACCGCTGTTATAACATAGTTAACGATCAGAAAGGATTTGTCTCTCCAGTAAATCTCTGGATAGTCCCTCTTTGAAACTTGCAAAGTGTATGGTTGTTTTATAATCAGCGAGAAGAACGACATCAGAAAAAGGACAAAATATCCAAGAAAACCGCTGCTCACCAAAAATGCGTTCAAGTTAAAAGCAAAAGTGCCCAGCGAGGCCAAGCTAAAATAGAAAACGGATGTAAGATCCATCAAATTAAAGCTACGCCTGCGAATTTGAGGCCAAATGAGAAGCGCAGAAAAAACAAAAGGAATAATGATGCCCAGCGAGCTCCCAAAACCACACAACACCCAATAAATAATCCACGGAATAAAAGAGACAAGAATATACAGCATTCCAGGCATCCCCTTCACACAATCAACCCCAAACTTCACACAATTTTATCGACTTCATCCACGCTATTATACTTTACATGCTCACTAAACCAAGCACAACTAGCACCTAAAAACGGAAAACATCGCCATAATGAACATCGTTTTCTTTTAGTCACCGCTAACAGAATTAAAAATGATAAGTTTAGACTTTTCATGGCAAAGAAGCAATGAATTCTCTACTCTTTAAAGACATAAGCATTGATTGTTTCAAGCAGAATACTCAAGTATCTTCGCCTTTCACTTTCAATAAATGAGAAATCTTGTAGCTTATTTAGCTCTTGCTATCCAGAAAACCACTCTACCTGTTGGAATAAGTTTCGAGAGATCTATGGAAATAAATATTCTGGGTGAGAGCTTTATTGGTAAGACTCGACTTTTCACTTCTATAGCTTCAAATCCACACTTATTTAACAAGTGCTTTATTGTTAACTTGTCGAACACATAATTGTGATCTTCATGGATTCTTGCTCCTAAAAATAAGTATGGATCAAAGCGATTAGGCGTGCTACCGAGAAATAAGCCACCCTTTTCCATGATAGCGCGTATATTTCTTAATGCTGTGTAGGGATTCTCAAGGTGCTCGATTACCTCAAACATCGTGACATAACGAAACCTCTCCCCTATTTTTTCTAAGAGGCTATCCTTTTCGACATTTAGCACATAATCTGCGTCCTGCAAATTAACCGTGACTATATCGTATTTCAGCTTAGTTTGAATCCAATAGGGAGTTAGTCTGCTTCCTCCAATTTCAAGTATCCTTGAACCATTCGGAATGTGTTCAGAAATTAACTTAGCTGTAAATGAGTGCCGCATTCTTGCAAGTTTGTCAACTTTTCCCATAAATACATTTTAAATGAGTTTTTATTTAAGTGATTTCTGTTAGTCGCTGTTAACAGAAGGAAAAGATTATTTATATGAGCAGCTGGTTGCTTGGTTTTTGAATTATTTTGTGGAAGTCTTATTTTCCCACTTGAAATGGAAAACTTTATCATTTTTGATGATTGCATGAAGATGTTTAAGTCAGATTGGTTCAGAGAATTGTGATGCCAAGAATTGTCCAAATGTCATCAATGCTTTATCTACTTCTCTGGGCTTCTTGCCTGACTCTTCGACGATTTTGAAGAAAAAGTTCTTGTATGAGTTATAAGTTTGGAGGGTTTGCGGCGGTTCAGTTATTTTTCCATTGGTTAAGTAGTGGTATGCTCTTAGCACGTGTTGGTCTACTATTGGGTAATCGTTTGGTCTTGCTATATGTAACAAGTAGACTTTCCAAACGAGTCCTGTTTTAACGATGTTGGAAACTAGTTCCCAGAAATTTTCGAAGTCTTGTTGGTTGACAATTTTTAAAGTTCTGAAATTGTTGAAGTTTTGTAGGTTGTTTATTATTTTTAGGGCTATTTTTTCCTTGGCTTTGGATAAGGGTTGACCATTTTTCCATTCTAAGAGAGGTATTATGTTATCTTTCTGCAGTTTTCCATTTTTGTTGAGGTTGGCTTCGTATATGCTGTCTGGATATTTGCCTTCATCGTATAGTTGCGACCAGAACTCTATAAACTCTCTAAGCGAGCATTGCTTTTTCTCCAGTATAATTAAGTGCAACTTTCCTTCCGGTATTATGTGTATCCTCCCTTTAACTCTATTACCGTTTAAGTTTTGAGTTTTGAGTTATTGTTTTATAAATGGTTTCTATATTTTATTCTTTTGTCGGAGGTTGAGAGAGTTGGTTGGCAAGAGGCGTTTGTTGATTCTTGGGCCTTCTTTTAGGCGTAGGCGTGATGGTGATTTGCTGCCTGCTTTGGAGCGTTTTGATGGTTTATTTTTTAAGGTTACGCGTAAGTATTTAAGCTACGTTAAGGATGTGGATGTAGTTGTTATGGTTGATGATTTGACGCTTGTTGATAGTGATACGCCTTTACCCCATCGTGAGCCCGTAGGAAGCGAGTGGGGTGCACACACTCATAGATTTTCAAAAATGGCTTTAGAAAAGGCTAAGGAACAGAATGTAGCTTTTTTGAGAAGGAAGTTTAAGAATGGAAAATATGCGGAGGTTTATCTTGCCATGGGGAAGGCGTATGCAGAGGCATTGCCGGATTTAGCGCAATTTAACATTAAAGTGGTTTTCCCGACTTATGGAGGACCTGGTCCTAAAGCTCAAGCTTTAAAGAAGTGGATAACCGAAACTTCTAAAGAGTGATGTCTTCGTAAGCATTGTGGGCTTCACCCTGTCAGCATTGGTTCTCTTGAGAGCATCTTATAGAGCGTCTCCAGCTTTAATTCCAAACCTAGAATTTTGCAGATTTCTTCATCAATAATTTTCCTAGCCGAGGGCTCTGTAAATTCTTGAGGTAATGCTTTGAACCTTAGCTCAGATATTTTCTCACCGTCCAATTGTTTATTGTATAATTCCAGAAGCGCGCTCTTCTCTTTTAGCCCCAACTTATTAACATCCAAGACTGGCATCTCCCATAGATATTCCTTCTTAAAATCTACCCAAGGGCCACGCGTAACTTCAGCTATGGATAGCAATAGTAGAAAGCCAAATGTTGAGTTCATCCAGAGAGCCAAAATTTTAGCAACATTATCATCAAGCTTTACAGGCCACCAAACATTTGACAGCACATCCTCCTCTAAATAAACAGCTAAAACCGTATAGCTGCTCAACCAAGCTCGCTCAACTATTAGAAGTTTTCCACGCCTTTTCCATAATTCTCGAGCTTGCTCAGCATTCTTTGGTTCTAGGTATGCGTTTGGTTTTTGTGAAATCGTATTTATTAAGTTTGAATCATACCCCCAAAAAGCTTTATAAAACGAGTAAGCCTCGCCACCGCCAACCTTAAAAACTGTATGAACTTGCCGTCTATCTGGACCTATTTCAGCTCCTATTTTAGATAATGTAGTAAGCCGGATATTGTCAACTACACCTTGGTCAGGCAGGTAGACTATTCCTTTTCGCAGGAGAAGCATTACCCTATTGAGTTCCATCTGTGAGAATATGTTGTATGCTCCAAAGTTGTTGTCTTCCAGCATGGCTGAATAAACTTCTCCAATCTTTTTGCCATGCAACTTAAGATGGTGCGGTGAAGCGTTTGAATTCTCAATATCATAGAGTTTTGCGCCTTCATAAAGTTGTTTTAACTGTGAACCCAAATGAATGGACTCAAGTTCGTTGGAAGGTTTCTTCCACAAGTTAACAAAAAGAGTAAAGCCGGGGTTTTCATTGCTTTTTCTTTTTCGTGCCACAAGGAGGATTTCGCTCAGATCCGTGTTCTCACTGAAATTCCACTGATTGTTTGTTTCATAACTCGTTATTATATACTCGATATGATATTTGTCTAAAAGCATCTCTCGCACTTTCTCCCAGGAAACACCTGACAAAACCGCCCTAGGAAGCACAAGACCAATTCTTCCGCCTTCTTCCAAATACTTGTCAGCCAAGAAAACGAAAACTGCGCCAAGACCTGCCTGACCAATTCCCGCGAGACCTTTCTCCTTAAGCAACTTGCTAAGAGCTCTTTGAAGCTTAACTCTCTCCTTCTTAGGCAATGAACCGAACAAAAGATTCCCGCCAACGCTTCTGGTAAAAGGTGGATTCATAATACAAACGTGAAAATTAGGCAGTCGAATGCTTTTGACCTCTCTTTTTGAGACGCCTACGACCTCTTGGCCTGCCGCAGTTTCGCCGTGAAGAATCATATCTTGACCTAAAATAGATGATGACAGAAAGTTGATGCTTCCTAAATATTTCTCCTCGCCAAGCCTTAAGGCGAAAAGCCTTGAACCTTTTACTGGTATTGGATTATGTAGGGAGAGCACAGTTGCGGCTAAGTGAACTGCATGATGCAAAACATCAAAACCCCATATACCCTCTTCGATAAGATATCCGTGTAAATCATCAACTCTCAAACTTTCACTTTCAATTCTGTGTCGCGCGTCAATTTCCTTATAAATGGCTGAAAGCAGCGTCCCAGAACCACACGCAAAGTCAACGATTCTAAAAGGTTCACCATTATAAGTTGGAGGAATATTTCTCACATCTAAAGTTGAAGGTAGGTTAATTAAAAGTCTAGCCAAAAGCCGAGCAGCAGGAATTGAAGTATAATATGTTGCATGATACTTAACCAGATTCCCTAAAAGCAACCTGTGGTAAATTCTCCCGAAAAGGTCATGCCTAAGCAAAACCCTAGAAGATGCTATGTCATAAGCCAAATTAGCAAGCGCCCTTAACTGCCTATCTAATGCTGGACTTGCGGGCATATTATTCAAAATATTAAGAGCTATCTCGAGAACAGGCTCATAATCAATATTTTCGATTATATACCGCCAAGAGTTCTCAATCTCTTTTTTTAAATTCGCAGATGAAATTAAGGTTGAAAGCGTTGGAATATCTTTATGAAAAGCGGCTATAATTTCATGAAAAACCATGGCGTCAACAAGCAACAACCCCGCAGTTGAAACAAGCTTATGCACGTCTTCCCTACTGCTCATTAGATTCTTCCCCCTCCCCCTTCAACTCCAAAACTTCCCTTAAACGCTCCACATTAATTGCAGTAGAAACCTTCACAGCAAACTCATCCAAAACTTCATTCATCCTTTTAATGACAGGACCTATTATATCCTCTCTCACAACCCTACTATAAGCACTCATTAAATACGTTAAAAGTTCATCAAAACCAACATTCACGTACTTTTCAGGCTTTGGAGCCACACCTGTCCATTTATCTAAACCAGCCCTATCAACATAAGAGATAAAACCCACATTAAATCTGCCCCTTAAAAGAGCATCCCTAACGTCCAACTGGTCAGGCACAAGCTTTCTCAGTTTAATATCGGAATACTCCACCATAACACACAAATCACAGACATTGTTATCCAATCTTTCCTTACACTGCTCTAAAAGCGCATCCCACATACCAGGCTTCTTTCCTTCAATAACAATCCGCACACCATTCAAATCTATAAGAACATCAGGCTCAGGCCGTCCGCCCCTCTTCCTAAGAACAACTTCACCTAAAGCCTTCAACCCCCTTTCCGCCAGAAGCTCAGCCAATACGACGTTAAGGTTCTCCTCTCGTAGACTCATTGGGCTTCTCCCTACACGCTTAAGATAAAACCACAATGTCTTATAGCAATTACTCTCATTCGAAATGTTCGAGAAACCAGCTACCGGGTTACTTCTGTTATTTGCTGTAAGTAGAAGAGTTTTATAGAATTTATTTTATATATTGTGTTTTGGTCTGGGTGTGGTTTGTTTGTCTGGTAGGAAGCTGGTTTGTCACGTGTGTGGTAGGGAGCTTTCAAAAAGCGAGGCTGTTCCAGTTTATAAGAATGTTTTGGATCGTGAAACAGGCGAGTTGAAGCCTGTTTTGGATTATTACCTCTGCAAATCATGCGATGCTCTCGTGAAGAAAAGACCGAAAACTTAGCCCTTTTTAATTAGGATCTTTTGTGATGGTAATATGCTTACAAACTGCCATCCTTCCGCCAAGTACTTTTCAAGCTCTTTCTCGTGTATTATCCTCTGAGGGTTATGTTTTCCATCTCTAAGCCTTTTCAGCTCCCTCTCGTAAAGCTCCAATTCCTCATCCTTGTTTAGCTCTCTTCCAAGCTGTTTTTCCCTTGCAACCTTAACGTCAACCAAGTCTATTCCGAGAAGGCTTTTAGCCATACTTTTCAAGGCTTCTATCTTTGCTTCTTTAACTATGCTCGCCTGTTCTAGGGGCTGGGTTGCCGTGCTGAGGAATGGTTCGCATTCCTTGTAGGCTTTTCGCATATCCTCAATCATGTCCGGCGGCAAAACACCCTTATTAGTGCTGTATCTGGCTTCTATATCGCCCTTATGTCCCATGATAAACTGGAGGTATGGGTGGCTGATCTTGCCTTTAGACTCAGCTATTATCATGTTTGTGTCGCAGTAAGCCCTCAAAACATAAGGTCTCCATTGGAAACCAGCTTTTAAAATCGCCTCTCTAATATCCCTAGTCACAAGGGTCGTCCTAAGAAACTTGTTCCTTTTAACGCCTCTGGGATCAAAACCCAGCAGAGGAGAGTCTTTACCAAGCCTTTCGCCATGTTTGACCCTCTCTTCTAAGTATTCTTCAATGTAGGTTATTGTTTGTTGTGGTACGAAGGTGAAGTATTGGTGCCTAGCCTTGCTTAGGCTTTTGCGCACCACAAGCATTGTAGGCACCTTGGCGAATTCCATACAATCTTCACGGATTTCAGCTTCAACGAAGTCTCCAAGCCTAATGCCATCGCTACCATCATAATTTCCGAGGCTCTCGGGCCTGAGCCCGCTGAAAGCCATAAGCGCAATTGAAACTCTGCCCCTCGGCGTCGCCATCCTAAGGATTCTGTCAAGCTCCTCTTTATTTGGAACCCTTTCGTCAGCTATCCGTGGCGTGTCAGACTCACCTCTAATGTTAACCTTGAGCTTCACGTTGACGCCGTTATAGGAAAGCCAGCTGTTAAGCACTTTCTTAAACCTGGATAGGTAGGAGCCAGCCTTCCCTTCCCGCTCCATTCGTCTAATGAAGTCGGTGAAGTCGTCCCTGAAAGCCTTAGTCTTGGCAGCCTTAAGAATCGCTTTAGGATCAGTCTTGTTAAGCTCGCAATAAAATCCTAAAGTTCTAAGATAGACTGTGGCGGTTACGACGG